>Ga0209777_10004428_pt1 | contig 16616 bp, 13 predicted proteins | sample FrelakmetHBP12HB_FD_187147 | JGI IMG/M metagenome (GOLD analysis project Ga0209777, IMG submission 187147) | Freshwater lake sediment microbial communities from the University of Notre Dame, USA, for methane emissions studies -HBP12 HB (SPAdes)... | ecosystem: Environmental > Aquatic >...
TCATGGGAATACCTTATATCTGAGTATTCCCATGATGGTGGACATCTAAATAATGTTGGAAAACAAAGAATCGCTGAAGAATTGGTTAAATTCTTAGCCGCTAAATAGAAATCGGGAGAGTAAATATATTGATTAACATGCTTAAACAAAAAAATAAGAATAATTTTAATAGAAAGATTAAAGTTATGCATGTTGTATCTCGCCTTGAAACTGGTGGTTTGGAAAATGGCGTGATAAACATCTGTAATAATTTGGATCGGGAGCAGTTTGTTCCTATGATTTGTTGCCTAAAAGGTTTTGGTTTTATAGCTCATAGATTAAAACCTGATGTGCAAGTATATAATTTGAACTATCCGGAAGGCAAGGATTTTTTAAGACCATTTAAACTCGCATGTTTCTTTAGGAAAATTAATCCTGATATTGTCCATACTCATGCTTGGGGTCAGGGGTCGTTTGGAGGAATTCTTGGTTCGTATTTTTGTGGTGTTCCGACTGTAATAAATGGAGAACACGGGGGGTTTTTTACAAATAAATATCGAATTTTTATCCAGAGATTCCTTGCAAAAATATGTGATATTACTTTATCTGTTTCGGAAGGGCTGAAGAATGAAGTTAACGCTAACTTAAGAATCCCATTGAAGAGAATTATAGTAATAAGAAATGGCGTCGATGTTATTAAATTTCACGGTAGATATAATACATCGGGGTTGAAAGATGAAATCAGAGTCAAACATGGGATTGATATAAAGGTGGATGACTTTATCATTGGTTGTGTCGGTAGTTTAAAACCGCAGAAGAACCAAGAAATGCTTTTGAGAGTCATAGCTAAAATTAAGCAAAAAGGTGTCCAGAGAAGGATTATTGTTATTTTAGCCGGAAGCGGAAATCAAATGGATAAACTGAAGAAGTTCGCAACAGAGCATGGTATAGAACAACAAGTGGTTTTTTTAGGAGAACGCAAGGATGTAGCAGAGATAATTTCCTTATTGGATATATTTGTATCTACTTCATTGGTGGGTAACGAGGGTTTGTCCAACGTTATTCTTGAAGCGATGTCTTCGGGTAAAGTTGTGATAGCTACTAAATCCTTAGGAACTGAAGAGATCATCACGGATAGTAAGAATGGGTTTTTAATTAATTCTAATGATGATGTTGCATTAATACGATTGATTAGTTCTTTAATGTGTGATTTTAATTCGCTAAAAATAATTGGTCGGAGCGCTCAAATTTTTATCAGAAATGAATATTCTTTGAATATTATGCTCAGTAATTATGAAAAATTGTATTCAAGGTTTAATCATCTTAGGGGTTGAAATGGCGTTTTTTTTATTATGTATTTCAATTTTTATAATGTTTTTACAGCCTACAGCTATTTTCCCATGGCTTGAACCTTATCAACCATTAAGAAATTCTGCGATTTTGGCTCTTGTCGCTTATATATTCTGTGGGAAGAAATCAAATGTTTCATTTTTTAAGAATAAAATTAATATTCTTTTTTTGTTGTTTATTGTTACTCAAATTGTAAGCGCGGCACAAATTTGGCTTACAGGCGCATGGGAAATATTTAACTCATGGCTCAAGATGGGGATAATTTACTTTTTGATAGTAAAAAGTGTTACCAACGAGAAGAAAGTTATTTTTCTGACGTTATCAATTGTTCTTGGTATCTGCTACTTATCTTATTATTCAATATCGAATTTTGTTGTGCATTATATACCAGGAATACGCGTAGGCGGTTTTGGCTGGTATGAAGGTTCAAATGATCTGTCAATTATTCTTGTTTCAGTTATTCCGTTAGCATTACTAATTGCAAATTCTATAAGGTCCACAATCTTGAGATATCTTTTTATCCTGTTAGCTGGAGTTCTGGCGTTCAATGTTCTATTTACAGGTTCACGTAATGGTTTGCTTGGATTATTTATAGTTGGAACTATAAGTTTATTATTTTTTAAGAAAGTCCCTGTTTTTTTAAAATTTATGCTTATGGGAATTTTTCTTTTCGCGATAATTACTGTTGGTTTTACTAATATTTTACATAGGAGTGACTTATCAACAGGTTTTATAGGGGATAGTTCTTCTGAGGATAGGCTTGACCAATGGAAAACTGGTTTGCATATGTTGAGACAAAAACCGCTACTTGGCATAGGACCGGGTGAATTTGCTTCAAGGGCTGCTGATTATGGTGGTATCAGAGGTCTTGCTCCTCACAACACTTTGATTCAGGTCTTTGCTGAAACTGGCTTATTAGGCGGAATTGTTTTTAGTTTATTTTCATTTTTGCCTTTATTTGAGTTAAGACAATTAAAAGAAAAAAACGTAAATGCAGTCAATATATATAAATTTCTCTTTTCGGCTTTAACGGGTTTCTGGGTTTGTGCGTTTTTCTCAAATCGCTATGAATTTTATATCCTGTATGTTTTAGTAGCGCTACTTGTGGCGGTCAGAAGTAATCTCATTAAAGAGGATGCTTTATGATTTTATCGTTTTATGCAAGCATGAAGAACAAATTTTTTCAGAAAATAATAAGCCCAATAAATCTATCTGCGGGCATGCGCGAAGCTTTTGAATCTGAATTGGCGTTAGGGGGTAATGTAACGGTTGGAAAATGGACATATGTTGGTAATAATACACATGTTTATTCAAATACAATCAATGATAAATCCTTTATAGGTAAATTCTGCTGCCTAGCTAATGACGTAATAATACTTACAGGTGGAGAACATGGGTATAAGATAAGAGTGTCAAATTATCCTTTCAGGACGAAATTATTGGGAATTAAGCCTAGCACAGAGTCATTATAGAAAGGCCCTATAGTAATATGAAATGACGTTTGGATTGGAACTGGCGCGATTATCTTATCAGAAGTTAATATTGGAGATGGCGCCGTTATCGGCGCAGGTTCTGTTGTTACTAAGGGTGTTCCATCCTGTGCTGTTGTTGCTGGAAATCCTGCTAAAGTTATCTCATACAGATTTTTAAAAAAGCAAATAGAGCAATTACTTTTAATCAAATGGTGGGTTTGGGATGACGCAAAAAGACGGCAGAATATTGGTTGCTTTTATGAAAATATTGATAAATTTATTGCTAAGCACAAAGTAATAATATGACAGATACTAAAAGAATAGTTAAGAATTCATTCTTCCTTATAAGCCAGCAATTGATACTCAATGTAGTATCTATTTTTATAATAGGATATATAGCGCGTTCTCTTGGACAAAGTGACTACGGAAGGTTTATTTTTGCTTTTAATTTTATAGGTATATTCTCACCGCTGACTCACCTTGGTGTGGCGGCTGTTACTACTCGGGAAATTACAGAGAATTTGAACAAAACAAATATAATTTTAGGCAAGATTTTAATTTTTAAGGCAATAGCTTCAGCAGGAACTTTTCTTCTTTTGATTTTCGTAATTAATTTATTGCATTATCCCGTTGGTACTAAGGTCGTTGTGTATCTAGCTGGTTCAACGTTAATTGTTTCTTCTATGACCAATACTTTATATAGTGCTTTTCAGGCTTTTGAAAGAATTGAATATGTTGCCTCATCGATGTTTATCGCAGGTTCTATTCTGAACATTTTATCCGTTTTTTTTCTATTCGTTGGGTTCCATCTTATTGGTTTAACGATTGCTTACGTTATTGGCAGTCTCGTTGGATTAATTGTTGCCATTTATTTTTTGGGAAAATTAAATATTACTCCTGAATTTTGCTTTGACGGAGCTTATTACCGGTATATTCTGAAGCGTGCAAAGAATTTCTTTTTCCCAGATGCTTCCACAATAATCGGAAACAAAATCGGTATAATTTTCCTCTCAAAACTCGCTGGAGATATTTTTGTAGGTATATATGGAGCCGCTTCAACTTTAGTGGAAAGGTTGCTGGTGTTCCCGGATAGTATTTGCACGTCGTTGTATCCGGTTTTAATTAAAGCAAATCAGCAATCGAAAGAACAATTAATTGAAGTCTTTGAGAAATTTTATAAATACTTATTGATGTTGGGATTGCCGATAGCATTTTGCTTTACAATTTTATCCCGAGATATTATCCGTTTTATATATGGTTCAAAATATGTTAATTCGGCCACTATTTTAATTATTTTGTCATGGTGGTTATTATTTAACTTCCTAAATTATATACAGTCATATGTATTAGCTGCAATGCATAAAGAGCGTAAATCCGCAATAAGCTTATATACAGCAAATTCCATATACATTATATTGGGATTTTTCTTAATCAAATATTATAAAGATGCTGGTGCGGCAATCGCGATATTGGTAGGAATAGTTGTAAATTTTTACTTAAATTATTATTTCGTAAGAAAGTATCTATCCAGTTGTTTTATTACGACCTCAAATTTTTTTAAAATTGCTATTGCCAACGGTGCAATGAGTTTAATTTTTATATTGGCTAGAAATCTAAATGTGTTGCTGAATATCTTGATTGGAATGATTATTTATTTGGCGGTTATTATTCTTATCAAACTGGTAAGTTTTAAGGAATTAAAGGGGTTGATTCGGATCCCTATATAATAAATATGACAAAAATGGTTAGCGTAATTATTCCAGTTTACAACGGTGAGGAATTTCTTGCAGAGGCTATTGAGAGTGTTTTAAATCAGACTTACTCTGATTTTGAAATAGTTATAGTGAACGATGGCTCTACTGATAATTCTCAGGTTATAATTGATAATTATCAGTCAAGATATCAAGGAATTATTAGAACATTTAAACAGCAAAACGGCGGCGTATCCAAAGCGAGGAATATGGGAATTGCACAAGCAAAGGGTGAATTTATTGCTTTTTTGGATCAAGATGACATTTGGTTGCCTAATAACTTAGAAGTTAAGGTAAATGTTTTTAAGGATGATTCAGAGATTGGGATGTCTGTTTCCGGTTCCAATGTAGTTACTAAAGATGGAAAGTGGATGCATTCTGTATATAAGGAATCAGTTAGCCGGTCAGTTTTAAGAAAAAGTTTGTTGATTTCTAATATTGTTGGCCCGCCAAGTTGCACCATTGTAAAAAGAGATTGTTTTATGCGTGTTGGTTGTTTTGATGAGAATCTCGGTGGGCCTGAAGATATAGATATGTGGTTTAGAATAGTAAATTATTACAAAATAAAGTTTATTGAGACGCCATTAGTTAATTATCGTTTACATTCAAATAATGCTCATCTAAATGTCGAGAAGATAAAAACTAGTCAGAAAAGATTTATCTTGAAACATAGAGCTCATTATCACTGTTTGGATAGGAATAAAGCTTATGGATTTGTATATTTAGATGCCGCAAGAGAATATTGGGAAGCCAAAAGACGAATTTTGTCCCTATTGAATGCATTGATTTCTGTTTTGATTTATCCTTTTAGAATATATATTGGGGACGATAAGTACAAGATATTATTGAAAGCATTAATTAAACCTTTTTAACCTTAAATATCTTCAACATTATGATTAATAAAAGTCTACAATCTTGGATGCCAAATTTTATTTTTCAATCGTTAGGTAGAGCTATTAATAGTGATTATTTCGATGGTTCCTTAATGCATATAGTTTTATGTTTGGTAGATCATTTTGAGCCTTTTTGCGGAGGAGCGAATTCTAATCAAGCCGCTGCTAGAGTAAAAACCTGGATGGAAAAGTATCCCTTATTATCCAGGAAACATAAGGATGCCGATGGGAAGTTTCCTCAACATTCTTTGTTTTATCCTCCCCACATGGACCATTTTTTCCTCGAAGATTTAGTTTCACTTTGTAAAAATGGATATGGTGAGATTGAAATGCATTTACATCACAATCATATGAACCCGTTTCCTGATACACCAGAAACACTTTGTAATAAAGTAATGCAATGCATTGAAGACTATGCGAAACATGGAATTTTTTGTTTGCCTAATGGGAGTAGAAGGTTTGGTTTTATTCATGGAGATTGGTCATTGGATAATTCAATGGGGAACCAATTTTGTGGTGTTAATAATGAGATTACGATTTTGAAAGACTGCGGTTGTTATGCAGATTTCACTTTTCCTTCATTAAATGATGCCCAACCAGCAATGATAAATAAAATATATTACGCTAAAGATGATTTACGAAAGCCTAAGTCCTATAATTGGGGTAAAGAACTTGTTGTAGGAGGTAGGCCCTACGGAGATCTTCTTATGATTCCTGGAATAATTGGCTTGAGATGGAAATCAAGAACGCATAAATTCAGGCCGTCTATCGAAGCTTCTAATCTTGGTTATGCCGATTATCCATTTCCCAGCCGTATTGACTATTGGATCCAGAATGGAATTCGAATTAAAGGTATGCCTCATTGGGTATTTATCAAGTTACACACCCATGGCGCACGTGAGGATACATGGGATTCATTATTAGGTGAGAAAGCTGATTCTATGTTCAGTTATCTTGAAAAGAACTACAATGATGGCAAAAGATACATGTTGCATTATGTAACAGCACGAGAAATGTATAATATAATTAAAGCTGCTGAAGCCGATAAATATGGTAATCCTAATTTATACAGGGATTTTGAGATTCCCAAATATATTTATTTAAACCAAGGGTAAGGCTAATGTGTGGCATTTGTGGTTTTGTTAGCTTAAATGGCAACGAGTCAATAAGTAAGAATTGTCTATCTGCCATGAATAACGTAATGCAACATCGCGGACCGGACGATGAAGGAACATATTTTGACTGCCCTATTGGAGAGAATAGTTTTAGTGTTGGTTTAGGCCATAGAAGATTAAGTATTATTGATCTATCTGTTCAGGGTCATCAACCAATGTCGAATGAAGATGGTTCGGTTTGGATTGTTTATAATGGAGAGGTCTATAATTTTATAGAGTTAAAAGATTTTTTGATTAAGAAGGGGCATAAGTTTAAGTCCCATACAGATACGGAAGTCATTATCCATTTATACGAAGAAAAGGGGAAAGAGTGTGTGAATTATCTTAGAGGCATGTTTGCGTTTGCTATTTGGGATACAAAAAAGAAGATTTTGTTCGCGGCTAGGGATAGGCTGGGAATAAAACCATTTTATTATTATTATGATTCTGATAAGTTGGTTTTCGCATCTGAAGTTAAGTCAATCCTGAAATCAGGAAAAGTTCAGCCCCAAGTAAATAAAGAAGTTATTGATGCTTATTTGACGTTTGGTTATGTTCCGGCTCCGCAAACCATGTTTAGTGACATTATTAAGCTTCAGCCTGGCTATATGCTTACCTATGAACAAGGCAAATTATCAGTTGAGCAATACTGGGATATTAATGGTATTGAACAAAGCCAAGATAAGGGGGAAGAATACTATCTTGAGCAATTTAGGGGATTGCTTGGTGATTGTGTGAAAATGAGGCTGATAAGCGATGTTCCTTTAGGTGTGTTTTTAAGTGGTGGCATTGACTCTAGCACGGTTGTAGGCCTTATGAGTCGTATGTCACCAGAAAAACAAGTTAAAACTTTTTGTGTTGGTTATAAAGATAAACAATCAAGCGAATTGGAATATGCGAGGATTGTAGCAAAGTATTTTAATACAGAACACCATGAATTTTATTTAGAACCGGCAGATTTCTATAGTTTTATACCTAAATTAGTCTGGCATTTAGACGAACCGGTGGTAGAAGCAGCTGCTATTCCACTTTATTTTATATCGAAGCTAGCCCATGAATACGTAACTGTTTTACTTTCTGGGGAGGGAGCCGACGAATTATTTGCAGGGTATTATATTTATAAAAAGATGGAAATGATTGAATCATATAGAAGATTGCCATCCTGGATCCGAAAAAACTTCTCAGATCCACTCCTTATTAATAGTATTGTCTCTGATAAAAAAAAGAAGATGTTCAGGCACTATTTAAATCTTCCCTTAGAAGAGCGGTATCTTGGTGTTTCTGTAGAACTTACTCCTGAAATCAAAAGTCAGCTTTATGATCCTGAATTTAGTCTTGAATACGGGAATTTGAAACTACCTTATGAATATCTGAGTCCTTACTACCGAAGGATTAGTCATAAAGATGCTTTAACTAAAATGCTATATATTGATACAAAAGTATGGTTACCCGATGATTTACTAATTAAAGCGGATAAAATGAGCATGGCAACATCTGTTGAACTTAGAGTACCTTTTTTAGATTACAAGTTAGTTGAATTTGCAATGAGTGTCCCATCAAAATATAAAATGCACAATAGTACTACAAAGTACCTTTTAAAAAAATCAGTTAAATCTTTATTACCTAAAGAAATTATTCACAGGAAAAAGAAAGGTTTTCCGGTTCCAATAAATGCATGGTTTAAGGGGGATTTTAGTGAAAAAGCGGCTGCGGTACTTATGGATGGAAAGAGTTTAAAGCGAGGGATCTTCAGAAGTGATAATATCGCAAAACTGATAAAAACACACAAACAAGGAAAAGAAGATTATAGTAGATTGTTATTTAGTTTAATTATGCTTGAGTTTTGGCACAACATATTCATAGATAATCCTGTATAATTCTAAAATCGAGAATAGAGAGATGATAAAAGTTCTGCTTATAACAAATCTTTTTCCTAACAATAAAGAGCCCAATAGGGGCATTTTTGTGAAGCAAGAAATTAACGCGCTGAAAAAACTATGTAAAATTATAGTTATAGCGCCAGTTCCATTTTTTCCGTTCGAATGTCGCTTGTTTCAAAAATGGTCAATTAATGCGGGCATATCCAAAAAAGAATATATTGATAATGTGCTAGTGTTACATCCAAGATGGTTTGTTATCCCAAAGATACTATCTTCATTATATGGTTTTAGCCTATTTCTAAGCATAGTTATTAAAATTCTATCGCTTAATAAAAAGGAAAATTTTGATTTAATTTATTCTCATTGGATCTATCCTGATGGTTTTGCTGCAGTTTTGCTTAGCAAAATAATTAATAAGCCTGTTTTTTTGCATGCATTAGGATGCGATATTAATTTATATACAAAATATTTCATAAGAAGACAGCTCATTAAATGGGCGCTAAAGAATTCTACGAAAACTATAGTTGTAAGTCATAATATGGCCGAGAAAGTATTCGCATTAGGCATAAATAAAAAGGTAGTAGTTGTTATCCCTAACGGAATCGATACAAACTTATTTAAGCCGATGAATAAGCTTGAATGTAGGAATAAGTTATCAATCCGGTTAAACGAAAAGATTATTCTTTTTATTGGGTCCTTAGAAATAGTAAAAGGCATCGATATTTTGCTGTATGCTTTTAATGAATTAGTAACTACAACAAAAAATCCAGTTCGTTTAATCGTCGTTGGTAAAGGTAGCTTGAAAGAATCTATTGTTAAAATTATATCCAGATTTAATCTTGAAGAAAAGATTTCTTGTGTCGGAGAAATAAATCATAATGACGTGCCTGTCTGGGTGAATTCCGCAGATGTTTTTTGTTTGCCTAGTATTCGTGAAGGAATGCCTAATGTTATTCTAGAAGCAGTAGCTTGTGGTAAGCGAATTGTGGCTACAGAAGTTGGGGGCATTCCCGAACTTTTAGCAAACTACGATAATGCATTACTTGTTTCCCCAAATAACAAGTTATCATTAACGTTGGCTTTAAAAGCAGGTATTGAAAAAGAAGAAAGCTATAATAATCAAACATATAGAGATTGGAGCTGGGAAGCTAATGCGCAAAAAGTTTATAATGAATTTGATTTAAAGATTAACAAATTAAAAATATTAAAATGAAAATCCTGTATCATCATAGGACCCAAGGCGGTGGTGCCGAAGGGGTGCATATTACTGAAATTATCAATGCATTAAGAGATTTTGACCATGAAGTTTATGTCATGTCGCCACCGGGTGTCGATATTTTTAAAGTAAACCATGATTCTGGAAAGGATAATAAAAAACCTTTTCTGATTGTTCTTTGGAAATTCATCAGTAAATATGTCCCGCAAATATTGTTTGAGTTTGTTGAAATTTTTTATAACCTTCTTGCTTTTATAAAGATACAGAATATGATCAAAACGAAAAAAATTGATTGTATATATGAAAGGTATTCTTTTTTTTGTTTCTCCGGAGTAGCTTGTGCCAAAAGATACAAAGTGCCCATTGTTTTAGAAGTAAATGAGATAAGCGGTATGCCAAGAGTGAGAGGTCAAGTTTTAAAAAACTTTGCTAGAAAGATTGAAAAATTTAATTTCTTGAATGCAAGTGCAATAATAGTCGTTTCAAATTATTTAAAACAAAATATAACCAGCATGATAGATCAAAAAAATAAGATTTTTGTTATGCCAAATGGATTTAATGAAAAGACTTTTTATCCTAGAGAAATTAATCAAGCAATAGTGAGGAAATTGGCATTAGCGCAAAAAACAATACTCGGTTTTATAGGAGGCTTAGTACACTGGCATAATTTTAAATTTCTTCTTTTGGGCCTCTCTGATGTAGTAAAAGAAGATAAGGATATTCGTCTCCTTATTGTCGGATCTGGCCCTATGGAACATGAATTAAAGAATGCTGTCAAAAGAATGCACCTGGAGTCCAATGTTATTTTTATTGGGAAGATTTCACATAATCAAGTCCCTGAATATATAAATCTTATGGATATTTGCATTATTCCCAACTCGAATGTTTATCGATCACCTATTAAGATGTTTGAATATATGGGAATGGCAAAGCCGGTTCTTGCCCCTAGCTTAAACCCCATAACGGATATTATTATCGATAGAAATAATGGAGCCATATTCATACAAAATGATTTAGATAGTTTTACGAAAGCTTTGTTTTTCCTAATTAATAATCCTGAACAAAGAATTCAGATGGGGGAAGAAGCTAGGAGAACCGTACTTAGGAATCACACATGGAACGCTAAAGCTTTACAAACTCTTGAAATAATCAATCAAACAAAATGTTAAACATGTTTTGGATAACTTTTTGGTTCTTATTTTATTCCTATGTTGGATATCCCATTTTACTTATAATTTTTGCTGGTTTAGCAAGAAGAGAATCCAAAAAGCTATTGTTTGTCCCGAGAGTGTCTATCATCATAGCTGCACATAATGAAGAGAAAGGTATTAAACAAAAAATTGAAAATACCTTATCTTTGAAATACCCAAAAGACAAGTTAGAAATTATTATTGTATCTGATTGTTCAGTAGATCAGACGAATACAATTATAAAAGAATACATAAAATATGGTGTTAAACTGAGCGCGCTTGATAAAAGAAGAGGTAAAACTGCTGCACAGAATGAAGGGGTAAAAAGATCTACAGGCAATATTCTGGTCTTTTCTGATGCAACAAGCATTTACCAAAAAGATGCAATTAGTTACTTGGTGCAACCCTTCGTCAATCAATCAGTTGGATGCGTTGGTGGACGGCTATTATTTGTGGATTATTTGGATAAACAAGATAATCTGATTTCTTATAAAAGCCTCCTTAATAACTACGACCAGCTCATAAAAATAGCTGAGAGCAAGGTTTACACGACATTTGGTGTCGATGGGTGTATATATGCCGTTAGAAATCAACTGTACGTGCCCTTAGAAGAAAGCCTTACAAGTGATTTTGTTATTCCATTGAAAATAATCGAGAAAGGATATAGAACTATTTATGAACCTAAAGCAATATGTTTTGAGAAAATCGAATCAAATAGCAAATCCGAATACGAGAGGAAAATACGTACGGTTAAGGCAGGTCTAACAGGATTCTGGAATATGAGAAAATTATTGATTAATAGAAATCTTATTATTCCTTGGGGACTTATAAGTCATAAGTTTCTTAGATGGTTAATGCCGATTTTCATGATTGTATTATTTCTAAGTAATTTCTTTATCTATTTAAACTCAAACTATCAACTTTATAAAATTGCATTTCTTCTACAACTATCTTTTTATACTTTTGCTTTATTAGGATTATCAAAAAGATATAGAAAAATAAAAATAATTAATTACTGTTTTAACTTTTTGGTATATACCTTGGCAACCCTTATGGGTATAAAAAGATTTTTAAATGAAAAGCCAAATGAAATCTGGGAAACTAATAGATAAATGACAAGAAATTTACATAATTCTGATTATTCGCCTGTCGTGGTTCTTGGTTTATGCCCGACCGGATTGGCTGTAGTCAGATCATTGGGCAGGGAGGGGATTCCGGTATTCGGCGTTGATAGCTCTTATTATGCAATAAGTTTATTTTCAAGGTATTGCAAAAAACTAGTTATTCTTAACCCCAGAAAAGACGAAGAAAAATTAGTAAAATGCTTAGTCAAATTCGCTTTAACAGTTAAGCATAAACCAGTGCTATTTGCTACGAGCGATGATTTTTTAATATTCATTGCAAATAATAACAACGAGTTAAGCAGATATTTTATTTATCCAAGCATAAATAATGAAATAGCTGATAAATTTCTAGATAAGGAACAATTTTATAAGATTTGTAACGATGTTCAAATCGATTATCCCAAGGTGTATTGCCCTGCAAATATGGAAGATTTAAGAGCAATCAGTAGTATCGTTAGATACCCATGCATTATTAAGCCTATTCGAACACATGAATGGGCGAAAACTTTTAAAGTTAAAAAAGCATTCAAGATTAATTCTAAAGAAGAAATGATGCAAACAATGTTGAAAATTCAGGGAACAGCTCTAGAAAAAAATATCCTTATTCAAGAATTAGTTGAAGGACCGGATAACAAAATATATTTCTTTGCAGCCTACTTTGATAATAAGTCTAATCCTCTGGGATATTGCACTGGCCGTAAAATAAGACAATTCCCTCCTGAATTTGGAACAACGGCTTCCGCTGAAAGTTTATATGTTCCTGAAATTATTGATAAAAGTATAAATCTTCTTCAGCGCATAGAATACCATGGTTTATGCGATGTAGAGTTTAAATACGATGATAAAGATCATAAGTTTAAAATTATTGAAATTAATCCGAGACCAGGACGCTGGTATGGTTTGGTCGAAGGTGCCAAAGTAAATCTTATCAGTCGAGCATATTTTGATTTAACTGGTTTAAAGATGGGGCAAATTGACGTTCAAATAGATGGATTAAAATGGATTTTTGTCTGGCGTGATATAATCTCAGCTTTTTATTATTTACGTCTGAAACAATTAACTTTTAGAAATTACTTTCGTTCATTAAAAGGTAAGAAAATATATGCAATATACGCATCAGATGATGCTTTGCCATTTTTTGTATTCCCTTTTACTTTATTCGTTGAAATTATTAACGTTTCGCTTAAGAAAGTTTTTAAGAACTTAAGTAAATAAGGCAAGAAGACCAATGAAAAATATTCTAACTATTGATGTTGAAGACTATTTTATGGCCTCTGTTTTTAAAGAACATGTCAAACCTTCTAATTGGGATAAGTATCAATTGAGAGTTAAAGAAAATATTAAACCGATCTTAAATTTACTTAAACAAACTAAAAATAAAGCAACGTTTTTCTTTGTGGGATGGATTGCGGATAAATATCCTGATATAGTAAAGGAAGTTTTTGACAGTGGACATGAAATCGCGTCTCATGGATTTTACCATCAATTAGTTTATGAACAATCTGATTTGGAGTTTCGGGAAGATATAAAAAAAACCAAGTATCTTCTGGAGAAAATTACTGGCTCTCTAATTGTTGGCTATCGTGCGCCTAGCTATTCAATCACAAAAAAATCTCAGTGGGCAATTGGATTATTAGTAGCGGAGGGATATAAATATGATTCTAGTTTTTTCCCTATAATTCATGATAAAGGAGGGATGCCCAATGCACCTCGATTCCCATTTATACTAAACTACCTTGGAAATGAAATTATTGAAATTCCATTGTCAACTTTTCGTTTTCTAAATCTTAACTTTCCTGTGGCAGGAGGTGGATATTTTAGAATTCTACCTTATTTTATGTTTAATAAAACTATAAATTTTCTTAATTCCGTAGAAAAAAAGCCATTCGTAATGTATTTTCACCCTTGGGAGATTGATTATTTACAACCTGAAATTGTGGATTTATCAAATTTTAACAAATTTAGGCACTATTATGGGTTAAGGCATACTTTAAAAAAAATTGAACGGGCCTTGCATGATTTTGAATTTTGCCCGATTATAGACTTTATCTTAACCAAACACGAATTTGCTAACCGTATTAACTGTTAATAATTAGGATTATTAATGCACAAAGCAACGAGCGTTGAAATTAAATGTATTCTTTGTAACCAAAAAAAGTTTAAACCTCTGTTTAAGTATAATTTTGCTGGCTGTTTCTGCCAATTTGTTGAATGCTCGAATTGTAGTCTAATTTTTGCAAATCCAAGACCAGATCAAGAAAAATTAGAAATTTTTTATAGAAACTCCTATTACGATTCAGCAGATATAGGTAAATGGGACGAGCTGAGATTAAAAGGATTTAAAGAACGATGGGGTTTAATTAAACGTATCACTAAAATTAAAAAAGGCAACCTGCTAGATGTTGGTTGTGGATTCGGAGGCTTTCTGGAATTAGTGAAAAATGACGGATGGAATTGTGAAGGGAATGATCTCTCAGAAATTGCTTGTAATTTCGCAAGAAAAAACGGTCTTAGAATCCATCAGGGAGGGCTTTCCGACATAAATTATAAACCTAATTCTTTTGATGTTGTTTGCTCTTGGGATACTATTTACTTCCTACCTAATCCTTACGAAGAGTTACTGTTAATCAACAAAATTCTTCGATCTGATGGTTGGTTAGCGCTGAGAATTAAAGTAGTTCCGAGGATTTTTCTAACGAATTTTTTATTTAAAAGGTTATTCAAATTTAATCCTGGCTGGCTGTATATTTTTAATCTAAAAACAATTGAAGATATACTAAAGAAAACAGGGTATAATAATATAAGGTTCTTTTATACCTCACCTTCAAAAAGATCTGATTTAAGCTTATTTGAGAATTCTCTGAGAGCTTTTGTTTATTATATTAGTAAGCTTCTTTTCTTCTTGAAAATTAGAATTCTATTTTTTTCTCCAACTGTGCTAATATTAGCAGAAAAAAAATAAGGGTGTGATCTTACCCCACGGAGCTATTAGGTGAAAGATTGAATGTAATGCAGTAAGACCGCATTGTTCACTGAATTGCCAACCTCCTGCTCTAGAGGCTATTAAGCTGGAGTGGATAGAAAATGCGGTTGCTCTCTCTTAAGAACTGGTACAACTTATAGAGACAGGTCAGGTGCATCTATGAAAATCAAAACTCTCTTAATTAGCATATTAATAATTTTGTTCTCTGCCGGATTTTCTTACGGGAACACATATTATATGGCTACGACTGGAACAAACAGCTCAGGTGTGAATGGGGATTCAACCCATCCGTGGCTTACCTTGCAGTATAGTTGCAGCCGGATGTCAAGTGGGGATACTTTGATAATTAAAAACGGGACTTACATAGGTAATTCTAATCGAATAGGTAACGGACAACCTGTTCCTCCATATGGTACTCCAGGCGCATATACAGTAATTAAAGCTGAAAATGATGGTGGTGTAATTTTTGATGGTGAATTTAGCAGGCAAATGTGTAATTTACAAATGGGTTCAAGCACTAATTGCTATTGGCAATTTGAAGGCATTATTTGGAGAAACGGTCCTGATAATAATGTTGATATGTATTTTGCTCACTACATTAAATTCTTGCGTTGCGGAGCCTATGATGTGAACGCTGGGAACAGTGATAATTTCTCTGTTGGGCATGATAGTAGTTATGTTCTTTTTGAAAATTGTTATGCGTGGGGTAGCGGAAGGTATAAGTTTATAACAGGAGCCCAGAATGTGATTTTTAGAAATTGTGTAGCCCGCATGGATTCTGTTAGTGCTGGAACTGATCCAATGGCAGCATTTAGTGTTTATAGCGGTACTGATGTTGAAGTTCAAAATTGCATTGCTATTGATTCAGACCAAACAGCTCATTATTCCGCGGGCGGATGGAATGGTTCATTTTTCGTACCATCTACTTCTGCGGATGCTAATAGAGTGCATTTTATAAATTGTATAGGGTTGAATAACTCCGTAGGAGGACTTACTACTACAGGGAATACTGTGTATGCCGCAAAAGATACTACATTTACCAATTGCGTAATATGGAACTGTAGAACGCCAAATGGTCAATCTCCTGTTAATTATTTTCGGGGATTAAGAGATGTGATTAATCATTGTACTTTTGGTTCATCAATAATTTATGACGATTATTTCGTATCTTATGACGGCATAGGAACAGACAATAATACTACTCTTAAAAATAGTATATTCTATGGAATTTTAGGTTCGAGTTACAGCGTGCTTAATGATGTTGAAAGTAACAGCTACAATTCTTATTACGGGAACACAGCTACAAACGGAAACAGCGGTTCTCATGACCAAACTACAACCAATCCAATTTATAATGTTTCTACTAATCCAACAGGAGCTTTAAAGTATATTACAAGAATAGAAACAGGAAGTAACCTTTCCGGCGATGCTGACGATGGCGGTGATATAGGTGCAAATATCAAAACTCTTATTGGAACTTCCGGCACGCTCTGGGGAGAAACCGGATATGCGACTGACACAGGCGTTTCAATGTGGCCATTTCCGAACGAGAATTTGATTCAAACAAAGATGAAAGCATATAGTAATGGAGGAGTGTCGGGAAATAGAGGCTTTTGCGTGGATG
>Ga0209777_10004429_pt1 | contig 16616 bp, 18 predicted proteins | sample FrelakmetHBP12HB_FD_187147 | JGI IMG/M metagenome (GOLD analysis project Ga0209777, IMG submission 187147) | Freshwater lake sediment microbial communities from the University of Notre Dame, USA, for methane emissions studies -HBP12 HB (SPAdes)... | ecosystem: Environmental > Aquatic >...
ATCTTTTCATGATTTTCATTGGCACATTAATCGGTTTTATCCGCAGCATTTGGAAGGGTCTCAAAGACCCGGAATTTCGTGCGCTCTTTTTCCTGGTGTTGATCTTGCTGCTTTGTGGCACGATTTTCTATATGAAAGTAGAAAAATGGACCCTGCTGGATGCCATTTATTTCTGCGTTACCACTCTGACCACCATCGGTTTTGGTGATCCACATCCCATCACTCCCATCGGTAAAATTTTTACCATCATCTACGTTATTCTAGGTATCAGCATCCTTTTAGGCTTTATCGAAAAAATAGCCCGCGGCCTTACTACCCACAGGAATGAGAATAGATTATGAGTCAGCTCTACAAACTGAGCCCCTCTGACCTGACTTTTCTATGGGATGAATGTAAACGCTGCTTTTACCTGAAAGTGGCCAGGGATTTTCGCCGCCCATCCGCTCCCTTTCCCAAGATATTCAGCCGCATTGATATCTTAATGAAAGATTATTACCTCAACAAATCCACGCTGGAAATTTCTCCTGATTTGCAGAAAGGAACAGTGTTTGAAACTGGTAAATGGGTGGAATCCGAAATCATCCATGATGAAGGGTTGGGGGTGGGATGTTACATTAAGGGCATTTTTGATACTGTGTTGAGATTTGATGATGACTCATTCGCAGTGGTGGATTTTAAGACCTCTGAGGCCAATGAGGAGCATATTCCATTTTATGCGCGGCAACTGCGGGCGTATGCGTATGCGTTGGAACATGCTGCACCCACCAAATTATCTCTCAAACCGATTAAACGGTTAGGATTGTTGTGCTTTGAACCGCGTCATATGGATAAGGATGCAGAAGGGCGATTAACTTACCGCGGGCCGGTTGTCTGGCAGGCAATCCAACCGGATGAGACCGCCTTTCTAAACTTCATTGAGGAGACCTTAAAGGTGCTGGCGCTGCCCGAGCCGCCCCCGGCAAGTGAAAAATGTGAGTTCTGTAAATACCGCGAACAGGCACGAATCAACAATTTATAGCATTTGCTGATAAAGACTTATTCCGCCTTTGTTTAAGAATTGACCTGGCTTTACATGATATTTTCCCATTCTGATTTGTACACCAGAGAGGAAAAGTTTTTCTAGGGATATTTCTTTTCGACCACCCAAAAATGAGATAAACCCAATATTTTCAAGGGGGAATGTTCAAGTGATTGCAATATGGTTTTCAGCGCTTTGCCCGGCCAACCCAAGCGGGTGATGAGGTTATCATACGCGCCAAAAATAATGGTTTTTTGAATCACATTCACACGTTGACCGATAAAAAGATTGGATAGCTCTGTGCTGGTATAAACACGTACATGCGGAGCCAGTTTATCCCGCCATTTTTTCGGTAAATAATTTACAAAGAATTTGTTTCCAAATTTATATTCGCCTTTCCAATAAATACCGTGGGTTTCGAATGGATAACCGCGGTTGGGCACAAAAAGAATCAGCCGTCCACGGGGTTTAAGAACCCGGATAATTTCATTCACTGCCTGCTGATCATCCTGAACATGTTCCAATACCTCATGGCTGAGCACCAAATCAAAATAGTCATTTGGGAAGGGCAACTTTTCACCGGCGCCGCAGACTACCTCTGTAACTTTAGTACTTGCTTCCAGGGTACGCTCAAACTCATAGTCCAACCCGACTGCATGTTGTGCATACTCTGTTAAATGCGCCAGATACTCACCCACCCCGCAGCCATCCTCCAGCACATGTCTGTTGATAGTCTCACCGGCTGCCCGGCAAATTAACCCAAAACGTCGTTCCTGGCCAGCATGCCATACATAAGATGGTTCTCCGCGCATAGCAGCTTTGGAAGAAAAGCTTTTAGAAGAGTGATTCATCATCTTTTTTGGGGCAATCTTTAGATCCGAGATTAATATCGATAATGCTTATCAGCAATCCATATCAGTTCATTGGAACCCAGGCTAAAATCGTGGTGCCCTGCTTGCGGATGGAAATGATCTCTATTCCACCTTCCACATTCTGCATACGTGTTTGCATATTCGCCAATCCATGCCCGATGCGTTGTTCCACCCGGGTGGAATCAAATCCCACTCCATCATCACTCACACGCAGCATTACCCGTTGATCCACCCGCCAGACGCGCACATTCACTTTGGTGGCATCCGCATGTCTGGCAATATTTGCCAGCGCCTCCTGAAAAATATGAAAAAGAGCCATGGCATTATTGGCTGGCAGGTTCTTCACTTCCTCTTCTTCCCCTTGAAGTTCCACATCCACCATGGTATTGGCACGGAATTCACGGATCAACCCACGTATACCCACCAACAAATTTTCGTCCTGCAACTGGCGCGGGCGCAAATTAAGGATATAAGCGCGGATATTGCGGATGGCTGCATCCAATGCCTGGATGGCCTGATTCAATCGTTCATCAGTTGCCTGTTTATCCTCATCCAGATGCATGCGGGTATTCTGTAGATTCAAGCCAATGCCATACAATCCCTGGATGATGCCGTCATGCAGATCCATGCCAATTCGCTCACGTTCCTGCAAAATAGCAGTTTGTATACGTGTTTCGATGTCAGCAAGTGGTGCCTTCATCACTTTTGGGTAGTGCAAATTATTTTTTTTCTTCTTAGTGGGTTCTTTAATATTTATTCTTTTCATCCAATGAATGCCTGTGATTGTACCTGAAGTTTAAAGTTAGGGGAAATCTTTTCAAATTTACTGATTTTTAGCAAACAGGTATAATTTTTTTGGAGTTAATTCCATGCCGAAGAATCGAACTGAATTGGAAGAGAAATATCGCCGTGAAGGTCGTCTCCCGCCCGGACAGGTGCTAACCGATAAATTTCCAGTGTTGCATTATGGTCGAGTGCCTGTTTTTGACCTGGCCGCATGGGATTTCAAAATATGGGGCGAGGTGGAAAAGCCATTACGCCTCAGCTGGCCAAAATTTAATGAACTTCCACGCACCAGAATAATAATGGATTTACATTGTGTTACCCGATGGAGTAAGTTCGACACCGTGTGGGAAGGTATACTGGTAAAAACTCTGATCGAACAGAGTTTGCTAACTATTAAATCATCTGCGAAATTTGTCTTACAACATGCTGAAAATGGTTTTACTGCTAATTTGCCCATAGAAGTGGTATTGGCTGAAAATTTTTTATTAGCCACTCATTTTAATAATGAACCCATTACTCCGGACCATGGCTACCCGTTACGTGGCTTGGTAGGTGCCATCCCGGCCCGGAAGGATCTCAAGGATGTTTATCTGTGGAAAGGCGCCAAGTGGCTGCGAGGATTGGAACTCATGAGCGAAGACAGGCTTGGTTTCTGGGAAGAAGCTGGTTATAACAACACTGCGGATGTATGGAAAGAAGAAAGGTTTGCTTAATCCCGGAAACCCTATACGTAAACCTGAATTGATTCCAAATGATATTTACTATATTTAATTCTTTATTGAGTTTATGGGATTAATTCTAAATAATCGGGAATACTATTTTCTATTCCCGAGACATGCGCCTCAGGTAGAACCATAAGCCCACACCGGCAGCAATGAAAAAGAGACCCAGAACAGCCAATAAGGGTGATGGCCGGCTGCCTTCTGAAGTGGATGTGACCAATCTTGAACCCGGCTGAGCGCCGAAATCCACGGTGGCTGAATCTCCGGCGCCCAATGTCAATTTATAATTCATGGTTGTAGTGGGGTTGTAACCTTCGGGAATGGCCACGCTGATGTTGTAATCACCCTCAGGGACATTTTCAAAGCAAACTGGATCACCTGTATCCAAGGTTGCTCCAGTCAGATTGACTTTGCTAAGCTGATCAGTGACGCTGACCTGCCCGCCGGCTAAAGCGGGTTCATTGGTTTCAGCCAGAGCATTACCGTTGGTATCGTTAAAAAGGTAAATGCAGATGGATCCATTTCCTTTAATTGGGGTTGGCGAAGGGGTAATTTGTACATTGGAAGTTGGGGTGGGAGTATTTTCCTGCTTGATGCCGATTAATAATTGTTGACCGGGCCGAATGGTCAGGCAGTCATTGGCTTGTAGATTGTTTAATTGCCGCAACTGTTCTTCTGATTCCATTAAGTTTTTCAAGTAAATACTTATGCAGGTGTCATTTTCTTTGACAGTATAGAGGATGCGTCCATCACTGCCCGGGGTGGGGGTGTAATAAATCGCCTGTGAATAACCAATGTTGGTGCCGGTTGGCATCAGGGAAATTAAGAAGATAAACCCTGCCAAAAAAATCCCCAAAGCGATAATCGGTTTTTGGATCAATTTGTCCATTAAACGAGATTATAACATTTTATGGTACCCGTTTATGGCTGGGAAGACTGTCTTTGATTTTATGGAAAATATTTATCAATTCTGCACATCTATTGACTTAAATAAAATTCTTATTCTTGAATTAATGTAAAATAAAGAGTGGTATTCACTAAATAATTCAAAAGGATTATGCCATGAGTTATCATACGATCATTATTGTGGGACGGTTGGGACGCGATCCTGAGATGCGCTATACCAACACCGGTCAGGCACTGACCTCTTTTTCTATGGCTACCGACCGTCGTTACACCGATAGTAACGGGCAGCAGCAAAAGCTAACCATTTGGTTTAAAATATCCGTGTGGGGTAAGCAGGCAGAAAGCTGCAATAATTTTCTAAAGAAAGGTAATCTGGTTGTAGTGGAAGGCAATCTGCGGGCTGATCCCCAAACCGGTGGACCACGCGTTTACCCAAAATCCGATGGTACTTCCGGCGCCAGTTATGAAGTCACCGCCCAAACCGTTCGATTCCTCACCCCTAAGAGTGAAAGTCAGGAACCCACGGCAGGCGGTAATGTCGCTGAAGAACCACAGGATACCGTCGGCGGAGAAGATATTCCCTTCTAACGGACACCCGAATAGACAATTTCTCTACAAATTTATATGGACATTTATACGCAGTTATCCGAGCTGTGTCATCAAAACTTTGAAGCCCGCCACCAGGCCCGTGAGGAATTGCTTAACCATTCCCGCCTGCTGACCCGCCATTCAGCCCAATCCATCCGTGCTATTCACCGCAGCGAAACCGACGTGGCGGATGAAGAACTCAGGCAGTGCCAGCAGCTGCTGGAAAAAATTAAAGAAAACTTCAATCCATTTCCTGACCTGTATTTCAGTGGTTATACCCAGGATGCCATCAAAGAATATGTGGAAGCCCGTCTCACGAATTGCCTTATCCGCGAACTGCCTTTTCCATTACCGGAGGAAATGGGTGTGGAATATTCCACTTATTTGCGCGGAATGGCGGAAACCCCCGGAGAACTGCGCCGGCGTTGCCTGGATATTTTAAGAAAAGGTTATTCGGATGAAGCTGAACGTTTGCTGGCGCATATGGACGAAATCTATGCCCTGCTGGTGACCATGGATTATCCGGATGCCATCACCTATGGTCTGCGTCATTCCACTGACCAGTTACGCGGAATCATCGAACGCACCCGCGCCGATCTCACCATCAGTTTGCGTGAACATCTCTTACAACAAGCGCTCAAGGACTTCGAGCAAAAATTACCATCCCATCCATCCTAAATGCGCACTATCCGCGCTTCTGAGATTTGCTCTTTTATCTTCTGCCAGCGAGCTTGGTGGTATCAACGTGAAGGGGTGGAACCAATCAATCGTACTGAAATGTCAGCCGGCAGCCAGTTCCATGAACAACAGGGAAATATCGCCCGCTCAGTTATTGTGATGAAGGTCTTCGGCTGGATTCTGATCACTCTAGCTGTTCTTGGCTTGACTATTTACCTCACCACCCAATTCTTCAAATAAACCAGTGCAATCCCCATGCCCAATTATTTGGTCATTCTTATTGCTTTTGCGATTTTTCTCCTGGGAATCTGTCTATTCTGGCTCTCCGGACGAAAATGGAAACAGGTGGGTTTACCGCCTGGTCGGCTGGTTTATTCAGATCCTGGTTTATGGGGTAAACCGGAAAAACCATTCTATGACTCCGGATTGGGGCTTACCGGTAAACCAGATTATGTTGTAAATCAAAAAGGTCAGCTGCTGCCTGTGGAAGTGAAAAGTGTATGGGCACCGCTCGCCCCCTACGACAGTCATATTCTCCAGTTAGGTGCCTATTGTCTCTTGATTGAAAAAACCACTGGCAAGCGTCCCCCCTATGGCATCCTCAAATACCGCAACCGTACCTTTGCCATTGATTACACCAAATCATTGGAAGATTCGGTTCTGGAAATTATTGAAAAGATCCGTAGACAAAAATATCGCGGTCAGGCATCCCGCTCGCATGACGAAGTTTGTCGATGTGCCCACTGCGGATATCGCCGGGTTTGTGATCAACGCTTGTAAAATGATCGGTTCTTGCATCTGGTATACATGACTATAATTAGTTCTATGGATCAATCCAACATCCCTAACCACATTGCAGTGGCTTACAAGCAGGGAGCTGAACAGGAAGCCCAATCAATAACCGCTTTTCTAAAAGATCAGGGGGTCCAATCTGTCTTTGCCAGCCCTATTCTGGATAAAAAATTGCGTCAAAAAATTAATTCAGGTCAGGTGGACGCGCTTATCACTCTCGGGGGAGACGGCAGTATGTTGAACGCCAGCCATCTATGCGCCAAGGCTGGTGTGCCTATTTTGGGTATTAATATGGGTTCATTTGGTTTTTTAATGGAATTGCAAAAAAACGAATGGCAGGAATATCTTTCCAGGCTATTGCAGGGCGATTATCGGCGTGAGGAACGGATGTTATTGCTTGCTCAGCTCTGGCATTCAAATACGCTTAAGCAAAGCTGGGAAGTGGTGAATGAAGTGGTAGTTTGCCGAGGTCAGCAGGTCAAACCCATCCGCCTGCATGCCAGCGTTGATGGTTACCCCATGGCTAGTTATGTGGCAGATGGATTAATTGTCGCCACTCCTACCGGATCGACTGCCTATGCGCTGGCTGCCGGGGGAGCCATCATGCCACCCGAACTACGTAATATGCTAATAGTGCCGGTAGCCCCTCACCTTTCTCTTGACCGTGCCATTATTTTATCCGAAGGAAGCAGCATTACCATCACTGCCAACACCATTCATCAGGCAGTCCTCAGTGCTGATGGGCAGGAAGTGGTAATGTTGGAAAAAGATGATTTTGTGAAAGTGGAAGCCAGCAAGCAAAATGTCACTTTCATTAGATTCCATGATCCAGGCTATTTTTACCGAAATCTAAACCGATATATTGAACAAAATCCCTCCACAACCGCGAAATAGCTTTATCCAGTTGTTATAATATTCACATCTATCCAACAGAAATTAATACTATGACCGAAGAAACCAAGTTGTTTTGTTATATGCATCCTGACCGGGAAACCCTCTTGCGTTGTAATAAATGCGAGCGCCCAATCTGCACTCAATGTGCCGTTCTCACCCCAACCGGGTACCGTTGCAAGGAATGCATTTGTTTCCAGCAAAAAATATTCGAAACTGCCCAAAACAGTGACCTAGTTGCAGCGCCCATTCTGGCTATGATCATCGCTTTGATTGGCAGCTTTTTCTCCAGATATCTCGGCTTTTTCACCATTTTTCTGGCGCCATTTATCGGGCTGATAATTGTTGAGGTTGACCGCCGGGTAACCCAGAAAAGACGATCTATTTTGTTAACCCGTTTGATTACTGGCACAGCTCTTTTGGGCAGTTTGCCTCTGCTCATTGTGAGTATATGGCGTCTATTGAGTGTTTCCCAGATAGGAGGAGCATTATCCCTGTTAGGACTGTTGCCGCTCATTTGGCAGACTGCCTATACTCTTCTAGTGACAAGCAGTGTGTATTACCGATTGGCAGGCATCCGCGTTGGATAGAGGCTGACCCATGTTATTGGAACTCCACATTGAGAACTTCGCCATCATCCAGAACCTGGAACTTCATTTCAAACCTGGCTTGACTACTTTTACAGGTGAAACTGGAGCAGGCAAATCCATCCTTTTGGATGGCATCACCTGCCTGGTGGGGGGCAAAACGGATGTGACCATGATCCGCAGCGATGCTGACCGCGCCAACCTGGAGGCAATTTTTTCCATTCCAGAAATTAACCGGCCGTCAATTACGGAAATCCTGGACCGTGAAGAATTGATGGATGATCCCAATGTGTTGATCCTTAGCCGTGAAATCCGCCGCGAAGGTCGCAGCGTGGCCAGGGTGAATGGTCGCAATGTCAGCCAGAATATTCTCAAGGAGTTGGGGACATATCTGATTGATATTCATGGTCAATCTGAGCATCTTTCCCTGCTAAATATTCGTCAACATTTGGAGCTACTTGACCGCTTTGCGGATATCGGGGAAACCTTGTCTGCTTATCGCTCGGTTTATCACCAACAAAAAAGAATTCAAAAAGAACTGAATGAGTTACGCCAGGCAGAAAAAGATGCCGCCCGGATGTCCGACCTGCTCAAATACCAGATTCAGGAAATTGATGCCGCCCATCTTCAACCAGGAGAAGAGGCAGAGTTGCGTCGGGAACTCAGTCGCCTGGCGAACGCAGAAAAGCTTTCTTCTCTAGCTAAAAATGCCTTGATGCTTATAGAGGAAGGCAATCCGGATTCTCAATCCATTTCTGAATTGCTGGGTGAGGTGGTGCAGTCCATGGCCGCTCTCGCTACAATTGACCAAGGCTTGTTGGATCTCTCGGAGCAAACCAGATCAATTTCTGCTCTGACTGGGGATATCAGCCGGGAGTTGCAAGCTTACCTTGATAATATTGAATACAATCCCAAGCGACTTGAACAGGTGGAAGAACGCCTTTCATTGATTACCAACCTGAAGCGAAAATATGGCGAAAATGAAGAAGCTATTTTGGCTTTTGCACAAAAAGCTCGTCTTCAGTTGGAAAAAATCACCCATGCTGAAGAACGTATCACAGAATTGGAAGCTCAGGAAAAAGACCTTAAAGAGAAATTGGCTGGACAGGCATTGGCTTTATCGGAATTAAGAAAACAGGCGTCTCAAAAACTCGGATTATCTGTGGAATCTGAATTAAATGATTTGCGCATGTCCGGCGCTCGTTTTGCTGTGGATATCCAGTACAAACCTGATGAAGAAGGCCTTTCCGTTGGTGAGGAACAGATTGCGAAATATGATGAAAATGGAATCGATCAGGTGGAATTTTTAATTGCTCCCAATCCCGGCGAAGGGCTTAAACCGCTGGTCAAAATTGCTTCCGGCGGCGAGACTTCCCGGCTAATGCTGGCCCTCAAGAACGTACTTGCGCAGGCGGATACCATCCCAACCCTCATTTTTGATGAAATTGACCAAGGTATTGGTGGACAGGTTGGCACAGTGGTGGGGGAAAAATTATGGAATTTGGGCAGGCAGCATCAGGTTTTTTGCGTCACTCACCTGCCGCAGTTGGCAGCGTATGGCAATCAGCATTACCGCGTTTATAAAGATGTAAGCGCTGGTCGTACACTGACCCACGTGGCAAATCTGGAGGATGCTGCCCGTATCACCGAACTGGCCAATATGTTTGGAGGTGAAAGCCAGGCAAACCGGATTGCCGCACAAGAAACCCTGCAAAACGCACGGGCAAGAGAAGCAACACTTCCATCATAAGCCCCTGATACGAAAACCAATCCTTTGATTTCTGAAATCTTCATCTACTTTTGCTTAATAATTTCTTCATAATTTTGTCTTGCATTTTTCTCTAAAAAGAGGTATAAATAAATTGTCAAACGCTTGGGTGCCCCCCTCACCCAGGCGTTTGGCATTTTAATCTGCAATTACAAATTGATGTATTTATCCCTTGAAAATCCCATTTTCAATTATTCACCTGATTTGACATTCTGCATATAATTGTATTAATAACTTGCTTGGAGGAATAATCATGAAGAAACGCTTTCAGGTACTACGTATCATTGCCACTATTTTTCGAGTGCTGGGGATTGTCATCGCGGCTTTCGCTCTGGTAGCCGCATTGGTCACCCTCGTGATGGCTATGGCCGGTGGTCAGGTATGGAAATTGGTCGGTATGGATGCCAACACGGGTTTCTTCAGTGGTTTAGTAGCAGCTTTTTTGGAAATTTTAGTAGGCGCTCTCTATGCATTAATTTTATACGGCTATGGCGAATTAATTAGTCTATTGTTGGCGCTTGAGGAAAATACCCATAACACCGTTTTGCTCCTGGAAAAATCAGCTAAATAAAAACTACTAAATCCTTTTCTGAGTTAGTTTTTTATGACCAATGGATTCATCGGTTTTAGTTATGTTTCCATTCTATTTTGATTTATGTATTAGCAGGACAAAATGAAAAATAACACCTTGAATCTTCCCTGGGGAAAAAATAAGATTACCTTTGACCTTCCTCCAACCTGGCAGGTGGAAGGAACTCTGGAACCAGCGGCTTTGGCCGGAGTAGCCAACCTGGATAAGGAATTGCAGCGCAGCCTACAGGCGCCAATTGAATGCCAGCAACTATCCAAATTGGTTAATAAGAATTCCCATATTGCTCTGGTGATGGATGACCTTAGCCGTCCGACACCTGTATCAAAATTATTACCAGCCGTACTCAACGAGCTGAAACGTGGGGGTGTAACACCCAGTCAGATCACCCTAATCCCTGCTCTGGGGGTGCACCGGCCGATGGAACAGAAAGAGATCGCCCAGCGAGCGGGGCAAAAATTTCTGCTCGGTCTGCATTGGGAAAACCCGAATTGCGGGAGTTCTGAGAAACTGGTCTATTTGGGTAAAACCTCTCGCGGAGTGCCTGTTTACGTGGATAAAAATGTAGCCAGCGCTGATGTGGTAGTTTCCATTGGCTGCATTGAACCGCATATCATCGCTAGTTTTGGGGGTGGGTATAAAAATCTTTTTCCCGGTGTTGCCGGGCGTGAAACTATTGCCCAGAATCATTCACTCAATGCCACTCCTGATACCTTCAATATGGTCGGTCAGCCAATCGAAAAAAATCCCATGCGTCTGGATTTGGAAGAATCCGGTCAGATGCTTAAAAAACCAGTCTTCATCATTAACGCCGTTTTGAACAGCCACTTGGAAGTCGTGCGGATCGTTTGCGGTGATCCAATTGCCGCCCACCGCGAAGGCGCCAAAGTAAGCGCTCAAATCTATGGAGTAAAAATCCCTGCCTCGGCTGATATAGTCATTACTAATTCTTATCCCATGGAAACCGATTTACGCCAGGGTGTAAAAGCTCTGGCTAATACCATCCGGGCAGTCAGACGCGGCGGTACGCTCATCACTCTTGTGCGTGCTGAAGAAGGGGTGGGGGTATTTGGTCTGGCTGAGCGTAAATTGCCGGTTGGCAGAAACGGTTTAAAAATATTGATGCCGCTGCTGCTGGTAATATTGCCAAAAATAAAATTAAAAGGTCTGGGTGAAGAAGACCGCTTCTTTCTTTATTTCGCTTTGCAAGCCATGCACCACTGTGAAATGATCATGTACGCGCCTTCCATACCAGTTGAAATTCAATCACGTCTGCCTTTTGTCTCTTTTGTTGGTTCGCCGGAAGAAGCCGTCAAAAGAGCACAGGCACGCCATGGGCAGCAAGCCAATGTGTTGGTCTTTCCCCTGGGTGGAATTACTTATCCTATTTTAGATAAGTAACCTTGCTGGTATTACCTCAACCAGGGATCGTCAACTCATTTACTTGACGCTTTACTGCCGCTGGGGTATATTATTTCCACATACGCCCCCGTAGCGCAATTGGATAGAGCGTTTGCTTGCGGAGCAAAAGGTTGCGTGTTCAAATCACGCCGGGGGCACAATAGGAGGGGTAGAAATTGTTCCGCCCTTTTTCTTTTTAAGGAGCCAAAGGTGAAAAATAAAAAACACATCCTTTTAACGAATGATGATGGCATCGGTTCACCCGGTCTTCGGGCAGCGGCTGCTTCGCTGGCTAACCTCGGACATGTGACCGTGGCAGCCCCCAATGATCATTTTTCCCATTTTGGGCGCGGGTTCTTACGTCAGGCGACTGGTCAAATTCAACGCCAGCAAATGGAAATAAATGGCCAAACCTGGGAAGTATATGCAGTGGATGGCTCACCCTCTCAAACTACTCTGCATGCGCTGCTGGAAATCCTGCCTCAAAAACCGGACCTGGTAGTCTCCGGCATCAATTTTGGTGAGAACATTTCAATTGATGTAACTTCATCCGGAACAGTGGGAGCAGCCTTTGAGAGCGCTTCCTACGGTATACCTTCACTCTCGGCTTCTATGCAAATCCTCCAAGAAGAATGGGATTCTTATCATGTCGATGTGGATTTTTCAATAGCCGCTCATTTTACACGCTATTTTGCCGCTCTGCTTTTAGAGAAAAAAATGCCGGTAGATGTGGACATTCTCAATGTGACCGTACCGGTCGGTGCTACTCAAAAGACTCCCTGGCGCATCACCCGCCTGGCGCGAACGCGCTATTATGATCCATATGTTAAACGCAGCGGGGATTGGGAAGACCCGGCCGAAATTAATGCTCATCGCTTCATTCCAACCTCACTACCGAGCGATACGGATATCTACACAACAATTATTGACAAGACCGTCTCAGTCACTCCCCTAAGCTTGGATTCAACTTCCAGAGTGGATTTCAGTGAGTTGAATAAGCTGTTGCAAGAATAAAATTCAATTGAGCAAACCATTAAAATAGGGCAGCAATCAACAATCCTTTTAAGGATTTTGAATGTGACCTTATGCCAAAGCGAAATATTGGGATGGATTTATATATTGAACCTGATATTTAGGATATCCCCATCCTGTACTTTGTAGGTCTTACCTTCCAGGCGCAGCTTGCCGTGTGAGCGCACTTCAGCCATATTCCCTAAAGCAATCATATCGTTGTAAGTAATCACTTCGGCGCGGATGAAACCTTTTTGCATGTCGGTATGCACCACCCCTGCCGCTTCCGGTGCCAGCCCACCCAAATGCACAGTCCAGGCACGGACTTCATCCTCGCCCACTGTGAAAAAAGACTGCAGTCCAAGCAGATCATAGGAAAGTCGGATCATGCGATTCAGGCTGGGTTCTTCGATACCATATTCCTTGAGAAAGACTTCAGCCTCCTGGGGAGGAAGCTGGGCAATATCCATTTCTAATTTTCCCTGCAAAGGCAGCATGCGGCTGTTTTTATGTTCGTAAGCAATTTCAGGAACAGCCTGCCCTTCCCCTAAATTAAGTACCACCAGTATCGGCTTCTGGCTTAAGAAACCAAAACCGGAAGCGATTTTTACTTCCTCTTCACTCAATGAAATATCTCTCAGTGGTTTTTCTTGTTGTAATACTTCCATCAGTTTTTCAAATAAGATGCTCTCACGCTCCACAATGGCTTTATCCCTGCCTGCCCCCTTTTGTTTTTCCTCTTTCAGACTGGTAAGTTTTCGCTCCACCTTAATCTGGTCGTTGAGAATAAATTCTTCCTCCATGCTGCGCAAATCTCTGGCAGGGTTAATGCTGCCTTGAGGATGAGGTACATTTTCATCAGTGAAACAGCGCACAACATTAATAAAACCGTCCATTTGCGAGAGCTGATTGAGCAGCGTACCGGCAATCTCGGTTTTTTTGTCACCTTCCAACCCAGCCACATCCGCATAGGTTACCTTGGCGTAAATCGTCTTGCGCGGTATGAAAATAGCGGAGAGCTTATCTACCCTCTCATCAGGAACATCTACTACCGCAGTATGTATTTCCATTCGCCCGGCAGATGCTGCAATGGGCTGCTTTCCGCGGGTAAGGGCATTAAAAATGGTGGTTTTTCCAGATTGGGGCAGGCCAATGATTCCCAGGCGCATGAATGTTCCTTTATGGATGGAGACTAAAATCCACCCGATTTTTTACCTATTATAGCCAAAATTTTCGTTGAAATGAGTCTTTCTAATGATATTTCTGTACAAAAAAGATGAAAATTTGGTATACTCTTAATAGATCGCCGAAGTGGCGGAATTGGCAGACGCGCACGACTCAAAATCGTGTTCCTTCGGGATTGTGGGTTCAATTCCCACCTTCGGCACAAAAGCCCGCTTACGGGCTTTTTCGTTTAAACTATGGACATGGTAATGTCCGCTGAAGATCAACCCGTGATTCTACGTTGGCTGGGCGTGGCCGGTTTAGAATTTACTTTTGGGGACCAAACAATACTTGTTGATCCTTTCCTTTCACGCCCGCCCCTAAGAAATGTCTTTATGGGCAGGGTATCACCTGACACTCAATTGATTGAACAGAGTATTAAGAAAGCTGACCATCTCTTGATTTCCCATGCCCATTACGACCACCTCCTGGATGTGCCTGAGGTTGCCAAACATACGGGGGCTCAGGTATATGGTTCAACCAATGTTTATCAATTGCTTAAAGCTCATCAATTACCTTCTGCACAATTGCATTTGCTGCATGCTTTTGATGAAATTGATCTACTTTATGCACACATCAAGGTCATTCCTGCCAGGCATCCATTCATACCGGGTTATCATTCTGGATTGCTTAAAAACAATCTCAAGCCACCGTTGCATTTGCGGGATTACCGCATGGATGATTGCTTTAGTTTTATGATTGAGTATAAAAAAATAAAGTTGCTGGTTTGGAGCAGTATTGCCACTGAGCATGCCCAATTAGCTGATGTGCTTTTTTTACGATCAGTAGCCAGACAGGACTGGTATGACAAGATGATTAAGGCGGTCCAACCCCGTTTGGTCATCCCCACCCACTGGGATGATATGTTCCGTCCACTTTCTCAACCCATTCGTCCTTTCTTCTCACCACCCACTTCAAAAAATCCTCTCATAAAGCGCATTAATCTGAATGATTTCAGAAATAAAATCTTACTGGCTGATCCAGATTGTAAAACCTTAATCCCACAGGTCTTGCAATCTTATGATTTGATGTCTGAAATGGAGTAAGAGATAAAATCAATATTCTCAATATTCTTGGCTGCTTAAATTAATAAATACCTCCTTTCAGCTTGTGGAGCACCTGTTGTACAATCAATTGGAAAAACATCGGAGGAAGTTTGAGCACCTCAATAAAAATTGCCATTCCAATGGCTGGGCTTGGCACACGCATGCGCCCGCATACCTGGAGTAAACCCAAACCACTCATCGGGTTGGCAGGCAGGACCGTGTTGGATTACCTTTTGGAGCAGTTCAACTCCCTGCCGGATTTTAAAAATGCCAAATTCGTCTTTATTGTTGGCCCAAATCAACTGGAGCAAATCCGGTTACATATGCAATTGCAATATCCTCAGAAAAAAGTTCAGTACATCATTCAGGAACGAATGCGCGGCCAATCGGATGCGCTATATCTGGCAAGGGAATACCTAAGCGGTCCCATACTAATGTGCTTTTCGGATACATTAATTGAGACTGATCTTTCTAAATTAACTAATGAGAAGGCAGATGGCATTGCCTGGGTCAAACGTGTTCTGGATCCACGCCGATTCGGAGTAGCAAAAGTGGACAAAAACGGACACATTGAACATCTGGTGGAAAAACCTAAAGATCTTAGTAATAACCTGGCTTTGGTGGGCTTTTATTACATCCGGGAAGGCAACGAGTTAATGAAAGCCATTGAGACTCAGGTAGAACAAAAAATGTCATTAAATAATGAATACTTTCTGGCAGATGCCATCAATGTTATGCTCGAATCCGGCTCCAAATTCCACATTCGAGAAGTGGAAGTATGGCTGGATGCCGGCAAATTGGATGCCCTGCTGGAAACAAATCAATTTTTATTAGGTCATGGACATGATAACAGCCAAGAGGCCGCCAAACGCGATGGAGTGAGCATTGTTCCACCGGTCTATATTCATCCGCAAGCCAATGTTAAGGGATGTGTGGTTGGTCCGCATGTTTCCATTGCCAAAGACTGTCTGCTGGAGCACACCATCATCAGCAATTCTATTCTGGAGGAAGGGGTTCAGATCAAGAATTTTATTCTTGAAAATTCATTTCTGGGTCGTAATGCGATTATTGAGGGGCATGCCGAGAGTCTAAACTTAGGGGATAATTCATGCGTCGGGAAATAGATTCCATCGTGGAATGCAATTCCAGTTATAGCAGCTGCGATTATCCGAAAGTAATCCAGTGGGAGGGAAAGCGCAGATCAGTGAAAACCATTATTAGCGAATGGCGGACACCAATTGAAAAGCATTACCAACTGCTCGTCGCTGAGAATTTATTCCTGGAAGTGGTGTTCAATGAGATACAAAATAATTGGAAAGTCGAGATGATCTGATTAGAGAATATTGAATGAACAATAAAAGCCAAAATTCAAACCCGCTCATTAAAAATGAATTGATGCCGTCTGCCTATCTTGCCCGCAAAGTTGTGAACCTTAAGCCATCCGGCATCCGCAAATTTTTTGATATTGTTGCTACCATGCAGGACGTTATATCACTGGGAATTGGTGAACCGGATTTCACAACCCCTGAACCCATTCTGGAAGCTGGCGTCCATTCACTGCGCGCTGGTGAAACCCATTACACCTCCAACTACGGGCGTATGGATCTACGCTGCGCCCTTGCAGAGCATCTCAAAAAATTATACGATATCGATTATGACCCAGCCGATGAGATCGTGATGACCGTGGGTGGTTCAGAAGCACTCTATCTGGCTGCCACTGCCCTCCTTGAGATCGGA
>Ga0209777_10004430_pt1 | contig 16614 bp, 21 predicted proteins | sample FrelakmetHBP12HB_FD_187147 | JGI IMG/M metagenome (GOLD analysis project Ga0209777, IMG submission 187147) | Freshwater lake sediment microbial communities from the University of Notre Dame, USA, for methane emissions studies -HBP12 HB (SPAdes)... | ecosystem: Environmental > Aquatic >...
GGTTGTCGACCACGATGAGAGTCTATATGAATTATTTTTAAACAATTATTACACCATCATAGTTTAATAAACTAGACACTTTTATTGGTTGGGTGTCACGGGATGGCTGGCTGGAAATCAAAATGGCTTATAAACGATTATAGGAATTAAATAAGATATATACATAAATAAGATATATACATAAATAAGTATATACATAAATAAGTATATACATAAATACGTAAATAAATATATATGAAGAAACAAACTAAAAAGAAGAAGATAGAAGGACCCAAGGTAGTACATGGTAAATCGGATAAAGCTCAAGGGGAATGGCAAAAAGAGTTGCTTGACGATACCAGACGTAAGTATTGTGCCGTACAAGGTGGTAAGGGAAGTAAACGTAGAGTGGAAAATACCGAAATAATAAGACAGAATTGGGACGAAATCAATTGGGGTAAAAAATAATATGAATAATACAAACGAACAAACAAACGATTATATTGAGAACAATATAAACTTTTCAACACCAGCAGTTTATCCACAAGATGAACCTATAAAACTAGAACAATCCGTTGATATAAATGAATTTATTAGTAGATTCTCTGTATATCTCTTATCTGCCAAAGATTCAAAACACTGTCTATGTGCTATTCTATATTCAATTAATTATGATGTAGGATTATTACTAGGCACAGAGAATACAATAACATCAATAGCTAAAGTATTAGGTTTATCAAAAGCTACATTCAGTAAAATGATTAAAACGATTGCACTTGACTTAAATATAAAAGGATGTAATACTGGAATGTTAAGTCAAGTAAAACAAAAATACTCTGAAACCAATTATAGAAAAATATGAATGATTTAAATAAACTAATAGAAAACTATAAACAATCAGTATTTCAACTAGCAGACCATTTACACCAAGTTAAAAATGAAAAGGGGTGGAAAAATTGTAAAGAGTTGTCTGGGTTGGACTTACACAAGTTACAATGGTTCCTCACAGTAGGGTCTTATATAAATAGAACTCATAATACGATGCCGGAGACTTATGTGGAGGTATCTGGTTTATCTCCAGAAAAAGCAAAGAAATACTTGACTTTAGCTGTAAAGGATAACCTAACTCCATGCCAGTTGAGAAAAGTCATTCGTACAGAAGAATGTACTATTAAACCAAAAAAGAAAGCAAAGAAGGTAGAAGTAAATCAATTTGGTGTAGTATTGAATTCTTTGAGGACACAACTAGGTTATATGAAGTCAGACGAGAAAGCAAGAGCAAAGAAACTACTAGAAACGTTATAATATGGAAATAATACCAAATACAGTACCGACAATGAAGTTAGCAGCACAACACTTAGGTCTAACTATAAGTGTCTTAAAAAGAGCAAAGAAGCTAGGAGCAGAGGGCATCAATACAAACAATTCGGTTAATATTGAGAAATTCAGAATATGGTATGAAGCCAATAAAATTGCTGTGGGTAAAGATGAAAAGGATTCAATAGAGTCTTTAAAGAAAGAAAACTTACAAGAAGATATAAAGATTAAGAAATTGAAGGTTAAAGAATTAGAACGAAATTTGGTAAGTCCGGAAGAAATAAAAGAATATTTGGTAGGATTATCAACAAAAATATCAATAACAATCAATTCTGAACTTAAAGAATTACCTCCAAGAATATCAGGTAAATCAGAACCGGAATGTCTTATTATAATAAATAAAGTAATTGAAAATATTTTTAAAGTATTGAAAGAAACCCCTGAATTTATAAATAAAAAATAATAATGAATAAAGAATTAAAATTAGAATTAGATAAAATTTTTAGTGAGTCATTGCAACCACCTTATAATGGGGGATTAAAGGAATGGGTAGAAGAAAATGTGGTACTTCCTCCAGCATATTCAATTCCCGGAAAAGTTAATTTAGATATAAGTCCACATTTACTTAAACCAGCAGAAGCATTACTTAATCCTAAAATAATGCAAGTAAACCTCTGTATGAGTACACAAGTAGGTAAATCATTCTTAAGTGAATTATTTCTTCCATATGTTATTGTAAATGCTCCTGGACCTACAATGAGAATATTTCATAACCAAGAAGTAAGTGCAATGTTTACGGAAACTCGTCTTACACCTTTATTAAGAAATTGTAACCCAATTAAACCATTATTAAATTATAATAGATTCAGTACGAACAAGACTTCTATCAAATTACCACATATGTCAATTATTTGTGGTTCATCGAATACAAGTTTACAACACGGATTATCAATTAAATATCTATTATGTGACGAATTACATCAATGGGAGCCAGGTCAATTTAATAAGTTTCTAGCTCGTACTACTGCATTTGCTAGTAGACGTAAAGTTGTTTGTGCAAGTCAACCATGTAGAACCGGCCACGAATGGGAACAAATTTGTTATAAAGGTGTAGTATATGAATGGTCGTGGTGTTGCCCTAAGTGTTCTCATAGACAGTTATTTCATTGGAGTAAAGAGAAATCTGATGGTAAATATGCTGGTATGAATTGGGATACTGTATTAAATCCGGATGGTGAGACTACAAATATAATAGAATCATCAAAGACTGGATGGTTAGAGTGTGAGAAATGTGACCATAAAGTTAATGATACTCCGACGGAAAGAAGATTATTAAATGATACAGGAGAGTATATATGTACAAAATCCGATGGAGATGCTTCTATTGTTACTTATATGGCTCCTTGTTGGGTCAATCCTAATTTATCATTTGAATCAAAAATAGCTGAATATATGATAGCTAAGAGAACAAAGAAGATGACGGGATTAGATGAATTGATGGAAATCTTTGTAACTCAAGGACTTGGAAAGTTTTACCATAGAGAACAACAAATAGAATTAAGTAAAATGATGGTAGAGTTGTATGAGAAAACTGTAACAACTGATTGGGTAACTGTTCTTGCTGTAGATGTACAGAGAACTGGTAAGGTTAAGTATTACGTTGTTCGAGCATTTAATAAGAATGGAAATGAGAGTAAACGATTGGAATTCGGTATTTGTAGGACTTTTGATGAAATAGAAGCTATAAGAGTTAAATATAATATTCCTTTTCCTCTTGTAATAGTAGATTCAGGCGATGGTGAGACTACTCAAGAGGTTTATCAAGAGTGTATTCGTCATGGTAAAGTATTAAAATTAAATAATGGTACTTTAAAATATGTATGTTGGTCTGCAAGTAAAGGAGATGGTCAAAAGAGTTCATATAAACATCCCGATGGTATAAGTAGGTTATATGCACCACCAAGTCTTCAAGATGCAGGATTTCCACAAGATTCAAAATATAAAGGAATTCCATTAGAATTGACATTATTCTCAAATTATAGTGTAAAAACAATATTAGCAAATTTAAGAGATGGTTTAGTTCCGGGCGTTAAATGGCTTATAGACCACACCGATGAAGAATATGATAAACAACTATATTCTGAATCTTTGGTGGATGTAATAGATAAGAAAAGTGGTATGAATACTAAACGGTGGATACAAGTTGGGCAAGATAATCATTACCTGGACGTAGAAGTAATGTGCTTAGTACAAGCTATGAGAGCCAATGTATTCTCGGCAACAGCAACAAATGAATCAGAAATGAAGAAGATTATTGAGAATAGTAATCCAAAGAAAGATTAAATTGTTTTCTTTATATATTAAACATAAATCAAGTATTTTTTGACGAATTCTCAATTTATATATTATGAGCATGACTATTGGAATCTATTTCGACATACACATTGATACGGAAGAAGAAGTATTAAAAATCCGTGCAAAAGCAATGGAACTAATGAGACAGGGAATTGTAACCATGACTTGGGGTGGAGAAGGGGTTAATGCCAGTAAACAATTTACAGCACCTGTATTAGATATATTAGCAGAAAGTAGATTCTTTTTGAAATCGTTGAACCCTACTAAGTATGGATATTTAACAAACTCTTCGAGACAAATACGAATCTAAATATGAATAAAAACTTTTCAGGCTTAGTAAATAAATCCGGTAATCCGATTGTAAATAACGTTGTAAATAAAACACCAACGAAACAAGCAGCAAACTTATTCGGTAATATATTCAATCAAGCAAATGCTGGTAGATATAAATATCGTTACTACACTTTACAGGATTCAAACCAAGGAATAGATACTTATAGCAGAGAATTATTAGTTCGTTGGTCAAGAGAAATGGCTGCACAGTTACCCGTTGTTACTTCTGCTATTAAATTACTTTCACAATTTGCTGTATCGAATGCTTATATTCCAGAATATACTGGTAACAATGCTGAATGGGGTAAAGTTGCAACGGATTGGTTAAAAGATGAATGGATGCCTAATTGTTGCACACGTGGGAACTCATATGACTGGCAAACATGTTTAAATTTATTCTCACAGACTTTAGATGTTGATGGAGATTTCTTACAAGTATTCGGACAAGATAAGTATGGATTTCCAATGTTTCAGATTATTCCTACTCACCGTATTCGTAATATGGGTAGAGATGGTCAGATAACGATGGAAGGTGAATTTAAAGATTGTATTAACCAAGATGGTGTTATATATACAATGCAAGGTAAAGCAGTTGGGTTTACTGTAGACAATGCTAGTAACCTCGTAAATACTTTAGCTAAACAGACGGATTGTATTACATTTAATAACAAGGATGCACATTTAATATTTGATGTTAAATACTTTGATAAACACCGTGGTCTCCCTTCTATTGGTGCAGCTATTCTTCAAGCTATTTCTTTACAGGAACTTGACCAATATGAAATGGACAAAGCCAAAATGCAATCTATGGTTGGTTTAGTTGAGAAAACTCCAACGGGTGAAGCTCCACAAGAATTACAGAATACATTACAAGATTTATTAAGTCAGTCAACTACAACGGGTAATGCTTTACTATTGACTCCTAATGACCATGCAGTAAGAATCATTAATGGTCCAGAAATTAGATATGTTCGTGCTGAAGGTGGAGATATTAAATCATTTCAATCAAACGGTCCTACATCCGATGCACAGGAATATATGACTAAGCTTGAAACTCAAGTATTAGCAACTCTTGGTGTTCCTCATCAATTATTATTTTCTACTACTAAAGTTGGTGGTAGAGTTACATCTGCTGTTGCTGAAATGTTCCGAAAGACTATAGCCGACAGACAGAAACTATTAGATAAACATGCTAAGTTTACTGTTGGTTGGGCATTAGCTAAAGCAATTGATGCTGGTTTAATTCCTGATAATAAAGAAGAAAATTTAACTAAAGTATTTGAATTTACGAAACCACAAGAATTTTCACTAGATAGTAGATATGACAATGATATAGTTATTAGTAACTTAGATAAGGGTATTATATCTTTAAATGAAGCAACAAAGATTATTTCTAATAAATCATCTTCAGAAGTAATGGAAGAACAAGCAAAAGATTTAACAGAATTTTATAAGTTAGCAGAAAAAGTAAGTAAAGAAACAGGAAGAGATATTAACTTAGTTATATCAGAATGGAAACAATCACCTGTTAAAGTGACGAATACAATGCAAACAAATGCACCGGAGACTACAAATGAATAATGAATTGAAACATAGATTATCAAATGGAAAGTGGATGATAACTGCTGAGGGTTATTCCAAATTAATGTCCACACTTGATAACCCTCTACCTAAAGTAAATCATAATGATGAATTTATTGTAGAAGGTGCTGAGGAGATGGGTATTGTTGTAGTTGATGTATGTGGTGTTCTTATGTATGGTGTATCCGAAGAAGATGAATTAACACACGGAGTATGTGATGTCGGTAGATTATATGAATGTTTAGAAGAATTAGCAGAAGATTCTACGGTATCAGAGATTGTATTATCTATAACAAGTCCTGGTGGTGAAACGAGTTATATACCGGAAACTGGTAAATTGATTAAATATATTAATGATAATATTAAACCTGTAAGAGTATGGATTCCTAAACAATGTGCTAGTGCAGCTTATTGGTTAGCAAGTCAAGCTGGGTCTATTGGAGCATGTGAAAGTGCTGATATAGGTTCGGTCGGTGTATATACACTTATAGAAGACTCTACAAAAGCCTTGGATATGGCTGGTATTAAAATAGATGCAATATCATCTGGTAAATATAAATTAATAGGTCATTCATTTAGAAGTTTGACGGATGAAGAACGTACTATACTTCAAGATGATGTAACAAAGACACATGAACAATTTAAAACGGTAATACAGGCTAATCGAAATATAGCCCGTGAAGATTTGGAAGGATTATCTTACGACGGTACAACAGCCTTGAGTAAAGGATTTGTGGATGTTCTCGTCGATGATTTAGATAATTTTTTGACGATAGAACAATAAATAAGGAAATATATATATTATGATTAAATTCTCGAAAATAGTAAAAGCAGTTACTTCGGTTGTATCCCCTAAAGCAGAAGTACCATCGAAAGAAACTACTAAACAGGAACCAGCAGTTAAAGCTGAAGAAGAAGCTGAAACAGAAGAACTTGTTCCAGTAAAGATGGAATCAAAGCACTATGTTGCTTGTCCTCACTGCACAAAGAAATTTGAAGTTGCTTATGACCCAACCGACCCTACCAAACATGGTGAGGAAGAATCCGAAGAAGAAGTAGCTGAAGAAGTTGCTCCTAAGAAAATGGAAGAATCCGAAGAAGAAGATAAGAAGGTTGAAGAGAAGGCAGAAGAAAAGGTTGAAGATAAGAAATCCGAAGAAGTTGAACCTCATAAAGAACCAGATGGTGATGAAGTTGAACCAAAGGATGACAAAGATGAAGAAAAGAAAACAAAGAAAGCTCTTGGTTCTTTATCGGATTGGCAAGAAGCCACTCTTGGTAGCAAGAAAGCTACTAAAGAAAATATGTTTCATAAAGCAGTTTATGCAGCATTTCCTATCGAAAACTTAAAATAAATTTAAATATGTTTGGTAAATCCGAATATAATAGTTTAAAAGCACAATACGATGCAACAGTTACTTCTCTAAGTGCTGCTGAAATTCGTATTACTGCTTTGAATGATGAGATTGACGGTTACAAGAATACAATTGAAGATTTTGATACTAATACAAAGAGTATGAAATCTAAATATGAACTTGAAATCGAAACTCTTAAACAAAAATTGATACTAACTGAAAAAAGTGTCAATTCTAAAGTTAATTCAGCATTGGCTAGTGTTGGTGTCAATAACTTTGCAGTAGAAAGTATTTATAACACGGCTACACTAAGCCCACAGGAAGTTATGACAAAGTTCATGACTCTAACCGGTGAAGCTAAGACCGAGTTTTACAGAGAGCATAAAGACGTAATTGCCCAAGTCTTGAGTTCTAACAAAATAAATGCCTGAATATAAAAGAAGATTTATTTTATATCGATGGGTTCGATATAGAAAAAAATGTGGTAATAGAAATTGATTCGAAATACCATAAAAAACATAACCAGAAAAAGGCTGATTTGATTAGGCAAAATAAAATTATTAACATTTTAAAACCTAAAGTTTTTTGGATATATGATTCTGTAAACAATAAAGTTTCAGAAGTATATAGACAAACCTATAATAAACAAAAAAAATGAACCAGTAGGTTCATAAAAAGAAAGATTTAATCATGAGTGCAGTTTCAGTCAACAGTTTATCCGGTTTCTTGCAGGTCTTCTCCCAGGCCTCCCTAGAACAGTTCATTTCAGCCATGCCCAACATCAACTTGTTCACCAAAAATTTCGACACCGAAGTTGCTAATGGTGGTACATCCGTAACAACTCGTATCTCTACAACCAATTGGTCGACTCCTAATGATTTGACTCAGGGTTGGGCAGACACAGCAGCTTCCTCAAGTGCAGCAACTGCAATCTTGAAGCTCCGTGATTATGACGTTGCATTTAATGAATTAGAATGGGCAACCATCACTCCTCAAGTTCTCCAAAACACTTACCTTCCACAGATGGTTAAGCAATTGGCGAACGGTATCGTAGTGGATGCTATCTCCAATGTTACTTCGTCCGTTTATACGAACGTTTTGACCGTGGATTCCAGTTCGTTGTTTACAGTCAGTGGTGCAGCTTCTCTCCAGACTGCTGTTACTACTTTGAGTAATCTCGAAGTTCCGGAAGAAGGTCGTTACACCATCGTAACTCCTAACATTTATCAGTCATTAGTGTCTGGTGTAATGCCAACGTATATTTATGGTCAAACCTCGGCAGTCCAAGGTAACACCATTCCGAATTTACTTGGTACTGATGTTATCAAATATCCTCGTTTCTTCAATGCTACGAAACCAAACGGTGGTGCTTCGTACACTGGTGGAGATAAGTTAGTGGGTATGGTAGGTAATGCTCAAGGATTGGTTGCAGCCGTTCGTGCTCCAATCGATATCAACAATGGTTTGGTGCAGTCTGCTACGGCAGTTGACCCAACCTCTGGGTTGTCCGTGCAAGTCAGATGGGTTTTCGATGTGTCAAAACCATGTTGGAGAATTGCCGTCGTAAGTATCTACGGCACGGCTGCTGGTAATAAGAACGCCATCGTTCCGATTATCACCAAGTCGATTTAAGTTAATTAAGTTTCACAATAACCCCGTCTATTAAATTAGATGGGGTTATTTTTTTGACGAAATAATATAGTATAACAACTTTAACTAAAGAAAAACAATTTTATGGCAGCTACAGAAAATTCGATATATCAAGCTTTAAGAGCACAACATGTACTTGGAAATCCTCCAGGCACAGACCCACAACGTAGTAATGAGACATTCAGTAACTATAAACTCAGAATGAATTCATTATATCTCCAACCTGACATCAATACTGATGAATCCGATGCAGATTATTTGATTCGTTTAGCTACATATGCTCCAGCTATTCCTACGGTTCAAGAAACTGCTTCTTATGCTTTATTTGCTGCTTTTGCTACAAGTGCAACGAATGCTACAAGTGCATCTTATTCATTATATGCTGTATCTGCAAGTTATGCTGATACTGTGGCTGGTTCTTAATTTCGTTTAGTTCGTTTCATATTATACAGAGACCTCACTTAAAACGTGGGGTCTTTTTATTTTGACGAATAACGATGTAATATGGGATTACGACAAACTATAATAGAAGACTTGAAAGAAATGGAGTCAGAATTGAATTATCCGACATTTATATGGAAAGGCAATTCATACAATTTCATACCTTCTATTAGTGAATTTACGAGAGAATTGGAGACTGGTGGTTTTAAGATAGTTAAGTTGTTGACGGCAACAGTTCGTAAATTTGATATGGATGATGAGGAATATATATCGGTATTTACTAATAATGTATATCCTACTGCACAGAATATTATAACATATTCATTGGATGCAACAAATTATCGTATCGAGAGTATTAAACATGACTCTACAAATAGTTATTTTAGAATTATTGCTCACAGTACAACGAAAGGTATTTAATATGATTAATACTACTGTAAAAGCAAATGGATTAGAAGAGTTCAACAAGACTATTGCTGAATATGCTAAGTGGAGTAAGAGACAACCAGCTGAGATTGCTAATGCTAAATTATATTTTATTGCATTACAAGCTATGAGAGCAACTAAAAAGGCAGATAAGACTGCTATAGTAAATGAATTAAATGCTCCATCCGAAAAGAATCCTGAAATATCTCTTGGTTCAATATTAACGTCTATTGAGTTGAGTAATAAAGGAAGAAAAAAGGGAAGTGCAACACAATTTGCATCTAAAGTTCAGAAGTTTATTAGACGTAGAGCAAGTCATGTCGGATTCTTAATGTCTGGTTGGCTTCCGGCAATTAAGAAATTAGATTTTTATAATAGAAGTGGTGATATTAGTTTCAGCAAGAGATATGCACCTAAAAGACCAGTTGGAATTAAACAATTTGGTAAAGATAAGGGTGATGTAACTCCAGCTAAACAGAATGAAACTAATGCAAGAGGAACAATATTTAATTTTATTGGACAAGGTAAACAAAAAACACCAACGGTAACTGGTATATTACAAGATGGATTAGATGAAGGTATTCGTAAAGAGATTGCCAGTATGAGGGAATATATTGAAAAGAAATATAACGAGTACCATCAGAAACTTGAAAACAAATATAGATATAAAGGAAATTAAAATATGGCAACATCACAAACAACAGTAATATCAGGTCAAGTAGTTAATACTAATAATAGTATACGTAGTACCTTATCCTTACAATATTCATTAACTCCTACGGGAAGTAATAGTATTGCAAATTCGGCAACAATAACAACGGGAAGTTGGCAAGTAATAGACCAAGGAAGTAATTCAGATTTTAGATTTGGATATTTTTACAATATGGATTCTACAAGTAGTGTTAAAATTGCTATTGGTAATACAAGTAGTTATTCTACATGGTTACAACCAAATGATGTAAGTTTAATTGCAAATAGTGGTTCATCTGTTATATGGGCACAAGCATATGGTAATAATGGATTACCAACAGGAAGTATGACATTACAATATTTCCTCACAGAACGATAATTTATGTATATACCGACACCAAATTTAAAAACTGAACAAGCAATTTGTACTTTTATTAGTGCAAGTATTAATGCTTCAGGTTCGGGATTTACGGATGTCAATGTTTATACAGGTATCGACAATGAAGATAAAACTCCACCAGCTGTAGTAGTATGGTGTAAGAATTCACAAGAAGTTGTGTTTAATTCAAGATGTTATGCTTTCGATGTCGATATTACGGTAAAAGAGATAGCAGCAGATAATACTGTGAGTGATTACGACTCATTATCTGGTAATATCTTTAGTTATTTTGCAGATAGTATCTCTGGTAGTGCAGCTATTTTAAATAATAGTTCTATTACTGGCATACGATTCTGGCAAATTCAGATGATTGGGTATGACAATAATGTATCGGGTGATACATGGAATAATACCTTATCAGTAAAATTAATCGGTGCTTTGGTTCCTGAATAATATGACAAGAAATTGTACAGAATGTAATTCTGCTCTTGGTTTTTTGAAAGAAAATACAGATTTAATGTTACGAATGATTCAATATGTAAAAAAACATATAGAAAAGTAACGGTTAGAAGTCGAAAAAGATTGGTTATCGGTTTTTGACGACTTACAATATAATAAGATAACAATAAAAGAAAGAATAAAATTATGAATAGCCAGGTATTTTACGGCCTAAATATTGCTTGGGGATTAGGTGCTACACCAATCACCATCAGTGGTGTTACTGGACAATATCAATCCAGTGACCAAGAATTAAAATTGGATGAAAATGAAGTTCGTGACCAACGTGGAAACGTGGTTGCATGGACTGGTTATAATCCTACAGAAGCTGTTACTTTAGAATATGTTGCAACTGATGCTTCTACAGCATCTGGTTCAGCTGTTCTTACTTATCCAGACAGAGGAGCTAAAATTACTATTGGTTGTGATGGCCCAATTAGTGGTTCTGGATGGATTGTACAATCAACTGCAATCAAAAAGACGAATACTGATGCTTGTAAGGTAACTCTTAAAGCAATTCGTTACTTGGCAATCACCTAAGTAAAATATGGGAGAAACTGCTTATAATTACGGAAATGCAATACTACCAACAACATACACGATATGTGGGGTGGAATTGAAACCGTTTTGTTTGGGTTATCTCATATTATTAGAACAAACTGGAAATCCTCTTGTAGCACCCGATGTGAATAATGTCGGACTACAAGAGGGTATTCTTTGGTTATTTCAGGCAATACTCATATGTTCAATGACTTACGAAGATAATGTAAAAGTATTAAATAATGAGAAAGAGTATAAAGAGCTTTGTGATATGTTTACAAAGAATCTTCATGAAAATATGAAAGTAGATAGTAAGTGGAACTTCATGGAAAAGATGAATATGTTCAAAGAATACTTACAATATCATATGGAGATGCCAATATACTCAGAAGAAAGACAGTCAGCCGAAACTCCAAGTGGTAGTGACTGGAAACAGAATATTTTTGTTATATTTAAAAAATTGGGTTATAGTGAATCTGATATTTTGAATATGAATATGAAGAAATTATTTTATGAATGGACATCGTATGCAGAGTCAGAAGGTGCTATAAAAGTAATGACGAAGAATGATGTAGAAATGTTAAGGAACTTGACAAAACACAAAAAATCATAATAAATCAAGTCAAATTAAAAAAGATTTAATAAGACAAAATAAAATCATCGAAATGCTTAAACCTAAAGCATTTTGGAGATATGATTTAACAAACAAAACATTTAAAAATGTTATAGGTAAAGGAGATATAATATCGTGCCGATAAGTGGAGTAAATTTTTCAATTGGTGTTGATGCTGCTAAAGGTATAGCTGGTATTAAGAATTTTCAAGGTCAATTCAACGATATGTCTAACAAGATATCCGGTGAAATAAGTAAGAAATTGAAATATATGTTTAATGCTGCTGCCATAGAAGAAGCAACACGTAGAACTGGTCAATGGGCACAACAAATAGACCAATCCTCTAAAGCACTTGGTATATCCAATGAAATGTTACAGACACTTCAGATGTTAGCATCGAAAACTGGTGCACCTGAAGATGCTGTCGTTGGAATGTTTGAAAATATTGCTAAAGCTCGTCAAGAAGCTATCAATGGTAATGTTGAGATGCAACAATCATTTGCACGTCTTGGTATTTCTATGGAAGAAGTATTTAATCCTAAAGTATCTACAAGTAAATTTGTATCAGATACATTATCCAAGATGCCTAAGATTACTCCTGAGATGTCTGGATATAAAAGAGAAGCAATAGAAGCAGTAACAGGAACTCCAGCTGGAACACTGGCTGGTATTCAAAAAGGATTAGAAGGAACTACCTTAGAAGGTCAAAAAGCAGCTGGATTAGAATCCGGTGCACTTGTAAGTAATGAAAATATATCAGCTTTAAGTGCTCAATTTGCTGAATTAACTACTTCATTAAAAGAAACCGTAGCAGAATTAGCTCCAACATTATCCGTATTAATTGTATTATTTAAACTATTAGTAGATGCATTTAATGGTATTGTACGTGCTATTACTGGTGTATGGAAAATATTTAGTGGTTTATTAACGGGAGATTTATCTAAAATGGGAGACGGTGGAACTATTTTAGCTTCATTATTTACAGGATTTATAGCAGGTATTGCTAAATTATTTACAAGTTTATTTGATTTATTGGTACGTGGTCTTATTGGAATTGCTCAAAGTATAACGAAGATGATAGGAAAGATTCCTGGATTGGGTAAGATAACAGAAGGTTCCGTAAAGGAATTAGAGAAATTAAAAGAAACATTTAATATGACTAAATATGTTGATACAGCAACAGAATTTTATTCTAAAAAAGGTGGATTAAATAAAGGTGATATAAATAAAGGTGCTGCTGTTGCTGATATTGCTGCTACAATTGCAACAGCTGGAGAAGCTGGTGTTGCTGAAGGATTACAAACAGGTGCATCTAGTTTAGGTAAAATGGCAAGTAAAGTGGGAATGACAAATCTCGAAGAATCTTTAATTGCTAAAGCATCTAAATTTGGTGATGTTGCTAAAGGAAAAGGTGGATTGTTCGGTGATAAAACTATAACAGATAAAGTATCCGGTAGATTAGCAGATATAAGTGTTAGTGGTGAAAGAAAAGCACTTAGAGAAAAAGTATTTGAAAAAATTGTAGCTGGTGAAGAAATGCCCAGTGGGGTATTGAATGATGCATTAAAGATGGCAAGAAGACGTAGTAGAATTCGACAATTCATAAAACGTGGTATTGGTGCTGGTGCAATTGGTGCAGGTATTGGTGCTGGAACTCAATTAGTTAAAGGAGCTAAAGGAACTCCAGGAGAAGAATTTGGTGCAGTATTTGGTCAGAAGGCACAAAATCAATTTGCTAATATTGGTGGGGGTGAAACTTCCATGTTAAAAATGGGTGGTGTATTCGGTTCTGCCTTTACAAGTAGAATGATTAAGTTAAATGAACAAATGGTCTCATTATTATCACAAATTACAGCTAATACAGCACAAACTAAACGTGGTGAACCATATACATCACCAAGTATGACGGGTCTTGGTGGAAATGCAGGAGGAATATAAATTATGAGTGTAAATCAAACAACAAATTATGTAGCAGGAACAAATGGTCTTGTAGAAAATATAAGTTATATACAACCCGACCCATTTAGAAATTTATTATCACCTAATTTCGGATATCAATTTCCTACGAGTCCTTATATTAAATTATCACCTCGTAAAGTATCGTATACAGCAAATACATTGGGAACAACTACACATATATATACTTCTCCTTATTATGATGATATTGTAGCATTAGCACGTTATTTCGGTGATTGGAGTTGTGCATATGAAATAGCTGAAGGACCAACACAGACAATTACCGTAAATGCTCCATGGGATACTATTGCATATGAAGATTTTAATGTATCATTATATGCATCGGAACAATGGGAATTATCACCAACAATGGAATCTCGTCCATTATTAATGAATGGTTTACTGGAAAACCCATATAATTCATATTCAGAATATTCAGTATTACCAGATATTTATGCAGCCGGTGTACAAAAAGCAATAGATAATAAAGTAAGCTTAGCAACAACATTAATAAATGCTTCAAGTGCTTCTGCTGCTGATTATGCTGATTGGTTACCATTAATGCAACAATCCCTTAAATATATGAGAGGTGGAATTGAATCAGTTCCTGCTTATACACAAACTTTAAAACGTACAGCTGTAATTGATAAAAATAATAGTAATGGAGCATTTAATACAGCTGCTGATGCTGCTGCTAGAAATTTAAATAAACAAGGAACTATTAATTTTATATATTCAACGTGGGGATTAATAAATAATTATTCAATTCCACGTAATACAGTTGCTAATTTCTTGTTACCTTCCTATACAAAAAAAATTACAATTACAGGAATAGACCCAATAGACTATTATGCAAATGCTGGTTGGTTAGTAAAACCGGCATCATTTCAATTTATAGGAAGAAATAAAATACAAATGACTCAGGAATTTTTATGGAATGAATGGGCACAAGGTATGTATTATATATACAGTAGTCCCGATGATTTTCCTGCAATAAATTATTAAAATATATGTTTATTAGACCATATCCATTAGACGGTTACCAAGATTCATTTGCTGGACAAGTAGGCAATACGATTAATGGTAACAGATTACAAGCCGGTAAAGGAATTAGATTAGTAAAACATGGAAATAATACTACAATAGAATCGTCTAATACACGAGTTCAAGATGCAATGGTATATAGAGGTAATTATTCTTTCAATGAACAATATTTTCCTAATGATGTTGTATATGTAGACCCATCTGTTATTTATACAAACCAAAGTGGAAGTGTAATAACGGATATAGGTAGTGGTTCTTATATATGTTTAAACCATGTAGGTAATAGTTGGCAAACATCAGATTATTTAATTAATTCAATATATCCTTCCTTTACAAGTTATGGAGGAACTGTTACGGATGATATGGCAGACCAATATCGTCACTATGATTGTAATAAATATTATCCTCCAAATACTCCTATAACAGGACTTACACGAAAATCTGAAGTAACGTGGACTACTCAAGTATCTCAATCATTTTGGGCACCATTAGGAGGAATTGGTGGTAGTTCAACTGCTACAAAACCACAATACTATTGCATTACTCAGTTATATGATAATGGACCTGTATTACCCCGTTGTTATGTGGGTGCAGTTCCAATGATTATTACTTATCCTTTTACGGGTTCAAATGCTTCTATTGTACAAATAACTTTTTCTACGGGAAGTGCAGGGGATGTAGTATGTCCTATAAAGTTAATAGGTAAACCAAATAGAATGAGATATATTGCAAGTGAAAAAATAGAAGGCACTACCATAAACTATACGGCTTATAATGATAATACCAGAGTTTGTATGGATAATAAGACACCACAGAATACAGAATTACAAGTAGTATTCCCACGGTACCAAACTGCATATGATTGTGGTTTTACTACGGGTTCTTTAGGAGTACCTACAGGAAGTATAACGGGTACGGCAGCATACAATTTACTTGCTTCCCAATGTGTTCTAATGGCAGAGGAAACTAATAATACGGGATTGCATACATTAACAATACAACCGGGTCTTGTATATCAATCATATCACGATATTACCGGAAACTATTATAGTGGTAGTACATATGTCAATTCTGGTAGTTGGAGAGTAGACCAGCCGATAACTTTAGCAGAGACACAACCGGCACGTCATTGGGCACGAAGATTTTTACAAGCATAATATATGGCAACTCAAGGATTTGATACGGTTACATCAGTTCAGCAAGGAGGATGGTTACTAAATGTAACGATGTCTAACTATAATAGTGGCTCTCCTGCTGTATGTACTTTTGAAACGGGGTCACTTGTTACGTCATATATTTCTGGTACATTTATTGGATATATAACATCTTCCACGTCATCATCCTTGGCTTCTGGATTGTATATGTCACCCTTAAGCCAGTCTGCTTTATGGGGCAATCAAATAACGGCAGCATATGTAGGAAGACAGTTAAGTTTATATCGTTATATTAATGGTGTC
>Ga0209777_10004431_pt1 | contig 16613 bp, 16 predicted proteins | sample FrelakmetHBP12HB_FD_187147 | JGI IMG/M metagenome (GOLD analysis project Ga0209777, IMG submission 187147) | Freshwater lake sediment microbial communities from the University of Notre Dame, USA, for methane emissions studies -HBP12 HB (SPAdes)... | ecosystem: Environmental > Aquatic >...
TCAGCCACATTGATCACCCAGCTGACGGTTACTCCATCTTTCTTGGCGGTCTCGTCAGCAATTCTCTTCATATAATCTTCCCATGCCTGGATCAACTGAAGATCTTTTCTGTTCCAGGACAAACCAAATTTAAATTCAGTTTTCTTGGGCGCAGCAGGGGCAGCAGTGGGTGCAGCCGTCTGGCTGCAAGCGCTCAGAATCAGCATGCCGGCCAGTGCAATTGCAAAAAATAATTTTATCCTTTTCATCGTATTCTCCATTAGTTTAGATTTTTAATCGTCAGAACAAAAACAAAAATCTTTGTGTGTGTTTCACCTCCTTCTTAGGTTTCCTTCCTAATTAGTTTTTTAGCCCTCAATCTTGTTTTGAGAGAATCCGCATACATGGCAATAAAGATGATTGCGCCTCGTAATAATGGATATATATAGGGCGATAAGCCCATATGTTGAAGGCCATTTTCAACCACGTAAACCGTGAAAACTCCGAGAAGCAAACCCAGAATAGAGCCCTCTCCACCAAAAAGACTGATTCCGCCGATCACCACAATGGCAATGCCAGTAAATTCCAGACCCTGGCCCATTCTGGGGCTGAGAAAACTTCCCTGCGCCATATAAAAAATACTGCCAAGGGCTGCAAAAAAACCGGAGATGACAAATGCTGAAAAGCTGATGGCTTTAACCTTGATCGATAATTTTTCAGCAATGCTCCTCCCATTTCCCAGAGCCATGAGTTGTTTGCCAAAAATTGTTCTGTTTTGAATAAAAAATAGAAAGACAACGATACCTACAGAAAAAATAATATCCAAATAAACCGGCCCGATCCGCCAATCGTGAATGGAAACCAAAGATTCCGGGATGGGAATGTATTTTGCCCCGGCAATTAAATAACCCATCCCACGGAAAGCCAGCATGGTACCGAAAGTGGTAATGAGAGGATTTACTTTCACCACTTCTACAATCAAACCGTTGATTCCACCAATCAATGAACCAGCCACTAAGATTACAAATACTGCAATTAAAGGATTAACATCCAAATAAACCATCAGGTAAGTACCGATTGAGGCAGATAAAAATGCAATGGATCCCACAGAAAAATCAATGGCTCCGGTCAAAACAACAAAGACCAGTCCGGAGATCATAATCAAGGTGGGGGCAAGGGTATGCATCATATTGAGAAAATTGATGGCGGTAAGGAAATTGGGGGCGCCAAAAGAAAAGCCGATGACTAATAGGAATAAGGCGATATAAAATCCGTAGTTCAATAGGAAATGACTGATTGTAATAATCTTTTTATTCATAGGTTGGTTCTTCAAGTTTTCAGCAGATTTGTAGCTGCACCGATTAATTTCTCCTTGCTTGCATTGGAAGGATATTCCCCTGTAATTTGGCCGCGGCACATGACCAGATAGCGATCACAAATGCTCATCAATTCGTCAATCTCGGACGAGATTAATAAAACTGCGGCGCCATTTTCAACCAAATCCAGGATCAGATTTTTTATTTCCACTTTTGCCCCAACATCAATCCCTTTAATGGGTTCATCCATGAGATAAATGATCGGATTCCGCTGTAACCAGCGGCTGATGATCACCTTTTGCTGGTTTCCCCCACTAAGCGTTTCGATCTTTTGTTCAAGGCTGCTTAGTACGATGTGCAATTTTTGAACATATTCACGCGAAGATTTATCTTCTGCTTTGAAATTTAAGAACGGCCAAATTTTTCCAATAAATGCTTTTAAATTAGCAATCGTCATGTTGACCTTGACTGGCATGGAAACAAATAAACCTTCATTCCTTCGATCTTCAGAAATTAAACCAATCCATCGATTTGCGTTCTGGCTTTTTACAACCCGCAAATCTTCCTTGATTCTGATTTTAATCGTACCTGCATCCATCGGGTCCAGTCCGACAATCGCACGGACTAATTCAGTCCTGCCTGAACCCAACAAACCCCACAACCCTAATATTTCACCTTGATATAGTTTTAAACTGATATCTTTTAATAGACCGTGGCTTGATAATCCTGATACCTCCAACAAACAAGGTTGGTCCTGTTTTTGTTTTTTCTTATGCAGGGTTTGGCTTTCAGCGCCTGTCATATGTTTAATTATTTTTCCCCTTGTATACAATTTCAGGAGCCCTTCGCTGACCAATTCCCCATTTCTCAGGATTGCCACTTTCTCTGCAATGGAAAAAACCTCTTCCAATAAATGAGTGATGTAGATTACGGCGACATCGTTACTCTTTAATTGTTGGATAAGAACGAACAAGCGATCTTTTTCCCTCTTGGAGAGAGAAGAGGTGGGTTCATCAAAAATCACGACCTGCGGATCAAACAATAATACCCGGGCAATCTCGATTAACTGTTGATCCCCTGGCCCAACATCCATAATCTTCATGTTGATATCCAGGTTGCAGCCAACTCTTTCCAGCACTGATTGAGCGGTTTGGATTGCTTCTTTTTGCTTAATGAATCCAGATTTCTCAGGAAAAGAAGATATTAATAAGTTATCCAGAATGGATAATTTTGGGAGAATGGTTAGTTCTTGGTGAACAAAGGCGATACCGTTCCTTCTTGCATCACCAGGATTTCGCATTTGTACATTTTCACCATTGATCAGGATTTCACCGCTATCTTTTTGAATCACTCCACCTAAAATATTCATCAAAGTGCTTTTACCAGCCCCATTGGCACCAATTAATGCCAGAATTTCTCCCCGATCTAGCTCAAAGGATACATCTTTCAACGCCTGAACCCCGGGAAATGACTTGGAAATACTTTTTAAATGCAGTAATGACTTTTTCATGATTGGTTCCGAGCCCTGATCCAACTTTCAAGCCCAATAAAGATAATGATCACAAATCCCTTGATAATGAGAGTGACGTAGTAGGAAACCTCAAGCATATTCATGCTATTGCTGATCAGGGTGATTAAAAGGGCGCCGATGACAGCACCAAATGGTGATCCTGCCCCTCCATAAAAACTTACCCCGCCGACCACCGCGGAACTGGCTACATCCAAAACCAAGATGGATTGACCAATTGCCGCTGATGCCGAACCCAACCGAGCCGTCGTGATGATGGCAGCCAACCCTGCGAAAAGGCCTGATAGCAAATAAGCGCTGAACTTGACCTTTTCAATGGGGATACAAGAGACACGCGCCGCCTTGATATTCGTTCCCACTGCATACATCCATCGCCCTAGGAAACTTCTTTTCATGACCATCGTGGTAATGAAACCAAAGAAGAGCATTATTATTACCGGTACCGGAATAATCCATATTTTCATGGTTAAGATGCTAATAAATGATTCAGATATACCTGTTACGCTGGTAGCTTCCGTCAACCATACCGATAAACCATCGGCAACATACATCATGGACAAGGTCACTACAAATGGGATCATATTCAGTTTCGCCACTGCCAATCCATTGATGGAACCAATGAAGGTGCTGACCAGGAGCATCAATATCCCGGCGATAACCGGATTTCCTCCATTCTTCATCACCAATGCACCAACAACGCCGCTCAACCCCATATTGGAGGCCACCGATAAGTCCATCCCTCCCACAAAAAACACAAAAGACATTCCAATCGCCATGATCCCAATGGAGGCAGATTGCTGCAAAATATTGATCAGGTTCCTTTGAGTAAGGAAGACAGGCACCCGCAAACCAATCAGGATAATCACTAAAAGCATTATTGCGGTTGGAACAATTCTGATCCAATTACTCTTAAGTGATTGCATGATCGTTTTTATTTGAGTGATTTCCATGTGCTTAAATACTCATCTTCAATTCTTTTTTAAAACAAGCTCATGACTTTTATGGCGATCCACTAATGGACGATTCCATTTGATTGTTATTCCTTTTCCACTTGTCCATAATTTAAATAAATCGGAATAATGATCAGAAAACGGGTCCCCGGATTGCCCACCAGCCAGACCGAAAATATTGTTTTCCCAATTGCCCACTTCCACCATCATTCTTAGATTGGCAATGAAAAAAGGCTTGACCAACGGGTCGCGGATATCACCCGCGGCCACATTCACTGTTTGTTCATTTCCGCCAAATTCAATTGGTTCAAGATTGAATAATTTTGCATAGGGTCGATTTAATTCAGGTGAAAGATTTAATAATATATGCCGCATTTCCAATTTTCGGACCTGCCCCCATTTCCAATTTTCAACGGAGGATCCAAATTTTTCCTCAATCCGATTGAAAGCTTTTCGCAATGCTGCAGCGATTTCCATTTCCCAACCATTACTAAACCATTCTTCAGGTTGTTCATTAATAAATTGAATCACCTGGCTGATTCTGCTTAATCCAAAATTTGAGGACCCGATTCCAACAAGAAATGTCTCATCAATATAGGCAGCCGAATGTTGGGAGACGGCGGCCGTAATTCTAGTAACCATTTCCGAAATAAAGAATTCAAAAATCGTGGCTGCGATGGAATCTGCACTTGCAAATCCATCCCATTTTTCAAGAATATAAAGGGCTTTCCTGATTTTTTCTGACCCAGGTTTAATTTGCAGGATTTTTTCTTTTATTTCGAACCATGGCAGGGAAAATTGGTCCAATTGAACCTTATTTAATTCTTCCCATGTTTTTTGCTTTTTATTTAGCAACAAATTGGTTTGGCGGGCATGACGATAACCATCAATGTAATCCCGTCCAATATAAAGGTTATTCTTTAGTTTTACCGGTTTATTATTGGCGGTTATGATAAGTTCTTCTTTTGGATTTATCAGATAGGGCTTTTGCGAAAACCTGACATCATTGTTTTTCCAGGCAAAAGATTTATCCCAGGCAGGCAATGGCAATAAACCGTGTGTTTTATTTCTTTCCGGGATCTCTCCTGCCATTTGCCAGCCAATGTTCCCCCTGGAATCGGCAAAGATCAGGTTCATCGCCATTAACGGCCATTCTTTAAAACAAGCCCTGAAATCATTGATATTTTTACTGTGATGAGAAATGAAAAATCCATCAATGGCTTTGGGAGTGAACCAGGTTGCCCGCATTGAAATTTCCGGCATTTCAGTTTTAAATAACGGGGATATCAACGGTCCATGATCTGTAATAATCACTTTTTCATTTTGAACCCCACCATTCTTAACGATTATCTTTTCAATTACTTCTTTGCATACTATTTTTTTCCCATTCCGTATTACCGAATTTTCAGGCTGGTTGTACTTTTCCAAATAAAGATCAATATTATCGGTAAAAGCCGCCGTGATGCCCCAGGAAACAAAACCATTAAATCCTGCCAGAAAGAAAGGTGAGCCTGGGAAACAGGCCCCACAAAGCCGAAAATCCTTGGAAGTTATACTGGCCAAATACCAGGGTGCAGGTAAATCCGCTCCCATGTGTGGATCATTTCCCACTATTGGGAATCCAGAACTGGACAATTTGGCGGAGATGACCCAATTATTGGAAATCCCATATTTGTTATAAATTTTTTGAATCAGTTTTAAGTCATTGATCAGAGCCCCAATTTCTTTACCTGCCCGTTTTCCCACCGGGCTGATCAAATAATTCCAATGCGCATATTCCGGATCCAATTTTTCTACTGCAGATAACCCTTCGATTTTTAATATCTGATAACGGGTAAGCTTGGCAATCCAATGACTAAGAGAGAGAGTTAGGAGCAATTGAATGGCGATGACATCGGCAGGTTCAAAGAGCGTAGGAGATTGATCAAGTAGGGCAAATTCAAGCGGTGGTTTTTTAGAACCTTGGATGATTCCAGAATTAATCCCCTGAATGAATGAGGTCAAATTTGACCGATTCTTTGGGGATAAATACTGGAGATATTCTTTGGCAATCCGATAAAAACCGATCTGTCGTGCAAAACAGTCAGCCGCAAAGGTGGATTGTCCGAATAATTCCGATAAACTTCCTCTGGCCTGCCGCTTGGTGATTTCAATTTGAAATAACCTGTCCTGAGCCTGGCAAAAGCCCAGTCCAAACCAAGCGTCATTTTCATTTTCGGCCTGGATATAAGGAATTCCATTTTCATCGCGAACAATTTTTATTGACACCCCCAATCCTTTCACATCACGAACACCATCCAGGATGGGTTCTCGCGATCCGTATCTCAGTTGGGTAAGAATTTTGCTATAAATCATTTATCGGTTGGATATTGATCATTGAATTCTGTTTAAGGCCAGGTGACTCCCTTGCCTTTTCCCATCAACCCTCTGCCCATAAACACCCGCTCATCCAGATCTGTAATTCCTCTCAGGTAAGCAGATAAAATTGAAAACCACTGCAAAGGAATTTTCAATAAGAAGGGAGCCAGCAAAGGATGAAAATTACCATAATCCTGAACATCATAGACAATCAATGGGACATTTTGGGTTTTTAATAAGTCAATCACCCTTTGCACCAGGGGTCTGGAATCATCCATTCCCAATAAAACAATAAATGCAGGTTTATGCCGATCCAGCATTTCGACTGGTCCATGCCTGAATTCCGTAGTTTCCATAAAAGAACCATTAACACGGATATTCTCCATAAACACAGTTAACCCGAACTTATAACCCAGTCCAACCAAGGGTCCGCTGGCAAGGGTATAAATCATTTCCTGATGGCCAAAGGATTTAGAGGTTATCAATGCTTTCCCTTTCTCATCAACATATTGCTTGCGCAAAACATCAGGGATCCGATAGAGGTCCGTTATGATTTTTGCGGCTTCTGCATGTCCGTTAATCTTTGCCATTTGAAGGACAAAAAGGTACGCGGCTGCCAAAGGCAGACTAAAAAGAGCTTTGGATTTGTAAGCAATAGTCACGTCCGATTCCTTACCCATCAGACTATCTTGTTGATTGACAAATGAAATTGTTTTTGCTCCCTTTTGTTTGGCATAGCGCAGCGCAGCCACTGTATCCTCTGTCGCACCTGAATAGGATGCAAGAAAAACCCAGGATTTCTTATTCAATCGCTGTGGATTACGCCAAATAAATTCATAAGATGTGAAACAATCACTTGGAATATCAGTAAATCGATCCAACATTTCTTTTCCGGACAGCAGATTTACCCGGGAATTGCCTGCGCCCACCCAAAAAATATGGGCAACTTTTTCATCAACTGCCTGCTTTGCAAGGTCGATAATATGCTGACCCTCCTCTTTCAAGAATCTTTCCAGGTCATCCCCAAGGACAGGTGCTGTAAATAAGGCGCTATTGATTGCTGTCTGAATAAAAGTATCAATTTCCATTTTTTCTCCTGATAGGTCGTCTTTCATCACTAAATATTAAGAATTTTGATTTTATTAATCTAAGGAATCACCATTAATTTCATGGAGTCAGCAGCTCCAAAAACTTTAAATACATCCAAATAATCATTCAAAGCGAACCGATGCGAGATCAGGTTATCCACCCGAATTTTTTTGCTCGCGAGCATATCCACTGCCCTTTGAGTGGCGAACTGGTTATTAAAAGATCCAAGGATCTTTAATTCATTTTCATTAATCACAAATGGATTTACTTCAATATTGTTCTCTTTTGGCGAACAACCAAAAAATATGATGGTGCCACCCTTACGAACATACGAAATGCATTTCGCCTGTGCTTTTGAGTTTCCAGCCACCTCAAAAACAATATCCGCGCCAATCCTGCTGATTTTTTTAATTTCTACTTCGACATCACTCCTGGCTGGATCGATGACGTGCGTCGCACCATTTTCGATGGCTTTTTCTCTCCGCATGGCAATTGGCTCACTGATCACAATATTGGCTGCCCCATTATTTTTTACACACTGGGTGATTAAATTTCCCATCCCGCCTGCGCCAATCACAAGGACTGTATCTCCCATCTTCACCTTTGCCAAATCCGAACCATGAATGGCACAAGCCAGAGGTTCACAAAAAGCGGCTTCTTCATAACTGATCGTATCGGCAATCTTATAAACATTGGTGGCAGTCATCACACAATATTCCGCATCCGCCCCATCAATATGAACCCCCATAGAACTCAGGTTCTCGCAGAGATGTTCGTTACCAGATTGGCAATACCGGCATTTATGACAAACACGGTTGGGATCAACAGTCACTCTATCATCCACAGAAAAATGCTTGACATTTTTCCCACACTCAACGATTTCACCAGAAAATTCATGCCCAATAATCACAGGGTAATTAGCGGGGTACTCGCCTTTATTCAATGAATTGTCTGTTCCACAAACCCCACAGGCATGAATTTTGATCAAAACTTCGTCATCACCCGGTTTGGGCACATCCTTTTTTTCCATCCTAATATCAAACGGTTTATAAATTAGTGCTGCTTTCATTTCACAAGTCCTTTAGATTATGATTCACCGATGAGCCGCCAATAAGACATGTGCGGGGAAAGACTACCTTTGATCAGTAATTCAAAATCATGCTTGCCAGCTGGGCGTAAGTTGGAGGCATCCATATTTGGTCGGCAACAAAGATTTATCACCTGATCATTTTCAGAAACTCCCAATTGAGCCAATCCTTGTGATAAATTTAGGTCCTTGATCAAGTTCCTGACTGCTGCGGGAGCAAGTTTTGCTGCGTCCCTGAGTGATAGTCGATTGACCTTTTCGCCTAATAAACCTGCAATTCGAGCAAATCTATCAATATTGGTAAAACAGTTGTATTCCATGACTGCTGGCAACGCCAAAGAAACGCTAAGCCCGTGATTCGTATTAAAGACAGCTCCAATGGCTTCCCCAATGACATGAGCCAGGGATGTATCGGCATGCGTGATGGAAATTCCGGCCAGCATGGAAGCCAGCATCAGGTGATACCGTGCTTGAATATTTTTACCGTCAAATACTGCCATTCTGATATTATTCGCAATTAATTCGATTGCCCTTTCCGAACAGGCGTCGGATATTGGATTGGTCAACCTTGTGGTATATCCCTCAATTGCATGGGTAAGCGCATCCATTCCAGTGGCAGCCGTAAGCGCGGGCGGCAGGCCCACTGTTAACAAAGGGTCAAGTATTGCAATTCTTGGATAAAACTCCAGACGACCAAAGCCCTCTTTACGCTTTAATTCACAATTACTGATCACTGCATATTGAGTGACTTCTGAACCAGTACCTGAAGTGGTGGGTATCAAAATCAGGGGTAAGGGCTTCTTTCCAATTGGTCGGCCTTCCACAATTTTCCAAATATCCACTTTTTCAACTGCGCAAACCGCAATTGCTTTGGCCGCATCCATGGCACTCCCACCTCCCAAGCCAATCACCAAATCACATTTTTCTTTAATGGCAAGGTCTCTGCCCTGGTCAACTACTTGACAAGTAGGATTGGCTTCAATTTCCTCAAATAGTATGGATTTAACTGACGCTGCAGATAACAGGCCAACGCACGTTTCAATTATTTGCTTCAGACTCTTGTCTTTATAAGAAACGATCAGAGCTTTGGATCCCATCCGGGTTGCCTCTGATCCTAATATATCTAATTTTTCCAGCCCAAATTCAATTCGCGTCGGAAGATAAAACATAAAATTTTTTGTATCCATCATGTTATTCCTCGAGTCGGAAAGATTGAATTTACTTGGGAGCAGGTTCCATTTCAGCAATAACTATTTCAACGCCTCTATTCAAAAAAACCTCTTTTTGGTTTTTATCAATACCGTCATCGGTGATGATTTTTTGGATCTTTTCCAGCCCACAAATGATATAAGGAGCGCCTAAACCGAATTTTGATGAATCGCACAATGCAATAACCTGATCACTGATTTCAATCATTTTCTGTTTTATGGGTATTTCTTCCAAAACCGTATTTGAAAATCCCCGGTTTGCGGTAAAACCATCAAAAGCAAAGAAATATTTATTCGCCTTAAGATTCGCAAGGATTAATTCAGTAAAAGGACCATACGCGTTGTAATATGACTTCCTTAGAATTCCTCCTAAAATAATGATGGTTATATTCGAATTTGGGCCTAATTCCCTTGCGACCATAATGTCATTGGTGATAACCGTTAATTTATTGAACTTTTCCCTTTTCAATAACTTAGCCAAATTCAAACAGGTGGTACCCGAATCAATGAGAATGCTATCCCCTTCCTTAATATCCTTTAATGCTTCCTTCGCAATTGCCTGTTTTTGTAAAGCATTTACGAACATCTTGGTTTCATACTGCGGCTCTGGGATTCCCTCCAAATAATCAATACTAGTGGCACCCCCATGTTCCAGTTTGATCAACTTCTGTTTGTCTAATTCTTTGAGATCGCGTCTGATGGTGACCGTTGAAACTTTCAGGCTTTGCGCAAGGGCTTCGTTATGGATGAATCCTTTTTGGCGGATCAACTCTAAAATTTTGGCTTGTCTTTCGGTCCTAAGCATTTTTTCTTTTTTGTTTATTTGTGTATTATTTTGTTCTTTTTCTTATTATATTACCTTAATTTGTCAAATATTTCAACATATTTTAAGGTCATTTTGTCATATTTTAATCATTTATTGTTTTATTTATGTCTCATATTGACTTAATTTGTTGTTATTTGTAGAATAATAGAATGGAAAACTTAAAAATTAAAAAAATAAGCTCAAAGGTTTGCATCATCGGAAATTTAAATATCGATTTAATCATCCGGAATGTCCCACGGTTACCCGAATGGGGCCAGGAAGTCCTGGGGGATGATTATGTAATTGTCTCTTCGGGTCAGTCCGCTTATACAGCCTTCGCTTTGAGAAATTTGGGGATAGAGACAGGAATTATAGGAAATGTTGGGGATGACCTGTATGGTTCAAAGATTCTAGGGGAATTAAATGAAAAAAAAATTGATACATCTCAAATTGAAACAATAAAAAATGGCAAAACCGGCATTTCCATTGCCATCGCCAGACCAGATGGCGAGCGCGCTTTCGTTTCGGACACCGCCTGTTTGAAGGATTTTAATATTTCATTAATTGACCGGCATAAAGATTACATTGATAAGTCCGATCTTGTTCTCATGGTCGGGTTGTTCTTTTTACCCGGGCTTAAATTGCAGGATGCCCGAACAATTCTTAAACATGTCAGAAAAATAGGGAAAACTACATTACTTGATACGGGCTGGGATCCAAATAATTGGCAGCCTCATACTTTACAGGAATTATCCGGCATTTTGCATGAGGTGAATATTTTTATTCCAAACCTGGATGAGGCTTGCGCGATTACTGGATTGAAGGATCCAGAAAAAGCTGCTGCCCACTTAAGAAATTTGGGTCCACATACGGTCATCATCAAACTGGGCGCCGAAGGCAGCTACGCTCTAAACGATACTGAGAGCATCTTCACCCCACCCCAAAAAGTGAAAGCATTTGATGCAGTCGGCGCAGGGGACGTCTTCAATGCGGGTTTTATTTTTAGCCATTTACAAAATTGGCCGTTAAAAGCCTGCATGCAATTTGGGAATTCCACTGCAGCGCTGTATATCAGCAAACCGAATGACCGTTTTCCGCCCCTGATTGATGTTGCGGAATTTGCAAAAAGATATCATACTTATTCTTACGATTTGTGAGGCGAACTGACATGATTGATTTCCATACATATCCAATAATGATCAAGGAGTTAATCGAAAAGGATCCTTCCTTAGGCATCCATATTCGGGATATTCTGGGTTTCTATTTTCCACCTCAACCACTTTCTGTTTTTCTATATGAAATGGATGCCGCCGGGATTGAGAAAAGTGTACTATTACCGATCGATTGTTCCATCACCCATCATTGTAAAATCCCTTCCAATGAGACCATCGCCGATTTAGTAGACAAGAATCCACGATTTGTTGGCTTTGCCTCCGTGGATCCCAATTCTAAAAACTCTGAAAAAGAATTGAATTCTTCCATAACTCAATTGGGATTAAAGGGTTTATTCCTCGACCCGGCCATTCAAAGGTTTGGGATCAATTCTAAAGAGGTAACCTACCCTCTTTACCAAATCTGCCTTGAATTGAAGATTCCTGTTCTAATTCATTGCGGCTTGAACTGGTCCCCAAAAAGTCTGGCGAGATTCGCCAATCCTTTGGATCTTGAAGAAGTCGCCCAGGATTTCCCCGAATTAAAAATAATCATTTCCAACCTTGGCTGGCCCTGGTACAAGGAAGCCATCATGCTGGCAATGAAATATCGGAATATATATCTTGACACCTCGGTTATGTACAGCGGTATCCCTAAAGAGATGTTTTCCCACTTGATCGGGACTCTCATTGGAAAAGGCGTATTTGAGCGGAATCTGCACTTCCAGATCATTTATGGGAGTAATTTTCCAAGGGTGGACATGCGACGGACCATGAGAGGAATATCAGCCATGGACTTTAGTGTGGACTTTAAAAAGCATTTGTTTCTTGAAAACGCACTCACCGTTTTAGGGAAAGAAGGAAAATCATGAAAAATGTTTATAAGGAATTCAATTTAGTATCCAAAAATGAAACCGAGCTAATTAATATCACCGAGAATGTCCATTCGTTTGTCAGGACTTCGGGCATTAAATCCGGGTTGGTTTTTGTTATTTCTTTTCATACCACAACCGGCATAACAGTCAATGAACCGCTGCCCGATCTGGAATCTGATATTGCCACATTTTTAAACAAGATCGTTGATGAGAACCAGGAATATCGCCATGCACGATTCCTGCATAGTGATGGGCAAATGGCTGTTAACTCTCCCTCCCATTTGCGCCAGGCGCTTCTGGGTTTTGAGGTTTTCTTTCCCATTGAAGATGGGGAAATAAAAACTGGAAGCCGTCAATCCATTTATTTTGTGGAACTGGATGGACCACAGGAAAGAAAATACTGCATCAAAGCCATCGGGGAATAATCACAGCTTTTTTAATTTTACCGATATAATTTATACATTATTCGGTTTCTTCAAAAAAATAAATATTAAAGAAATGGTATATGTCAGTGAATAGGACTACCTACCCAATCGATATCGGAGGCATTCACCGTGAGCTGCGCTTATTTGAAGTAAGCCCTGGGTTAAAAATTGCCATCCTCAACATTCTTGGAGATACTGAATTGGTGGCTGCAGCCGCCAAAGCATTGGCTGCAAAGATGGATTTAAATTCCTTCGATACCCTGGTAACCGCAGAATCCAAGAGCATACCCCTTATCCATGTCCTAGCCGTGGAAACCAAAAAACCTTATGTGGTATTACGCAAGGAATATAAAGTCTACATGGGGGATGCCATCCGCGCTGAAACCCTCTCCATCACTACCGGCAAACCCCAGACTTTAATCCTGGATGAAAAAGATATTACCTTGTTGAAAGGTAAAAGAGCTGCCATTGTGGACGATGTGATCAGTACCGGTTCCACTCTGGAAGGTATGCGCAACATCCTGCTTAAAGCGGGCGCAACCATTACCGTGGAGGCTGCCATATTCACCGAAGGTGACCCAGCTAAATGGAAGCATGCCATTGCCCTGGGTAATTTGCCGCTCTTCAAGGATTAATATCAGCAGCGTTGCTCTTATCCAGTACGACGTTCTTATTTAAACTGGAATATTTTCGGTATAAGCTCCCCGGCTAGCCTGGCAAAGGTATACCTCAGCTTTACGATGCGTTTTCTGGAAATAACCTTCTTTCAGTTTCCTAATAAAATCATCCGCTTTGTCTGCTGCCACCAAATTCACGGTACAACCACCAAATCCTGCCCCGGTGAGGCGCGCTCCAAAACATCCGGACAGTCCACTGGCAATTTCCACCAGCGCATCCAACTCCGGACAGCTTACTTCATACAAATCACGCAGGGATTGATGACCTTCAAACATGAGTTTGCCAAACTCTTCCACCTCATTATTTAATAAATATTCACTTGCCAGATTTACCCGATTGATTTCCTCCACCACATGCCGGGCGCGTTTGTAAACCTCTTTTGAAAGCAAATCAGCATTTGCATGCAATTGGTCCGGAGATACATCTCGTAAGGATTGAATGGTTGGAAGGTGGCTGTGTAAAAGTTCCACTGCTTTTTCACATGAGGTGCGGCGTTCATTGTATACCGAGTTGGCGAGTTCCCGGCGAACCCCCGAATCTGCCACTACTACCGCCGTACCTGGCGGAAGCGGCAGAGGACGCCAATCCAAACTGCGAGTATCGAAATACAGTGCATGCCTGGCCACTCCATGCGCGCTGGCAAATTGATCCATCAGACCGCAGTTCACACCCACATATTGGTTTTCTGCCATCTGGCAGTATTGAGCCAAGGTCATACGATCAACCTCCCAGCCAACTAGTGATTGCCAAAGAACTGCAAAGGCCAGTTCCACTGCTGCTGAACTGCTCAAGCCTGCCCCGATGGGCACCTCCGAGGAATAGACTGCATCCACCCCATTTACATTGAAACCCTTGTTTATTAATATCCATGCCACTCCGGCTGGATAGAGAGCCCAGACAGGTAAAGGTTTACCATTTACATCAATACGTACAGGCAAATCTTGTAGATTGAACGAAACCTTTTGCTCTAAATCCAACGCATGCAGATTCATTTTTTGGTCAGCACGTAGTCTGGCAGCTATATAAACCCGTCGGTCAATGGCAATCGGTAGCACAATTCCACCGTTGTAATCCACATGTTCACCCAGTAAATTAACCCGCCCTGGAGCTCCAGCTATTATTGTTGCTCCGGGGATTTGATTAATCAGGGTCTGTGGATCGATCATGGCAGAATCCTTGGATAAGTCTTTGCTTTCTTAAATGGCTGAATCGTTTAAGTTTTCTTTCGCGGCTCATTGCGCTTGAACGGGCTGGAAATTCTTCGTAATAAACTAATTTTACTGGTAAACGGCTGCGGGTATAATGAGCCCCTTTGCCATGATTATGGCAGTCAATACGCTTTTTTAAATTAATGGTCCAGCCGCAATAAAAACTACCATCACTGCATTCCAGCAAATAGCAGAAATACTTCATTATTTTGCCTTTGGTGAAAGGTTATTTCCGCCCGAATATTTGCTTCTTCTCCCTAGGCTGAGTATTTCTACGTTTCCCCAGCCAGCTTTCCCTTTCCATTTGCAGGCTTTCCAGATATTCCTGCAGTTTCTGGCTGTCACCGGCTTGAATGAATTGAGCCAGTTTTGCAAGCGAATTCTGCAAATTGGCAATCACCCGTAATGAATTTTGCTCATTTTCGATCATTAGCTGACCTTGGTTTTCTACCAATATGGAATTTAATAGACGGGTAGCTATCGCCAGGTCATCCCCAGCCAATTTACTGGCATCTCTCCAACCCGGCTCATTGATGACCTCATCCATCAATGCAGCCGCAGTAATGCGTGGCAGATATTGCACAACGGTCTGTAAACCATCCACCTCGGTTAAATCGGCAAAACAAGGGATGGCACCTATCAGGGAGGTGAGATCTGTAGCAATTTGGATCACTTTGGGCGGAATATTCGGTAAATGGCTGATAAATATTTGGCTATTATCAAAGAGATCCGCATGAGGGGTCAATTGATCCAAATCCTCAATATATTTTGGGTTTATGGTTGGCGTCAGGGCGATAAAATAGACATTTTCAGGCAATAACTGTTTCGCCCAACCAAACACTTTTTCAGGTAATCCTGAAAAATACAGCAAGACCGCATCTTTCTTTATCCATTGAGCAAACCGGGTAAACATGTCTTTAACTTCATCCAGGGGTAAATCAATCACAATCAGGTCAGCCAATTTGACCGCATCATCCAATTTCCCGGTCACCAGATTAAATACTTGATAATTTTTTGCCGCTTCTTCTTTATTATGATCAAGGTCAACTCCCGTGCGCTGCAGTTCGGCACCTTTTTTACTCAATGCCAATCCAACGGAAAGGCCAATTCGGTCCAATCCAATGACGGTCAGACTGATATTCATTGCGGAATCCCGAGCAACACTCCTGATATGAATTTTATGACTGGTTGCATGACCAATCGGACAAAATCAAATCCCAGCAGAGGAGCAATCATCAACAACGTAATCAATATATAAATGCCATATTGCGAACCAAATCTTTCCCAGCTTGCCGCCAGGTCAGCCGGGAGAAGAAAACTTAAAATCTCATGCCCATCCAAAGGTGGGATGGGGAGCAGATTAAAAATCATCAATGCAAGGTTGGTGAAAAGAAAATAATAAAGGAACATAAAAGGGGTGGGGAGCACATTAGAAGAAGTGACCTGAACTGGAAAAAGATTCAAACGTAAAGGGATGGCTGCCAGTATTGCCAGGAAAAAATTCGCCAGAGGGCCAGCGATAGATACCAACAATAATGCGGCTTTCCCGGAACGCCGGATAGCATAAGGATTAATCGGAACCGGTTTTGCCCATCCAAAACCAACAAAGATGAGCATCAGGCTGCCAATGGGATCCAGATGAGCCAGAGGATTGAGGGTCAACCGGCCAGCACGCTCAGCCGTATCATCTCCGAACATTTTTGCCACCCAAGCATGTGCAAATTCATGAAATGTGAGAGCAACCACCAGGGTGATGACTGCGGAGATCAGACTTTGCGGAGACATATTTAACATAGAGAAACCTTAAAATTTTAAATTACCCGTGAGACGAGCGGATTATAACATGGGTTATAATCTGGGCATGCTGCCGGATTTAAGATTGGAGGATATCGTGCGCCTGAAAAAACCCCATCCCTGCGGCAGCTACACTTGGAAAGTTGTACGTCTCGGTGCAGA
>Ga0209777_10004432_pt1 | contig 16610 bp, 11 predicted proteins | sample FrelakmetHBP12HB_FD_187147 | JGI IMG/M metagenome (GOLD analysis project Ga0209777, IMG submission 187147) | Freshwater lake sediment microbial communities from the University of Notre Dame, USA, for methane emissions studies -HBP12 HB (SPAdes)... | ecosystem: Environmental > Aquatic >...
CTCCGGGAATCTACTTTAGGAATCTACAAGTTTCAGTTAGTGTGTATATATTAGAGACTTAATTCTAATATATACACGCTAACATAGAACTCTATAAATCTGTGAGAAGTACTTCCTCAGGAATCTACAACTCCACGAATCTACAACTCCAGAAATCTACAACTCCAGGAATCTACAAGTTTCAGTTAGTGTGTATATATTTAGGGTTAAGTCTCTAATATATACACACTAACACAGAACTCTATAAATCTGGGAGAAGTACTTCCCCAGGAATCTACAACTCCACGAATCTACAACTCCAGGAATCTACAAGTTTCAGTTAGTGTGTATATATTAGAGACTTAACCCTAAATATATACACACTAGGTACGTAGTACCGGGTCTACGACCCAACACAGAACTCTATAAATATGGGAGAAGTACTCCAGAAAGCATGTACCGTAATACTTTTCGTAACTGATGTGGTAGACGTAAACTCTTCTCCGGTACCACTTGTTCCTTTATACCAACCGCCAAAGTTAAAGCCTGTCATGGTAGGTTCTGGCGGTAATGCAGCTACTGTACTTACCGGTGCGGTAACATGTTGTATACCTACATCAGGTCCTCCTACACCAGTATCATATGTTACTATATATACGGGATTAGAACTCCAGTAGGCATGTACCGTAATATCTGCCGTAACTGGTGTGTTGGCAGTAAACTCTCTTCCGCTGCCGCCTGTTTTTGTCCACCAGCCACCAAAGGTAGAACCTGAATTGGTCGGTGGTGTCGGAAATGATGTACCCGCCGCCGCATTAGATGTTAATGTTATAGGTGTTGGTGTTGGTGTTCCGCCTTGGCTGTCAAAGGTTACGGTGTAGGTTGTGGGTGGCGCAGCGTTGTTGCTCTTTGAGCAACCAACTGTGACCATCAGAAACATCAGCATAAGAAAATACAACAAAAATTGAACTGAAATTCTTCTTTTGTTCATATTTACTAACCTTTCTAAAAAGTAATTTAAAAGAATCATACAGACTTTAATGTACGTTAAATAAACTTAATCAGAACGCACAAACTTTGTTTTATTTTACACGAATAATTTTTAATATCAAGAGCATTCAATTCATAATACAAAAAATACTACTATTGGCGTAGCAGATATCAGCCCAGTCCATTTCATTTGTTATTGATTTAAAAGGGGCATTGACAAACCAATTGAGAAAACAACATTACAGGAAAAAGTCTTTAAGATTCTGATTTAATATCCCCCCTGTCTCAATTTTGCGGCTTTGCGTGTGAATGAGCCAGCCCGGTTATGACTGAAAGCTACGCTCATTTGAGAGATGAGGCATTAAAGAACGCTTCAACATTGGCCGGGCAGATCATAGAGACGGCAACAAATTCAAACATGAAATACACAAAGAAGAAAAGGAATAAATAAAGAATAAGAATTAAGAAAAGATGCTTGTTGACCTCACATATAAGTCAATAACATAGATATCACCGAAAATTGTGAAATACCTATTCCAATGGCTATATAATTATTTTTTTACCATCATTTCACCTGAACCGGAGTATAACTATCCGTCGTTGTCCCATCGCCCAATTGACCAGAGGAATTAAGTCCCCAAGCCCATACAGTACCGTCATTTCTCAAAGCTACTGTGTGCGACTCCCCGGCGGATATCGCTATGACGTCTGTCAGACCACTTACCGGCACCGGAGTATGACTCTCCACCGTTGTTCCATCTCCCAATTGACCGGAGGAATTAAGTCCCCAAGCCCAGACAGTACCGTCATTTCTCAAGGCTACTGTGTGAGACTCCCCGGCGGATATCGCTGTAATTCCGGTCAGACCACTTACCTGCACCGGAGTATGACTCTCCGCCGTTGTTCCATCGCCCAATTGACCGGAGGAATTACTTCCCCAAGTCCAAATAGTACCGTCATTTTTTAAGGCTACTGTGTGCGACTCCCCGGCGGATATTGCTATGACGTCTGTCAGACCAATTACCTGCACCGGAATGTTTCTATCCGTCATTGTCCCATCGCCCAATTGACCGGAGGAATTAAGTCCCCAAGCCAAAACAGTACCGCCATTTTTTAAGGCTATTGTGTGCAACTCCCCTGCGGATACTGCTGTAATTCCGGTTAGGCCACTTACCTGCACCGGAATATTTCTATCCGTATTAGTTCCGTCGCCTAATTGACCGTAGTCATTATTTCCCCAAGTCCAGAAAGTACCGTCATTTTTTAAGGCTACTGTGTGCACCCCCCCTGCGGATATTGCTGTAATTCCGGTTATGTTACTTACCTGCACCGGAATATTTCTATCCGTATTAGTTCCGTCGCCCAATTCACCATCGAGATTATGACCCCAATCCCAGACAGTACCGTCATTTCTTAAGGCTGCTGTGTGGTAACCCCCTGCGGATATCACTATGACGTTGGTCAGAAGACTACTACCTAGAACACTTAACGGCACCGGAGTATTTCTACTAGTATAAGTCCCATCGCCCAATTCACCATAGCCATTATAACCCCAAGCCAAGACAGCACCGTCATTTTTTAAGGCTACTGTGTGCAAGTTCCCTGCGGACATTGCCGTGAATACGTTTGATGTTGAGTCATTACTGCTACTACATGCGGTTAAAGTGATTAATATAAAGCAAAAAATCATTATCCAGAGAAATCTTTTATTTTTCATGCTCAATCTCCATAGACTAATGAGAAAATCTGTTTAAAGAAACTTCCTTTTTTTGATATCTAATAAGAGTTTACTTTTGCATTTTTAAACTATATGAAGCTCAGTCTTGCATGTCAAGGAAATGTTGTGGCGTGAATTGAGTTTATTGCGGATTGAAATCTTGCATTTTTTTTGACGTTTATGGTTTACTAATGAATCAACGTTACGCTAGCTTAAGAGATGAGACATCAGTGGCAGTTTCCCTTGCGTTTTGCTTTTTCTAACAATTCACAACTTCCCAATTCACATGCTTTTTGTGCATCACGGCAGCCAAGTGTGTTGTTGCCCTGATGAGAACTTCAACGAATTCATCCGCCTGAAACCAGATTATGCCGAGGCTTACAACAACCGAGGACTTACTTAAGTTCACAAATATGGGTCCCGAATGGTAGCTGGTTACTTTAATCGCTTGTATTCTTGCCCTCTTATTATAATTGTATCCGATTTCTTCACGTGGCTAAAAACAACTGATTCATTACGACCAGTTAAAACGAGTGTTCCATCTGGTTGAAGAGTTACGGGCACTTTTCTAGATTTGGTAACCAATAAGAATGATTTCCCATTCTTTATAAATTCCATAGTATCATTACTGTTCTGAATATTCTGCCATTTACCGATAAATTCAGATCCATTAGAGGCAGAACAAGCCAACACCATCACGCAAAACAAAACTACAAAACAAATTTTCTTCATTTCAATATAATTTCCTTTCTAAATTATTAACATCTAAAAACTTCACGAGGCTCCTTGTTTCTCACAGAAAATTAGGTTTGATAAGAACTCTCCTTTTGTTTGGGGGAGTATAAGAAACGCGGTCTTGTATGTCAAGAAAATCTTGACCATGTGGAGGGGTGTGATAACTAAGTACCGGAAATTGCGATAAGTGACTTACACAATGCTTTACAGATACTTTACGAATGGTTGATATTTGGATTTAATCAAATGTATTTTGATTATTTAAGAGAAAATATTTTGGCCGAAAATTTATCCGAGTTTTTTACCTTCTAGTGATTCTCTTTTGTCGGGAGATATTTTGCCAGGAATTTTTTTATAAGCATGGTCGGAACGTGACCAGGCGTGTCATAACCCATAAAAATAGTAGTGTGGTAATATCCCTTTAGTATTTTTAATTGAGTTACGGAACCACTTTCTTTCAGTTTATTGTAGAGATTAGAAGCGTTCGTCCTTGGAACTGCCCAATCATCGCTGCCATGAATGATAAGGCTAGGAGGCTCTCTGCCTGTTACGTGATTAATGGGAGACGCATCGTTTTGGGCTTGATCCCTAATGGTTTTCAAATAGTCAGCTATGATCGGAGTCAGGTAGTTATCCTTCAATTCTGCGCTGTAAAAACCACTCATCGGTATCCAGCACTTCACTTTCCGCATATCAATTTTGTACTTTTTTTGCCATTTGGTCTCCGTAACTAATATTGTGGTCATATACGCCCCTACAGAGAGTCCCGTAATTGCTATACGATTTCCATCGCCACCATACTTGCCGATGTTGTCAGTAACCCACTTCAATGCAAGGAAGCAATCGCCTATCTGCTCCGAAAATTTGTTTTCAGGTATGGAACGATGATTGATGGCTACAACGGTATAGCCGAGAGACAACCAAGAGCGAACGGCCTGCTGAACTTGTATCTTGTCTTCACCGCCGCTGTGAATAAAGAATATTACAGGGGCAGGTTTCCGTCCCTGAGGAGTATAAATGTCAAATGCTTGAAGATTGTCAGGTCCATATTTGATGGTTTGGCTGGGTGCGAGCGGATAGCTTAATCTAGCCCTTGAGTATGATTGATACAACTGGATGTCTTTATTCTTAAGCTCTGCAAGTGGCTTCTTTGAATCAACAAAGCAAAGATAACCTTTTGCACAATTCGACGTATTGGGTGATTGGGGGAACGCTGGGGAATGGATAAAAATCAAAAGGATAATTAAGAAGTAAATATGTATTACCTTAATTATGAGATTTCTTGTATTATTAAAGTTTTCTTCCAAACCAAATAACCCGTCCGTTTATTTTAATATCTTCTTGTGCAAGATCAAATGAATCGTATTTTTCATTGTCGCTGGTAACTCTGACTTTACCACTAGGATATAATATTTTGCAATCGCTTAATCAAAATAGAATCACCTAACGCGATGGCGTAAATACCACCTTGAGGATCGAGATAATTATGTCCATGATCTATTAATACAAGATCTCCAGCCATGACCACAATATTTGTGGTGCAGTGTGGATGTTTGTCGGGGATGCATTGTGTTTATTACGGATTGAAGTCTTGCATATTCAACGAGGATGACGATTTGTTCCTTTCAGTAATAAGTCGATTATTTGTTTTACCTACAAATCAATCACGCGTCTTGGAATCCCCCGGCTCCAGCCAGGGGAGGAATGCGCTATAACCCGCGGGAGGTCGCGTTATTATAGGGAGCCTCCGGCTCCTGCCGGAGGGGGCTCCACTGATTTTCCGTTTTGATTGAATCGATGATTATCATTTGTAATCAGTTTTAGAGTCCGCCACTAAATTAATGGCAGTTTCCCTTGTCTTTGGCCATTTCTAATAATTTACAATTTCCCAATTCACACGCTTTTTGCGCGTCGCGGCAACCGGAAATGTTATCACCCTGCTTTAGATAAACAGCACCCCTGTTTATATAGGCCTCTGTATAATACGGTTTGATTTCGATCGCTCTGTCATAATCCTCAATTGCCTGCTTGTAATTGCCGAGGCCTTTATAGGCCATACCCCTGTAATAATATGCTTCTGCATAATCCGGTTTGATTTCAATTGCTCTGTCATAATCCTCAATTGCCTGCTTGTAATTGCCGAGGCCTTTATAGGCCATACCCCTGTAATAATATGCTTCTGCATAATCCGGTTTGATTTCAATTGCTCTGCTACAATCCTCAATCGCCTGCCTGTAATTGCCAAGGTCAGCATAGGCAATACCCCTGCAAATATAAAGGGGCCAATTATAATCAGTAACTTCCAAGGTGTGATTAAGCAATGTAATGCTGTTCCGCCAGTACCCGACTTGCGTCCATGTAATAATTGAAAGACACAAAATGCTCAATGCAGATGATGTTAGAAGTATTTCTTTACGGTATTTCCATTTTTTCAAGAGATCCGGAACACCCCATGCCACCATAATGAATAACCCTATCAGGGGGATATAAGTGTATCTGTCCGCCATTGACTGAGAGCCAACCTGTACTATACCGATAACAGGCATTAGTGTGCCTATATACCACAGCCAACCTGTTGCCAGATAAGGGAATTTCTTTGCCATCCAGATAACTACTAAGGTTATAGCGATAAGGAGGAATACCGCCCCCAAAACCTGCCAGAGCAGCAACACCCCTGGATGAAGATAAAAGACGGCAAGATTACTCGGCCAGATCATTTTCCCAATGTAAGCGATATAGGAGACAAAGGCATTCCCAATACGAACAACATGTGAAAAAGCTTCAGAATGGACAGCACCTCCTTTTTGTTGGGCGATGTATGTTACGATACTTGAAAGTATTGCCAGGATAAAAAGGGGAACTTTTTCCCAGAGTAGAGGATAGATCAATGACCATTTATATTCGGGATCGGCTGGTTTCTTTACTTCCAATGTTTCCTTCTGGATTTTGTGATCCGGTTTTATTTCCTGAAAACGCTGCAGGGGCCAGTAATCCAGAAGCAGCAGCACAAAAGGGAGGGTTACCAGCATGGGTTTCGCCATCAGGCCCAGGATGAAAAACAGAAGGACAAGAGAATATCTTCGAAATCCCCGATGTTCAACATAATAACTGTAAGCTCCCATGGTGAGCATCCAGAAGAAAGTGGAAAGAACATCCTTGCGCTCTGTTATCCAGGCGACAGACTCTACATGGAGGGGATGTATCGCAAACAGACAGGCTATAAAGGCACTTGGCCAGAGTTTCTTTGTCATCCGGTGGAATATAAGAAAAAGGAGTATGGTGTTCATAACATGGAAGAGAAGATTCATCAGGTGATAGCCGGAGGGAGTGAGGCCAAAGATTTGATAGTCAAGCATCAACGACAACCATGTTAGCGGATGCCAATTGCTGCTTCTTTCCACTAATTCAAACGAAAAGGCTTGTCTTATACTATTCCAATTCAGACCGGATTGTACATAAGCATTTTCATACACGTAGGTATTGTCATCAAGGTTGATAAAGCCGCAGTCCTTGAGGGACCAAAATGCTATAATCGTTAGTATTGCCAGAGCCAGGCAAATCAAGACCGGAATCAAAATTTTATGTCGGGTTGCTTCTGAGCTTAACGTTCCTTGTGAAGTTGACATTGTTTCTTCGTCCTCTATTCAATCCAAATTTCGAAAACTTTTCAAAAGTTTTTACCACACATCAAGCTAGAGTCAAAAGTAATTTGATAATTTCCGATTGAAACATAAATGACAGCATTCTGTCTCAAAGGAGAATGAAAATAGCCCTGCCGACAGCTTCTATTGTGAGTGTAATAATATCATACATTATACTTATATTTTCAGGGGAAATGTTGCGATTAGACCAATATATTTTTATTCATGAACAAGAACCACCCAAGTAATAATTAAACAAAAGTAAACCATTCCTTCGCTATTTTTTTATCATAGAATTAGTTGCGGTTATTAATTATCTTTGTTTTTTTGTAACCAATCATAAAAGGAAGATACTTTTTCAGGAAGATAACGAATGGAACACACAGTAATAATGTTATACAAGTGATAGAAGCACATTGCATGAATATTGAAAAGTGATTTGGTTGTACTGGAAAAAATATCTTCAAGTAGTAATTGATAAAGAATATATCTGTAAAAGCGCTAAATATCCCATCCAACCCCATAAGGGACAATGTATTTCTACCCAAGAAGCTCATAAAACTGAACGAAGGCATGAGCCGGGATGCCGAAATAATACACATTGAACCGGCTATGGCTGTTAAGGGAAATAGAAGAAAATTGCCATATCCACCAAAGGCGAAAAGAGACACAGGATGTACCTTGAACGGTCCATTATTCAGGTTGAATGTGGCGAATAAACACGTGACAGTGAGTAGAAGTAAAAAGACGTTCAGCCATGGATTCATTTTTTTATAAAAAATCGGGCAGGCAGATATGAGGTTCCCGAAAAGATAGAAACTGTACGCAACCAGCGCTTCATGGATATACCAATAATCCGGTATGGTTATATATTGATTTATGATGTCTGCTTTGTGTGAGAGGTTCCATCCCATAATGTAAAACAAGGCCATTGCCAGGCACAGCAATATTCTGCTCTTACGGAGAACCGGATACAGAAGATAGTTGATTACTTCCACAGAGAGAAGGCAAGCCAGAAACCATGTTAAGCCATTTAATGTCCGCATACCGGCAAAGAGAGGAAGATAGAGCGATGCCTGGAATAATTGGCTAACATCGAAGCTTCGGTTCGATATTTTTGCAAATATAAAGTAACATGGCAGAATAAGGATGTTAAAGAAAAAAAACGGCACTATCCTTGTCATGAATTTGTTTTTCATGAATATGAATAAATTGCGATGTTGAGTTTCTTTCACAAGATAGCCAGATAAAAGGAAAAATAACGGCATGTGAAAAGAATAAATCAACTTGTACTGTAAACCTGCCGTGGGAATAGAATAAGTCATGAATATCTTTGAGACTACGTGACCATAAAAGACAGCTATGATTCCAAGTGCTTTTGCATTGTCAACCCACGATATTCTCTGAGTTACATTTCCCGCGTTTATATTTTCACTGGATACATCTCGCATAAATTTCTTGTCGCGTTATTTTTCCTTCGCTTTCTTTCTCTTTTTGGTAGTATCCGGCGATTTGGCTTTGCTTATTTTTTCTTTTTCTTCATTTTAAGGTCCGGCATTTTCGTCGAAGTGCTTGTTTAGTTCACCTACAAAGTTTCAGAAGTAAACAGTTATAAAATTTGTCTCTTTGTTTCTCACAGAAAATTAGGTTTGATAAAAACTTTCTTTTTGTTCGGGGGAGTATAAGAAACGCGGTCTTGTATGTCAAGAAAATCTTGACCACAAAATGTGTGGTGCACTGTAGATGTTTGTCGGGCATGCATCACTTTCTTACTGTTATCCTCAAATAATCAACTTCTACGAAAATGCAAGACTTCAATTCTTTATTAATGAGACTGTGCTATTTAATCTTCAAAAAAATAATCAATAGTGCTAAGACAATATCCAAATTGTCGGGAAAATTGAATGCTGGATATTAATTGTTATATTTCCAAATGATAAAAATTTAATGGCATTGACGTAAAAATGTACAATTTTGCAACTCATTTAAATAGTCTGAATCAGATAGATATAACATCTCCAACTCTCACATTTGGAATTATTTTTACTATTATTCTTATACTTATTGGAATTACATGTAAAAATAATAATAATAGTTTTTTTGACACACAAACAACGGCTTCATTAAGAGGGGTAGCAGTTCTTTTTTTGATTTTCGGTCACTTTTCTTACGTGTGCTTGAAACAAAAAATGGTTTTTCATTTGGGTGGTTATTGGGCTGTAATAATATTTCTTTTTATCTCTGGCTACGGTCTTTATCAAAGATATAAACTGAATCATACAGGAGGTAGTTTCTGGAAAAAAAGAATATCAAAATTATATCCACCTCTCTGGATTACTTTAGTATTATTTATATTTTTGAACTATTTTCTGCTTAATGTATCCTATCCATTACATGAAATTCTTCTTAATATGTCAGGAATCACTCTAAATGAGCTTCCTATCAATCCACCCACATGGTTTGTAGAGTATATTATGGTACAATATTTAATTTATTGGTTAATATCTAAATTACCTTTTTCTAATATTGTTAAACTAGTCGGCTTATTTGTTATTTGTTTTTGTATAGCAATATTAGTATGTATACCTACAATCAATTATTTATGGTGGACTCCATACACTGTTGCTTTTCCTGTTGGAGTTTTATTTGGAAAATATCAAAAACAAATCAGAGCATTCATTACAGAATATCTAAAAAATCAATTTTTTTTATTGATACCGCTAATCATTTTGTTGGTAATCTTTTTATATTGGGATGATTTTTTGCCTGACATATTTTATTTAAGAACCATTAAGCCATTAGCTCTGATAATTCCAATAATCTTAACTCTTATCATTTATGAAAGAATTAATTTACAAAGTACATTCTTAATACTCTTAGGAAACTATTCTTATGAGATTTATTTATTACACGTGCCTTTTATGACAAACTATGACTACTTTCTTTTTAGAGAGCCTCTTTACATTTTCTTTTTTGCTTATTTTGTTAGTTTATTAATTCTTTCCTATATTCTATCTAAAACTTCTATTTTGATTAATAATAATTTATTGATTTTAGGTATAGCAAAGATAACAAATAAAATCAGCAAACGCAAAAAGTAGCCCTGCTGATTTAAATGTTTGGCCATGAAACAATTAACGCAGTGGTCACCATTTCAAATGGTAATCATCAAAATGTTTATTCATCATGGCTGTTGTCTTGTAGGCGTAACAAACAATCACTTTCTTCCTGTAACAAAGCATCCAACAATTTTGACTTGCCCACATCATTTCAATTGGAAATAAATACTACCTTTATTTCTATGTCACTAAGATAGAAAAGATTCCCAATACATCATTGTTCCGTTTTTCCCTTACAGGAACCTCAGCGGGTGGAGGCTTTGGCTTTCATTCTGATTTAATAAAGAAATAATCCTTCACCTGGATTCCATCAATTTTTGATAGGATGTCTTCAAAATGAAGGAGCTTCTTGATGAATTCGATTGCCATGGAAACGATTATACTAATCGCCAGCAGGACCAGGAAAATTAGCGCAGGATAGGCAAAACCATAGATAAAATTAGTCCAATACATCAATATAAAAGTATGAAACAGAAAAATATTGAACAGGTGACGACCAAGGAAGGCAAGGACCAGTTGCCCATTAGACCATGCTTGCGTGATTTCAAATATAAGCAAAATGATGATTATTCCGGAAATCCAGTCAAATCCTAGTATTGTAATATAATCAATTTGATACAGCCAGGCAACATGTTGTCTAATATAGACGGCTAGTAAAATTAACGCTCCTAGAATGATAAAACGAAAAAACCCGATCCTTTTTAGCATCATACTGATCTTCACTAGCACGTTTGTACGCGCCAGATAGATGCCCAAAGAAAAAGTAAATAGCCAGACAGTCAAAAATGTAAAATTGCTTGCTTTATTTAGCGGGAAATTTAGGAAGAAGCAGGCAAACAGAAACCATAACCCAAATTTTTTGACCATATAATATATGAGAGGAAAAAGCACATAGAGTGCAAGGATGGTGCTCATGAACCACCAAGTCGGGTTGTAGCCGAGACCGACATCATTAATAAACATATGGAAACCTGTCATTTGCAGAAACAATTTTAAATATGGAGCGGTAGGAAAAACAGATTCAAGAGGTCTGTATCCAAAAATAATGCCAATGGGGATAAATATAATGGCTATCAACCAGTAATTCATATAGAGGCGAGAAAGGCGCTTCTTATAAAAGGCCATCAGGCCGATAGGTTTGTCCTTAACTGTACTTGCCAGACTGTAGCCACTTAGGAGAATAAAGATGGGCACACAAACCTTTGCATAATTTGACGATATGCAGACGGGAAGAATGTATACTGTGCACATCATAAAGAAAAGGTGATGCCATAGTAGCATAAGGAGTGCCACACCCCTAGCTGCATGAGAGGCATTAAGGTCGTATTTTATCTCCATAGGTTGATCTCCGTTTATTCCTTCTACCGCCTGGTTTCCCGATGATGCAACAGCATTTCAACCATACATATACTGGACTCAATCGCCATATATGCGATCGTACGTAACACAAAGTTAAAGAAAATCCAATCTGTTACTGCGAATAGAAATCCTCAATTCTGATAACTTTCCACTACTGAAACTTTATAGATAAAACAAATCATCAAATTTCGCAAATATGCAACATTTATCCGTAATAAACACAATTCACACCACAAGATTACCTTGACATACAAAACCGCGATTACTATACTCAATAAAATAAAAAGGAAGTTCTTATCAATATCAATAATAATATTCGATGATTAGGTATCTGTCAGGTAGCCTAATGTTCTTCTGGCAGTATAGCGCCTATATCGGAGATGCTATTTTACAGACAATGGAGAACTTGACTCTGATAGAAGAAACAGTCAATTATCTTTGTCATGATTTTATTATATGGTCCTAATATGACAGAACCAGAAAAACAACTTGCATTCAAATCCGAACCATGGTTTTGGACATTTTATCTGCTGACTATAGTGACCGGCGGTTTTTTGAGATTATATCTGATTTCAGATCAGATTCTTCTTGATGATGATTGGCATGCACTCAATTTTACCATCAACCATTCTCTCTGGTATTTGCTCACCCATTTTTCCTATGCGGGCGCCAACATTATTCCCATGAACGCCTATGTGCGCATGCTGCTGGTATCATCGGGCTGGTCGGAAATTCTGCTCATTTTACCGTCCCTGGTTGCCGGGGTCGCCAGCCTTCTGGTATTTCCGCTGGTATTGAAACGCTTCTTCAACTCCCGGACAACGATATTTTTTGCGTTTCTGTTTGCGGTTTCGCCGCTGATCATCTTTTACAGCCGTGTTTGCAGGCCTTACAGCATATATACTTTTCTGGGATTTCTGAGCATATGGATATTCTATGAATGGTCGTTAACCCGGGGGGGGAAATTCGGCTGGCTGTTTGCGGTGACGGGCATCCTGTGCGTGTACTTTCATTTTGTGGGAGTAATTTTTATTTTTGTGCCGCTGGTCTGCGCCGCTGGGATCAAGCTGATGCCGAAATTTCCTAGATTGCCAGTAATCCGGGAGCAGATTCTCCCCGGTTTTAAGGAACTCATCAGCGTGGGATGCGTTATCCTGATTGGCCTCGCCATACTTCTGACGGCTGCTGTCATCCAGCGGGTGCCTGTCATAAATGCTGACTCTGCCCATTTCTCTATTCACTCCATAATTGGATTTTTGCAGTTTCTCAGCGGGACTTCCTATCTTTTTCCGAACATTTTTTTCTATGCATTGCTTGGCATAGGTCTGATCCGTCTATTCAGAAAATCATTCCTTCTCTGGCTGATATTTATCAGTGTGTTTATTGCCTATGTATTTGTGTCGCTGGTCACCAAATCCAATTTTGCGCATGTTCCGCTTGTTCTGGCGAGATACATTATCCCTGCTTTTCCAATGGCCTATGTTCTCGTGGCCCTAGGCATGGACAGTCTCTGGATGACAACGTCTGTTTTTCCGATAAACAAAAAAATAATAAATGCCGCGCGTTATGGGGTTGCGGGATGTTTCCTGGCCGTACTTGTATGGACAGGACCTTTGCGGCAGACCTATGTAGCCCCCAATAATTTCACCAATCATTCTGTTTTTCAAGAATCTTACGCCCCTATAAACTGGAACCGTCCCCCTATTTCCCCCATGCTTCAAAGATCTTATGCATTAAACAAAGACACAATGTCCGTATTTTATAAAACTCTTGCCAATCAGAAGGATGTTAAAAAAATCATTGAATACCCCGTACATCTGGGCAATGGTTTTAATCTGTTATATTATTATCAGCGGTTTCACAGGAAAAAAGTAGCGGAGGGATACACCCTCGCCATTAAAGACTGGCCGGATTCAGTTGCTTGTATTTACGGAGACATGATCCCGGACATGATATTGGGCCAGGTGAGAGATCCGGATCAACTGAAATTTAGAAATATGGTGAATATATTAGACATGGCAGCCATAAAAAATAGCCGGGCAGACCTTGTGATTTTTCATAAAAATCCAGAGTCAGAAATATTGGAACCACATACCGGCGGTGACGTAAAAGAAATCCGTTTGATAACCGATATTGCCCGAGTCTATCGCGAAAGTTTCGGCCAGCCGATATTTGAGGACAGGTATTTACTTGTCTTTAAGGTCCGCGATTAAAATTAACGGGCTCATAAAAATATTAAAGGGTCTTGATTAGAACAGTGGTATATCTTCCTGCATAGGTCACTAATATTATGAACATAAAATATATAGACGGCATGCGCGGATTGGCAGTGCTAATTGTACTCTTTGGACATCTCATAGCCGCATTCTATCCTGTATTGTTTCCATATCCTGCTGTTTTACCAGTATCATTGGATGATTTGGCTACACAACCTCTTCTTATAAAGGCACTTGTTTTCACACCTTTAATTATTTTTTATAATGGTATTTTTGCAGTAATGCTTTTTCTGATTATAAGTGGTTATGTGGTCAGTTATAATTGTTTTAACAAAAAAGATGAGAACTACATTGCAGCAAGTTTTTTCAAAAGATATTTCAGACTGACAATCCCCATTCTATTTTCATGTTTAATTTCATATTTCTTATTAAAAGTGGGAGGATTTTTCAATGTACAGGCATCTTTGGCATCACATTCTCCATGGTTGACCCAATATTACACTTGCGATGCAAATTTTTTCAAAATGATTAATTTCGTTTTATATGATGGATATTTTGGCGACCATTCAGTGGAAGACCTGAGATGCTATGGCAATATATTATGGATGATGTATGTTATATTGCTAGGGTCATTTCTCGTTTACGCATTTTACGCATTATTTGCTCGAGCCAGCAGCAGGTTAAGAATATTTATTTACATAGCCTTAATAATCATTTTCAGCAAATCATATTTATTAGCTGTAATTTTGGGAATGATACTGTGCGATATGGATGCAAACAATGTTTTCCGAAATGTTAACAAAATTATCCTTTATATTATGCTTTTATCAGGAATATGTCTTGGCTCATTGATTAGGTTTGATTTCCCTTTTTATACAATCCTCAATATAGATTTTATGAATAATTATTTTGGTGGTTTGTTTTATTTGTTAATTTTTTATTATATCATTGGAGCGTTTCTATTGTTCTTTGCACTTTCGAGATTAGCATTCTCGATAAAAGTTTTTTCAAGCAAAGTGGCTGTTTACTTAGGTAAGATTTCTTTTTCAATATATTTACTGCATTTTATAGTAATATTTTCCTTATCAAGTTATATCTTTGTATGGCTTAAGAATGATATTAATACTTCTAATGAATTATCTTTTATTGTTACTTCTGTAATGACTATAGTAGCGACGATATTACTGTCTCACATATTTCATCACTATATAGAGTTGAAAAGCATAAATTGGTCACAATCGTTGTATAATTTTGTCAGTGGGCAGAAGTGAACTGCCTCCCCCGAAAAGCGGATTTTAAGTTAGAGTTCCGCCATAATCTCTCTTTCCACCAGTAATCCTCAGGTTATATAAATCCACTTTACTGAAACTTTGTAGATAAAAGCGATAATCGAGGAATGCCCAAGGTTGGGCTTCTTATGCAGAAAGTTATGTTCTTCTCAAAGCATTATTCACTGTCATCCACAAACCATATTTGGCAGTCGCCAAAATTGAGGATTACCATTGGGTAAGCAATTTTTTAGAGCACACCAAATCAACGGCAGTCTCCCTTGCCCTTGGCCATTTCTAATAATTTACAATTTCCCAATTCACATGCTTTTTGCGCGTCGCGGCAACCAGAAATGTTATCACCTTGCTTTAGATAAACAACACCCCTGTTAAAATAGGCATCTGCATAACCAGGTTTTATTTCGATCGCCCTGTTTAAATCCTCAATCGCTTGCCTGTGATTGCCGAGAGCAACATAGGCAGCACCCCTGTTTTTATAGGCATCTGCAAAACCCGGTTTGATTTCGATCGTCCTGCTAAAATCATCAATCGCCTGCCTGTAATTGCCGAGGTCAGCATAGGCAACACCCCTACCGTTATAAATGTGCCAATTATAATCAGTAACTATCAAAGCGTGATCAAGCAATGTAATGCTGTCCTGCCAGTACCCGACCTGTGTCCATGTAGTAATTGAAAGGCATAAAATGCTCAATGCAGATGATGTCAAAAGTATTTTTTTCCGATGGTTCCATTTTTTTAAGAGGTCCGGAACACCCCATGCCACCATAATGAATAACCCTATCAGGGGGATATAAGTGTATCTGTCCGCCATAGCCTGCTCGCCAGCCTGCACTATACCGATAACAGGCACCAGTGTGCCTATATACCACAGCCAACCTGTTGCCAGATAAGGGGGGGATCTCTTAAACATCCAGAAAACTGCCAGGGTGATGGTTATCAGCAGTAATACCGACCCCAAAACTTGCCAGGTCACCAACGACTCTCGATAAGGATAAAGGACAGCGAGATTACTTGGCCAGATCATCTTTCCAATGTAAGCAATATAGGAAATGAAGGCATTCCCAATACGAACAGCCGGTGGAAAGGCTTCAATAGATGCGACAAATCCTGTTCTTTGTCCAACGATGTATGCTACGACACTTGCAAGTATTGCCAGGACAAAAAGGGGAACTTTCTCCCAGAGTAGAGGATAGATCAATGACCATTTATATTCGGGATTGGCTGGTTTCTTTACTTCCAATGTTTCCTTTACGACATGCTCCTCTTTAGATTTCTTTTTTTGTTTATCAGAAGTCACGGACTCAAATACTTCAGCCTGAACTTTATGATCCGGTTTTATTTCTTGAAAACGCTGCAGGGGCCAGTAATCCAAAAGCAACAGCACAAAAGGGAGGGTTACCAGCATGGATTTTGCCATCAGGCCCAGGATGAAAAACATAAGGACAAAGAAATATCTCCGAAACCCCGGATGTTCAACATAATAACTGTACGCTCCCATGGTGAGCATAAAGAAGAAAGTGGAAAGAACATCCTTGCGCTCTACTATCCAGGCAACAGACTCTACA
>Ga0209777_10004433_pt1 | contig 16604 bp, 17 predicted proteins | sample FrelakmetHBP12HB_FD_187147 | JGI IMG/M metagenome (GOLD analysis project Ga0209777, IMG submission 187147) | Freshwater lake sediment microbial communities from the University of Notre Dame, USA, for methane emissions studies -HBP12 HB (SPAdes)... | ecosystem: Environmental > Aquatic >...
GATCATGGCTACGGCATAGCCGACCGAGGTCAGCCCGACCAGGGCGATCCAGCACCGCGCCAGCTTGAAGAAGACGCCGGCCAGCGCCGACGGATCGGCCGGGTTGCCCACGGCCAGGCCGGCTATCGAAGCGCCGATCACCACGGCGACGACCCCGGCGAGGAAGACGATCAACATCCCTACCAGCAGGACGATCGCCAGAGAAGCGAAGGTGGCGACGGTGTACTGCCAGCGCGATTGGCCGCGAGTCACGGCCACCTTCAGCGTTCCCCAGGACCACTCGGAACCGGCCGCCGTGGCGATGTAGATCAGGGCGACCAGCCCGAAGAAGGCGAAGATGATCGAGATGACCGCCTCGAACGCGGTCGGGAAGGTCAGGAGCCAGGTGACGGTCGGCTTGTCGATCCCGCTCGTCCCGCTCGACGCGCTGCGATAGCCGACGGCGACCAGCACGAATTCGAGCGCCACGAGGGCACCGGCCACCAGGACCGAGACGAACGTGGCGGTGCGGGTCCAGAACTTGCGGAGCCCGACGATGGCGAGGCTCATGCCGCACCTCCAACCGTCCAGCCCGTAGCCGCAGCGGGCGGGCCCTGGCCGGGCGGCGGAACCGGTGGCGCGGTGAGTTGCAGGAAGAGCGACTCCAGATCGCTGCCGGCTTCCAGCCCGGACGCGAAGATGCCCGCGTCGGCCAGGGCCCGGTTCACCTCGGCGGCCCGGTCCGCGGCAATCCTAGCCGTGAGCCAGGCCAGGTCGGGGTAGGGGATCTCGACGCGGCCCTCTCCGGCCAGCTTCAACAGAACCGCGAAGGCGGTGGCCGATTCCTCCGGCCGGACCTTCACTCGCACGATGGCCTGACTCGCCAGCAGTTCTTCCAGCGGACCCTGGGTTACGAGCCGGCCTGCGGCGATGATCCCGACGATGTCGGCCAGCTGCTGGACCTCCGGCAGGATGTGGCTCGAGATGAAGACGGTCTTGCCGGCCGCGGCCAGCTCCTTGAGCGTGTCGCGCAGACCGACGATGCCGCTCGGGTCCAGGCCGTTGGCCGGCTCGTCCAGCAGTAACAACTTCGGGTCGTTCAGGAGGGCGATTGCGATGCCGAGCCGCTGCCTCATGCCGAACGAGTAATGCGATACGCGATCTCCGGCCCTCTCTCTCAACCCGACCAGGTCTATCAGCTCCTCGACGCGCGCCCGGGAGACATGACGCCCGGTCGCGCCCATCACGATCAGGTTGTCTCTAGCGGAGAGATGCGGGTAGAGCGAGGGCGCCTCGACGAGTGCGCCGACCTCCTGGAGCAGGCCGTGCTTCGACTGGTCGAACGGCTGGCCGAGCAGGGTGATCGATCCCGAGTCGGGCCGCATGAGCCCGGTCAGGAGCCTCATCGTCGTGGTCTTGCCGGCGCCGTTCGGTCCGAGGAAGCCGTACACGACGCCACTGGGAACCTCGAGATTGAGACCGGCGAGGGCCATCTGGCGGCCGTAGCTCTTCTTGAGGTTCCGGGTCGATACGGCCAGGGCCGCCGTTGCCGTCATGTGGTCCCCCTGGTGCGTGATCGTGCAGTCCGCAGTATCGCTTCGGTGTCGGCACGGCGCCAGCGCGAGACGTCCGCCGGAGAGCGCACCGCGGAGTTAGGCTAGTCACCCCGTCGGGTCGGAACCGCCGGGTCGGGCGTGGGCGAATCGAGGAGAAGGACGAGATGGCAGGGAGACGTGATCCGGTCGTGCCGGCGGCGGCGCCGGCCCCCGAACGCCTGGGCTTCGCCTGGTCCGAGCAGTCGGTGCGCCTGCTCGTACTTACCGCCGCGGTGGCCGCGCTCCTGTGGCTGGCACGAGGCATCATCGGGCCGTTTGTCGTGGCCGGCGTCCTCGCCTACGCGTTCTCCCCGGTCGTATCGGCCGTTCACAGCCGGACGCGGCTACCGAGGGCGGCGGTTATCGCGGTGGGCTATCTGGCGCTCTTCGCGACTGTCGGCGTCCTCGCCTACATCGCCGCCGACAAGGCCGGCAAGGAGCTGACCGAACTCTCGTCGGGCGGGCACGACATCATCAGCTCCGCGCTCCATAAGCTCTTCGGCGACACGATCGTCGTGGCCGGGAACAGCTACTCGGTCTCTGACCTGGCGGTCCAGATTCGGCAGGCGTTCCTGGGGCTCGTCAACTCGCCGTCCAGCGCGGTCCAGGCGGCCGAGCAGGCGGTCGACATCGGCCTGCAGGTCATCCTCTGCCTGATCATCACCTTCTATCTCCTCCTGGACGGGCATCGCTTCGGGCAGTTCGCGCTGCGGTTCCTGGACAAAGAGAAGCGGGAGGACGCCCTCCGGATCACTCACCGGATCCACGTCGTGCTGGGCCGATGGTTGCGTGGCCAGCTGCTCCTGATCGCGCTCATCTCGGTCGTGTTCTATGTGGTTCTCGGGCCGATCCTGCACGTCCCTTACGCCCTCGCGCTGGGGATCTTGAGCGGCGTCCTCGAGATCATCCCGCTCGTCGGCCCGGTCATTGCGGCGGCGCTGGCAGGGACCGTCACCTTCGCCAGGCACGGCACCGACACGACGATCCTGGTCCTCGTCATCTACCTCGTCGTCCGCCAGGTCGAGGACCAGGTGGTCATGCCGCTCGTCATCGGCCGGGCGGTCCATCTCCACCCGGTCATCACGATCTTCGCGGTCCTGGTCGGGTTGAGCACTTGGGGAGTCCTGGGCGGACTGCTCGGCGTCCCCGTCGCGGCCGCCCTCAACGTGACGTTGCACGAGATGTACCCCGAGGAGACCGGCGGCGATGCCGAGGCCGGTGCCGAGCGGGGCGCGCCGGAGAGGCTGCTGCCCGGACCGCGGGTCCGTTTCAGCCGCCAGAAGGCTCGCGGCGACACGACCATGGCCACGCGCACTCGCTCGGCTGCGCCGGAATCGCAGGCCCGGGCCGAGCCGCCCGGGCCGCCGGTTGCGGCGCTCGCCGCACCCGAGCCGCCCGCCGGACCCGAGCCGCCGGCCGGGGCCGTCTCGGGCTAGACTCCGGCGCCTGCCGCCCCGGCCGGCCCTGGCGCCCCGGCCGCCCCGGACGCCCCGGATCCTGCTGCCGGCGGCACACCCACGGGACCCCGCGGCAGCATGTCCAGGTGGACGAGTGGCGCGGTCAGCCAGCGCTGCCACGGACCGTCGGTCCGGTGCCACCGGTCCACGACGCCGCGCAACCAGAGAGGCCACAGAGCGACGAAGACCGCGAGCCTCGTCAGCGAGAAGATCGGCATCGTCGCCGTCGCGGCAATGAAGGCGAGCCAGTCCAGTCGCCAGCGGATCGCCACCAGGATCGCGACCGCGGCGATGGCGAAGCGGATGGCGAGGTCCAGCCCGCCGTGATTCGGCACGATCGCGTAGACGAACATCGCGTTCATCTGCGATGACGCCTCCCATCCGAACGTGCCGACGTAATCCCACCACAGGCCCGGCGCGACCACGAACGACGCCAGGCAGCTGGCGGCGAAGGCGGCGCAGCCGATGACGATCGGCCGCCGGGTCTCCGGCCGGGTTGCCCACAGGTAGGGGAGGAGGAGCGCCGGCCCGAACTTCATGCCGGCGAGCCACGGCAGCAGATAGACCGCGCGCTTGTCTCTGAACGACCAGAGGGCAACGGCTCCGAGTTGCAGCGTCACGTTGCCGAACGACAGCTCGGCCATAACCGGCCACTGCAGCGCGGCCACGACGGCGAATCGCCACGAGCCGCACATGTAGCGAAGGCACAGGACACCCGATATCCGCCAGACCCAGTCGACGACGATGTCGGGCGGGAACGCCATCGGGACCATCAGCTGGGCGAAGACGGGCGGGTACTTGAAGGCACCCTTGGTCCAGATCAGGGCGGCCGAATAGAGAGGCTCGCCGTTGAGGATGTGCCGCCCGGCCAGTTCGTAGGCGTAGGTGTCGTACGCCGGCCACAGGTTGTAGGTCACGTTGTCGATCACGACGGCCGCGACCTGGACCGCGATCGCCACGATCACGAACCAGGCGATCAGCCAGCCGGCCGTGTCCGCCTGCGATTGCGTCGGGATGCCCCGCCGGACAAGCCTGAAGGCGCGACGCACCGGACCCTCTCCATTCGGACGATGACCGCCACGGCCGGCGTCGGAGCCTGCCGAGGAGGGACGAAGCGGTCGGGCAACGGGCGTGGCGGAGTTCACTCGAAGGCCTTGCGGCGGGAGGTGACAGCCGCGTCAGTCTACCGGCCGGCGCGCCCTTCAACCACCGGGGTTCAGCCGATGGGCGAACCCCACCAGACGCTGGCGGCCAGGATCACGTACAGGCCGATGAGGGCCAGCCCCTCGAGCCAGGTGGACTCGCCGTCGATGACGACGAGGGCGGCGAGGACCGCCGTCAGGGCCAGCGCGGCGACCAGCAACGGCGAGACGACCAGCGTCAGCGTCGCTCCGCCGAGAATCAGGCTGACCAGGACGAGAACCGGCACGAGCGCCAGGGCCACCTGCAGGCTCGAGTTCAGGATGACGCTGACGGCGAGGTCGCCCTTGTCCCTCAGCATCGCCTGGACGCCGACGACGTTCTCGACGGCGTTGCCGGCGATGGCGACGACGACCAGGCCGGCGAACGACTCGGACATGCCGAGCGAGCTCATGGCCGGCTTCAACGCGTCGACGAACCAGTCGGAGACGAATGCCGCGCCGACCCCGGCCGCCAGCAGCGTCGCGACCGCCAGCGCCAGCGGCCAGGTCGGCTCGCTCCTGTCGGTGCCCTCGAGAGAGCCCACGCCGGGCCCCTTGCCGATCGAGAAGGGAATGCTCGCGGCGAAGACCACGAGCAGGACCAGCGAAACGACCACCGACAACTCGGCCTCGTGGCCGTGAGCGGGGCCGCCGGGCGCGGCTGCGATCGTCGGGATGGCGATCGCCGCGGCGGCCAGGACCAGCAGCGTCGACATCATCTTGGTCTGGTCCGTGCCGAACCTCTGCGGTCCGTGCCTTAGGCCGCCGGCCAGGAACGCCAGGCCCAGCACAAGCAGCGTGTTGGCCAGGATCGAGCCCACGAGCGCAGCCCGAACCACGTCGAGCAGGCCGGCGCGCAAGGCGAAGATGCCGATGAAGAACTCGGGCAGGTTGCCCAGGGCCGACTGCACGACTCCCGTCGCCTTCGGCCCCAGGCGGTGGGCGAGCTGCTCCGTGCCTTCGCCGACGAGCGCCGCCAGCCCTGCCAGGCCGACGGCCGAAGCGCCGAAGACGGCCACTCCGGCCGCCCCACCGACGCGCAGCGCAAGGGCTGCAAGACTGGCGCCGACCGCCACGAGCACGATGATCCTGGTCCGGGTCTCGAAGTAGCTCAGCACGCCTCAGCCTCCCGGGCCGATTGTGACCCAGGCGGGCCTGCCTCGCCGGCCGCTCTCACTCGCAAGGAGCGCAGAAGCCAACGACGGAATGCGCCGTCTGACGGCAAGATGCTCAATAGGGCGGCCACGGCACGGCCGGCCGGTTCCGGTCCGGGCGGGGCATGGCGCCGCTCCTCAACAGCGCCTCGATCCGCCGGGAAGTGGCGGCCAGCTCGTCCGGGGCCAGCAGCTGCCGCAGCTCGTCGCCGAGCTCGCCCGCCAGTTGCCCGTGGAGATGCTCGAAAACGCCCCGTTCCTCGGCGGTCAACGGCTGGCCGCGCCAGCGCCACAGCACCGTCCGAAGCTTCGGTTCCACGGCGAAGCACAACCCGTTGTCGATCCCCTGGATGCGCCCGTCGGCGAGCGGCAGCAGATGGCCGGCCTTGCGATCGGCGTTGTTGAGGACGGCGTCGAGGACCGCGATCCGGCGCAGGGCCGGATTGTCCGAACCGATCAGCTCGCCCACGTCGACCGAGCCGTCGATCTCCATCCAGAGCTGGACCATCCCTTCGCCGAAGGGTCCGTCGCGCATGACGGTGGGAGGGACGATGTCCCAGCCGCTTGCCTCGGAGACGGCGTGCGCGCCGACCTCGCGACAGGCCAGCGTCCCATCCGGAAAGTCATACAGGGGCCGTTCGCCGCGGATCGGCTTGTAGACGCAGCTGGCCGCGATCGTCTCGCCGGGGTCGTCTCCGGGGCCGGCAACCAGGCACCAGAAGGTTGCGTTCGAGGCCGTCATGAGCCTGCCGACGACCGTGACCTCTCCCTCGCGCAGGAGCCGGAGGGCGGTCGCCTTGTCCAGCCGGCCCGCGACTTGGCGGCCTTCGAGGGCGGCCGATTCCATCTCGGCCTGGGTCATCCCGGCGACGACCGAGCCGCCCTCGAGCCGCCCTTCTTCGGACTCGCCGGCCGTCGCCGGCCGGCCGGACCCGGATCCCGTCATCTCGTTCAGTGCATGAAGCCGTTGCGCCGGGCGCAGATGTGGCCCTCGGGGTTGAGGGGCTGACCGCAGAACGGGCAGGGGGGACGGCCCGCGGCGACCACGTCGAGGGCTCGTTTGGCGAAGGCGAGGGCCTTGCGCGGAGTCAGGCTGACTCGTACGACGTCCGACTCGTCCTCCTCGTCGTCGTCCTCGTCCTCCTCCAGGGCCGACTCCGGGGACTCGTCGTCCTCGGTCATGGCCCGGGCTTCCACGACGATCGATTCCTCCTCGCCGTCCCAGACGATGGCCATGGTGCCGACGCGGAAGGCCTCGTTCATCGGCTCGTCCAGGGGGGCGGCGTCCACCTCGGCGGGGAACGGTTCCTCGGGCACGGAGGCTCCCCGCGCGCGCACCTCGGCGAGCAGCTGGTTCAGGCGCTCGGCCAGCAGCGTGACCTGGACCTTTTCGAGGGCCACCGAGACGATCCGATCGCCTTCGCGCGCCTGCAGGTAGAAGGTCCGGTTGCCGGGCTGGCCGACCGTGCCGGCCACGAACCGATCCGGGTTGTCGAAGTTGAAGACGCGTCGAGCCATCGGGCCTCCAGGCAGGTCGGGCGTGTCGCGCCCCGACAGATCGAATCTATACCCGCCCGCCAGATGTCTGCCGCCCGGGGCGACCTCGATCCGCGTGGGGACCGGCGGGAAGCTCGGCCGAGAGCCTCCTCGGACCTCAAGCGCGGGCGGGACCGGCGGGCTGTCTCGCTCGGCGACCCGGCTCGGGCGTGGGGGCCGCCGCCTGCCGGTGAACGGGCCGGCGAGCTGGTCACGAGATGGGCTGAACCTGTATCGGCGGTCTCTGCAGGACATACTCATGCTCAGAAGTAACAAAATGGTAGGTGATGCTTGACAATTAGAAATATGCCATGGCATAGTGGGAACAACAGCGAGCAAGGTGTTCCGGTAGTCCGGAAGCCGCCACCAGCAGACCAGGTGCGGCGGCTCGCCCAAGAGGCATCAAATTCATGGCACGCGACGTCATCTCAACCTGTCCCGTCTGCTCGAGCGAGCTGGCCATCACCCGGCTTCAGTGCCGGGGATGCGGCACCGCCATCGAGGGCGAATTCAACGTCGGCCGCTTCGGGCGTCTGAACCGCGAGCAGCTGACCCTGCTCGAGAGCTTCCTCCGCTCCCGGGGCAACGCCAAGGAGCTCGAGCGCGAGCTCAAGGTGTCGTACCCGACCGTTCGGGCGAGGATCGAGGCGCTCGTGAGGGCCCTGGGGCTGGCGGATGGGGCGCCGATCGGGGACGAGGGCGACGACGGCCTGCGGCGCTCGGACGCCTCCGCGGAGTTGCGCCGCGACGTCCTCGAGCGACTGTCCCGCCACGAGATCACGGCAGACGAAGCGGCGGTCCTCCTCCGCTCTCGGAAGGAGTAGGAGATGGGAACACTGGAGCGGACTGAGACGCTCGCCCATCGCATCGGCACCAACGGTCATGTCTCCGTCAAGACGGTCAGCGGTACGTTGCGCGTCCGCGGCATCGACGGCGAGGAAGCCCGCCTGACGGTCACGTATCGAATTCGGTCGGCGGATCAGCCCTCGGCCGAAAGGGCTCTCGAGACGGGCCGGGTCCTCGTCGACCGCGGGCCGGGCTCGCTCTCCGTCGAGACGCCCGAGCGGCGACTCTCCACCGGCCTCGCCTGGCTATTCGGCGGGGCGCGCGTGGCCGCGGACGTCAGCATCGACGTCCCGTGGGGCACGCGGGTCCGTTACGAGACCATGAGCGGCTCGATCGAGGCCGTCTCGCTGGTCGGCGATCAGAAGTACAGGACGGTCTCGGGCGACGTCCGGATGTGGAGCCTCGGCGGTCTCATCGAGGCCGGCTCCATCTCGGGATCGATCACGCTGGAGAACGGCGGAGACGTCCGGCTGCGGGCCAACACGATCTCCGGCGGCATCAGGGTCCGCGCGCGGCGGTTCCACGGGACCACGCTGTCTACTACCAGCGGCAGCATCGCCATCGTCGGCGAGCTGGATCCGTCGGGCGACCACCGCGCCGAGTCCATCTCGGGCAGCGTCGATCTCACCCCACTCAACGGCGTCACCGCCGAGCTTCGGGCGATCTCGGGCTCGATCGTCTCGAATGTCCCGCATCGGCTGGAGGGCGGGCGCGGCTACTGGCGATCGATCGTCGGGGACGGTCGCGCGGTCTTCCGGGCCAACTCAACTTCCGGAGGTCTCCGCATCCTGGCCGCCCAGCCGGGCGACCGCGTGGTTGCGGCGACCGAACCGGCTGCCCCGGCGGCGCCGGCCGCCCCAGTGGCCCCGACTGCGCCGGCCGCCCCAGTGGCGCCTCAGCCGGGCGCCCCGGCGAGCGGCGCCGAAGAGCCGGCCGAGGGAGCTGAGCCGGCGACCGAGGAAGAGGCGCAGCCGCACGAAACCGAGGAGACGTGGAATCCGGACGAGTTAGGCGAGGCCGGCGAGGCCGACGAGGAAGCGGCTGAAGACGAAGAGCTGGCCGTCCTCCAGGCCCTCGAACGAGGCGAGATCGGCGTGGACGAAGCAGCCGACCGTCTCGAGCGGGCGAGGAGGCAGGGCCATGTCCGGTGAGCTCGAAGCGCTCCTCAAGCTGGTTTCGGAAGGCAAGCTGACGGCCGAAGAAGCGGCTCCGATCGTCGCGGCCCTCGAGGCCCAAACGGAGAAGGATGGTTCCTCGACCGCGGCGGGACGCGCCCGTCAGAGCGAGCCTCGGCCGCGCGACGAGGTCCGCCGAGCCGGCACAGCCCAGGAAGCGCTGGCCGACCGGCGGATCCGCATCTTCGTCGCCGAGAACGGCCGCCCCGTAATCAACCTGCAGATACCGCTCGCTGCGGCGGGCTTCGCAATCGACCAGGTGCCCGGCCTCTCGCCGGACCACCGGTCGCGCATCGTAGAGGCGATCCAGACCGGCATGACGGGGCCGATCCTGGAGGTCTCGGACCACGGTGACGAGGTTCGGATAGTCATCGAGTAGACGGGCGGCGAGGGCCGCCAGCCAGTTCCACGTACTCGCTCCGGGAGCCCTCAGGCCCCCGGTCTGGATAGGTATTGCCTGAATCGGATCGACTGGACGAGGAGTTCGCCGGCGGACGGCGCGACAAGGGGACGAGAGATGTTGCTGGAAATCGCGGAGCTGACCAAGGTCTACCGGACGGGGATACGGGCCAACGATGGCATCAGCCTTGCCATCGACGAAGGCGAGGTCTTTGGCCTGCTTGGGCACAACGGCGCCGGTAAGACCACTCTCGTCAACCAGGTCGTCGGGCTCCTGAGGCCCACCTCCGGCTCGATCCGGATCGACGGCCGCGACATGGTTGCCGACCCGGGCCTGGCCCGGCGTCTCTGCTCGTTCCAGGCCCAGGCCCAGGTGCCGATCGACGGCCTCACGCCCCGCCAGGCGATCGACCTGCTGGGCCAGCTGCGCGGCCTCTCCAGGGGCGACGTCCAGCGCCGCCGCGAGAGGCTGGTCGACTCCCTGGATCTCGGTGAGTGGCTGGACGTCGACGCGGCCCGCCTGTCGGGAGGCATCAAGCGGCTCGTGGCCTTCGCGATGGCCGCCGTCGCACCGGGCCGGCTGGTCATGCTCGACGAGCCCACCAACGACGTGGACCCGCTTCGCCGGCGCCTCCTGTGGCGCCAGGTGCGGGCCCTGGCTGACCACGGCGCCGCCGTTCTTCTGGTGACCCACAACGTGATCGAGGCCGAGCGGTCGGTCGATCGGCTGGCCATCCTCGACGAGGGCCGGGTCATCGCGGAGGGGACTCCGGCGGAGTTGAAGGGCCGGCTCGGCGCGGCGCTCCGGCTGGAGCTGGTGCTCGATCCGGACCTCATCGACCTGCCGGTTTCACCGTTCGGCCTGTCGGCGGTGCCGGTCGGCAACCGGCTAATGGTCGGCGTGCCGACCGATGCGGCAGGGCCGGCCGTCGCCTGGGCCGAGTCGCTGAAACGAGCCGGATCGATCGAGGAGTTCACCCTCGGTCCGGCCACGCTCGAGGACGTGTACGTGGCGCTGGTGGGCGGCTCGGAAGCCGCTCCGGCGCAGGTGGAGGAGGTTTTCGATGCAACTGCTGCGTAGTTACCGGCTGCTCGTCACCTGGCAGGCCCTGCGCAAGAAGAACTACCTGCCGCTGATGATGGCGGTCCAGACGCTCTTCTCGCTGGGGATCGTGCTGGGCTACCCACTCCTCTTCCCGACGCTCGACAAGACCTCGATCTACCTGATCGCCACCGGCGCGCCGGCCATCTCGATGGTCTCCGTCGGGCTCGTCGCGCTGCCGCAGACGATCGGCGAGCAGAAGGCCGAGGGCAGCCTCGCGTACATGCGCTCGCTGCCGGTCGCCCGTCTCGCCTATCTCGTGGCGGACCTGACCGTCTGGCTGGCGATCGTGATCCCGGGTGTCGTCCTGGGCGTGCTGGTCGGCGCGTGGCGCTTCGGCCTGGACCTCCAGGTCAGCCCGCTCGTTCTTCCGGCCGTCGTGATGGTGGCCCTCACGGCGACCTGCGTCGGCTATGCGATCGCCTCGCTTCTGCCGTACATGCTCACGGTTATCATCACCCAGGCCCTCGTCGTCTTCGTCTTCATGTTCTCGCCGCTGACCTTCCTGCCCGACAAGCTGCCGGGCTGGCTCGAGGCGATCCATCGCGTCCTGCCGATCCAGGCCATGGGCGAGATCACCCGCGGAACCCTCGCCCCGAACGAGTTCGGGCTGCCGCTCGGCGCCTTCCTGACGCTGGCGGTCTGGTGCGTCCTCGGGTTCGGGGTCACCTACGCGGCCATGTCCCGGCGGGGTTGACGGCGCGGTAGGCTGTCGGCATGACGAGGCCGATCGCATCTCGAGCGCGCGCGTGACCGGATCCGCCAGGCTGCCGGCCAGGGATTTCGAGGAGATCCGGCTGGCCGAGGCTCTCGAGCGGGGCCTGTGCCCGGTCTGCGACGCGCGCCAGGAGGCGATCTACGCGGCGCTGCGAGGGCTTGCCCGCGAGGGGGCCACGGACCGCGGTCTGCGGGCCCAGGTGGACAAGGGCCTTGGCTTCTGCCGGCCCCACAGCGCCGGCCTCTCGAAGATGGAGCTGCTCCAGACCAGCAGCCAGCTCGCGACTGCCGTTCTTCTCGACGCCGTCCTGCGGCGGCGCCTGGCGACTCTGAGGAAGCTAGCCGGCGGCGACGCCTCGGGTCAGCTCAGAGGTCTGGCAGAACTCTCGGATCCGCGATGCCCCGTCTGCGAGCGGGCGGCGGAGGCCTCTCGGATGACCGTCAAGCGCCTGCTCGAGCTGTCGGCGGACGATGTCTGGTCTGCGGCTCTCGGCGCCACCGAGATCTGCCTGGACGACCTCTATGCGTTGTGGTCCGTCGCCGCGGCCGGCTCGAAGGATCAGTCCGCTCGTTGGGCGAAGATCCTGACCGCCCAGCTCGCCAGGCTGGAATCCCTCCAGAAGACCCTCGCCGAGTACGCCCACAACAGCACGTCCGACCGCCGCCACCTCATCACGCCCGAGCAGCACGAGGCCGGCGCCGCGTCCATCCGCCTGTTCGGAGGGACCCCGGACCGCGATCGGACGCGGTAGGGGCGCCGAATCCGGGGGTCGTGGTCGCGTGCGGCGCGGCGGGTGGCGCGCCATCCGTAGAATGGGTCAGTCGGCCCAGCCGATTCGCGCCTGGAGGACTACTTGCCCGCACTGCCGTACCCGGTCGCTCGACTGATCGACGCCGCCCTGGTGGGCGAGCTCACCGTCGTGGGCTCCGACGGTCGCCCCATTGTCTATCCGATCGTGCCGCTCCTCTGGGGCGATAGGATCTTCATGACCTCCAGCGTCCTGGACAGCGCCAAGATCGCCCATATCAAAGCCAACCCGAGGGTCAGCTTCTCCGTCACGAACACGGACGCGATCGGAACGCACACCGGCAAGGTGACGGTCCAGTGCGACGCTCGCGTGGCCGAGGACGACCTCGACACCGGCTGGGAGAAGCTCCTGCCCAACTGGAAGCGCAAGGACCCCAACACTCTCGCGCTGATCAAGGAGAGGCTGGCCTACCCGCTCATCTTCGAGCGGGTCCTGATCGAGCTCACGCCCCGGCGGACGTGGTTCTGGCCGGACGGCCGAACCGACCAGGCACCCCAGACGACCGTGGCCGCCGAGGTCGCCCGATGAGCCCGCGACTCCGGCTGCCCGGGCTTCGAAGGCCGTCGGAGCCGGCCGGACCGGAACCGGCCGAGTTCGAAGCGGCGGCGGCCGCACCGGCGCCGCTCGAGCCGAAGGGGGCCGCGCCGGCGCTACCTGCGCCGGAGCGAGCTGCACTGACCACGCCCGGGCCGGAAGTGCCGGAGCCGGAAGTGCCGGAGCCGGAAGTGCCGGAGCCTGCCGCGCCTTCGACCGAGGCGATGGAGCCGTCCGGGCCCGATGCGCCGGCCCCACTCACGGCCGAGCAGTCCGTGGCTGCGCCTGCGGAGGCCTCGGTGGATACGGTGTCGGAGGAGCCTGGTTCGGTGACGGTGGCCGAGGGTGTGGCCTGTCTGGCGGCCTATCCGAGGGCGGTCCTGAGCTGGGTTGGCGAGGACGGCTACCCGATGAACGTCGACGTCGAGATCGAGGTCAGGGCGGCCGAGAGCATCGTTCGCTTTGCCGAGCCGCCGGGCTTCCGGATCGCGCCCGGCACGACCGTCGCGATCACGGCAAGCCACGTCCGGCCCCTCGCGGCAGGCGGCTTCGACGAGCGCCGCCACGTGACGGTCTGGGGGCAGGTGTCGCCGCGGCCGAGAGGCCGGTACGCTGTCACTCCGAGTCGTGTCTGGGCGTGGGGTGAAGACGACCTGCCGCTGGCCGCGTCGTACGGTCGCCGCCTGGGGCAAGCGAGGCGCTACTTCGAGTCGCTCTCGGTCGGCCGCTCGGTGACGATCCGGCCCAGGCTGTCTGCTCGCCTCGCCCTCTTCCGCGCTTCGCACGCCCCATTCCTGCGCGCCACGTTCGTGCCGCTTCTGCTCGGCCTGGCGGTGGCCATTCGCGCCGGAGTGGTCGACCTGGTAACGGCCCTCATCATGCTGGCTCTCGCCGGCGCCGTTCATCTCGGACTGAACGTCGCCGGCGGCCTCTTCGATCTGCTCCACGTCTCCGGCGATGGCGATGCCAGGCAGAGTTCCGCCCGGTCAACCACCGTCGCCGGCGCGGTCGGGGACGCCCTGGCCCAGGTCGCCAGGATCCCGCCGCTCGCCCTAGGCTGCTATCTCGCGGCCGGCCTGCTCGGCCTCGCCCTTCTGGGTCTGCGCGGCTCGCCGGAAGCCACAGCCGTCGCGGTCCTGGGCGTAGCTCTGACCATCGCGTACGGAACGCCGCCGTTTAAGCTGGGCGACCGCGGCCTGGGTGAGGTCTCCGCGGCGACCGGGTTCGGGCCGGTTCTCCTGCTCGGAACCTACGCCGTGCAATCGCGAGGTGCGTTCTCCGCCGAAGCCCTCCTCCTCTCGATCCCGATCGGTCTTCTGGCGGGCATCACGGTCTACGTCGGCGCAATACCGAATCGAGTCGCCGATGCAAGGGCGGGCCGGATGACGCTGCCGGTGCGCTGGTCGAAGGCAATCGCCATTCTCGGATTCGACCTTGCCTTGGCCGCAGCCTTCGTGATCCTGGTGCTGGGCGTGGCCGCCGGTCTTCTGCCGATCCCCGTTCTGCTGGCGTTGGCTGCCGTTCCCCTGGCAATGCGCGTGCGGTCGGATTTGAACCACCATTACGACACCCCGAGTGCGCTCACAGCCGCGCTGGCCGCGAATGCCCGGCTCCACATGAACGTCGGCCTCCTCCTCATCGCCGGCTATCTCGTGGCCATCGCCGATCAGATCTTCCTCATGCGGGCGCCGTTTCTGAGGTAGCCCGAACGCGGCCTTCAGCGGTCGGCGAAGTAGGGCTCGAAGCCGGGCGTCCAGACAAGGCGGGCGTTCGATCCATCGGCGTCGGCCGTGACGGCGCAGCCTTCGTATCCCGCGAGTGCGGCGACCCAGGCCAGGCCGGCCGATCCCATCGCAAAGGCAGCCGTGGCGTAGGCGTCGACGAACGTCAGACTCGGGCCGACGATCGTGACGCTCAGCACGCCCGAGGGCGAGCGGCCGGTCCACGGGTCCCTGATGTGCTCGCCTCGTTCGTACGCGCCGGACGTGGCCACCGCCGCGTCTCGGACGGCCAGGACCGTAGCCAACGCCTCGGCTATCAGGGGGTTTCGGATCCCGACCCGCCAGGGCTGGCCTGGCACAGCCTCGCCGCGGGCAACGATGTCGCCGCCGCCGTTGATGCAGTGGTTGTGGGCGCCCGCCGCCTCGAGGATTCGCGCGGCATTCTCGAGAGACCAGCCCTTGACCAGGCCTGTTGGATCGGGCCGGCCGTCCGGTCGATGCGCGCGAATGTCGAAGTAGCCATTGCTGGTGCGCCGGACCTCGTCGCACAGGAACAGGATCTCCTGCAGCTCCGGGCTGCACTTCTCGTCTTCCAGTTCGCCGCGGATCAACCGGCTGACCTCGCTCCCCGGCTTGTACGGGCTGAAGCGTTCGTCCACCTCGCGCAGGTAGGAGAACGCCCGGTCGAGCGCGGCCGGCGGGACCGAGGCGTCCCGCACATCCAGGCCGATGGCCGTGCCCATGATCTGCTCCACGCGATGGAGCCCGGGCAGGGGGTTCGTGGCGCGCGAGACCGGCCTGGCCGCGGGATCGCGGGACGATGGGGAATCGGGCTGAGACATGGAGGCATTATCCGACCCGACGGCTCAGGGTCGCCGTGGTCGCCGCTTCAGGAAGGAGAACCGCTGATGTTCCGGCGTCGATTCGTGGTCATCAGACGGCCCCGGCTACTGGGCGCGGCCCTGGTTGGAGGGCTCGGGTTCGCCGCCGGCCGGGCCGGCAGGGGATCGGCTGCGGCGGGTATGGCCGGTCAACCGGCGGCTCCGGATCTCACGTCGAAGCTCAAGGACCGGGCCGACCTGCAAGCCTCCGGTGCCCTGACCGACGAGGAGTTCGCGGCCGCGAAGTCGAGGCTGAGCGGTTCCTGACAGTTCCGGGCGAACCGATCGACCGACGCCGGAGGACCGCCCATTACGGCCCGGCCGGGAGAGGCGGGCGCGCACGGCAAGGTCCGGCGAGTTGTGCAATGCTCCGCGTCACGCGGCGGCGCAGGCTGACTGGTAGCGTCGCCGCATCTCCCTTGAGATCCGGCCGCGCCGCGGCACGCCCGGGCCAGCCGAACCCTCCGGCGGCGCTCGACTAGCGAGCCCTCGGCCGCACCAGCTTCATCAGGGCAGACAGCAGGCGAGGCATCGGCATCAGCTCGGGCCGGCCGGCCTCGACCCACTCCCGGTATCGACGGTCGATGCGCGGTGCGATCCAGTCGTGGGTCGCCCACGAATCGGGTACTGCGTAGCGGTCGGCCCGTCGCCCGAATGCCCGGTGCCAGTCGGCGGCGTAGCCGTACTCGGGCGCGTAGTAGGCGCCGGCGAAGCCCTTGCCCTCGGCCGTCAGCATCTCACCGGTGAGGCGGCCTTCGGTCCGGTCGCGCAAGGCGCACGGGGAGTCGCTGCGCCCGCGAATGGACTCTATCGCCGCCTCCAGGCCGGATCGCGCGGCCCACTCCGGATCGAGCATGTCGTGCTCGATGAGCCAGGCCACGAACACCCCTATGTGCACGTAGCCCTGCTCGGGCGGTTGATCCTTGGGGTAAGTCCCCTCGGTGTGCCAGCTCCACCGGTCGTACTCGAGGACGGGTTCTTCGTCGGGCTGCATGCCGAGATCGTAACGGAGGGGGCATCGAGATGCCGTCGGCGGGCCAGAGCCGGAAGGAGGCGTCTCCAGCCGAGCCGGGCGGACCCATCACTTCAACCTTGCTAACGGGCGGCGGGATGGCGGCCTTCTGCCACGGCGGACCCATCCGACCCGCCAGTTCGGATAGGGTTGCAATACCCGAGCGACACGCTTAGGATTTGGCCCCCCAAGACCCGGCCGGCGGGGAGGCCGGACCTGCTCAGGAAGTGGCCCCGCAGGGAAGGCGATCGATGGCGATCTCGGTGCAGGTCGACATCCAGGCGCAGCGACAGAGTTCCCGGGCGCAGGCCTTGTGTCCCGCCCAGATGCGAGCGTTGGCTCTGTGGCCGCGGCTGGATCGACGTGCTCTTGCTCGATGCGGCTGCGACCCGGCTCGCATCGCCAACTACGTCTCGCGCCGAACTCGAATGCCAACGAAGGCGATCGAGACTCTACTCAGCCAGTCATAGGTCCCGGCCGGCGCATCCGGCGCCGGCCAGTTCCGA
>Ga0209777_10004434_pt1 | contig 16601 bp, 20 predicted proteins | sample FrelakmetHBP12HB_FD_187147 | JGI IMG/M metagenome (GOLD analysis project Ga0209777, IMG submission 187147) | Freshwater lake sediment microbial communities from the University of Notre Dame, USA, for methane emissions studies -HBP12 HB (SPAdes)... | ecosystem: Environmental > Aquatic >...
CAAAGCAATAGAAGAGATGGACCGCCTCGGTGTCGTTCTGGATACGAGCCATATCAGCGACACCTGCTTCTGGGACGTCGCCGATGTGAGGAAAGGACCCTTCATAGCGAGTCATAGCAACAGCAGGGTCATCTGTGACCACAAGAGGAACCTTACTGATGATATGTTAAATTCATTAGCAGACCATAGAGGGGTAACAGGGATGAACTTCGCCCCCGAGTTTGTGGCGAAGGAGGGAGCCACAGTGGAGAAGCTTGTAGACCACATTGACCACATAGTCAAACTTGTAGGCCCTGATCACGTGGGGCTCGGCTCAGACTTCGACGGCATTGGGACACCCCCGGTGGGGCTTGAGGACGCATCGAAAGTACCGAATATCACCCGGGAGCTTGTGCGTCGCGACTACGAGGAGGAGGATATCAAAAAGATCCTCGGTGGCAACCACCTTAGGGTCCTCCGAGAGGTGCTCAAATAAAATTTTAAGTTGTAATCTAAAGCCAATGCGACTACCGATAATGGTGCTCTCCAATTTGTGAATCTAATGGCCTTCTTCCTACTATGAGACATACAGGACTGACTTTTAGGAATCCGAGCTGCCAGCGGTTTAGTTGGCCTTACCATTGGTGTAGTCTATCTGGTGCTAATTCAATGGAGGAACAGAGAAAAAGACAGCTGAATTACCAAACGTTCTATCAGCCATCTAGACATCTAGGCTTGAAAAAAGGTACTCCTTTACTCTGAAGCTTTAAATGGCGCCTCTTCGCCCCCTTCCCTTAGGTGCAATAAATGCCGACGGCTGGGAAAGTCTTCATCTCCACAGAGTACAAGAAGCTTGCCGATGTCGCCGTCACCCTAGAAGGCTACAAAGTCGAAGAGGAATACGCCGAGGGTGACTTCAAACTTACTCTCCTTACAGAGGTCGCCAACGTCTCTATTAACGACAACGTCCTCACAGGACTCTACAGCTACGACCATATCGTCTACAACTACCACCGCGGCAAGGTCGCCCCCGCTGCAGCCACCAAGGAGGTCCTCTTCAGCATGAGCGAGTACCAGAACCGTCTCTACCTTGCCGTCGTCGACAAGAAGGCCATCGCTAACAGGGTTGCCAATAGGCTCAGCGAGATCGCCTTTGGTGAAATGGGCGTCATCGTTGAGGCCCGTATCCTTCCCGAAACCCTAAAGAAGTTCCACATCGCAAACCGGGAAGGAACCAAGGTAATCTTCTTCGAGAATATGAATATCCCCAACATCAATAAGCTCAGTTTATATGGCCCCGACCTTGTGGACACCAAACTCTTCAAGGAATATGATAAGATCGGCGACCCCTGGTATGTACTGGCGAAGAGTAAGAAGTTTGGCTACACAGTGGGACTCGTCCGCGACGGCTCCGTTACCATCTTCAACACCGTCGACCAGGCACAGTACCTCCAATACGTGAGAGAGGACATCATTCCAATGACCCAGCCCCCCAGGGCACGCACGGAGGAAGAGTAAAGATGACGGATAAGACCCTCGACTGCACTGGACTCTTCTGCCCCGAACCTGTCTTTCGCACACGCATGGCTCTAGACGACCTCAAACCCGGCCAGACCCTTGAGGTCCACGCTGACGACCCAGCCGCCTACGAGGATCTCAATCGCCTCGCTGAGCGCCTCGGCCACACAGTTGTCACCCTCAAGAAGGAGGGTGAAGAGACCGTCATTGTAATCATGAAAAACAAGAACTAATCTAAGCACATACCCTGAGAAACACATGATGTGGGTTCAGCTGAAGGCTATTGATATTCGAGGTAAACTACGAAATAAGTGGCGATGATTAATTCTCTTTCATATTATGTGGGGTAAGAGTCACTCATGTTACACACACAAACACCTCTGAAGGTTTTAATGCACCCAACTCCTTCATCAACATAAAGGCGAAACATTTGAAGGCGTACATGGACAACGGCTCAGGAGCACCTGTAGACCCACGAGTTCTAGACGAAATGCTTCCCTACTTCATCGAACACGTCGGTAACCCAAGCAGCTTTCACAGCGAAGGCTTCAAGGCATTACGAGCCATAAACAAGGCCCGTGAACAGATCGCCGCCCTCATAAATTCCGAGCCCACTGAGATCTTCTTTACAGCCAGCGCAACAGAGGCAACAAACCTCGCCATCATCGGTGGAGCTAACCGCTACAAGAACAAGGGTAACCGAATTGTCTCCAGCGCTGTCGAACACATAAGCACTGTAAACGTCTGCAAAGAACTCACCAGAGGCGGATGGGAGTACCAGCAGACACCCGTAGATAAAAACGCCATCGTTCAACTCGATAAACTCGACGAACTCACCACAGACAAAACCGTAATAGTCACAGTAATGGCCGCCAACGGCGAGATAGGTACCATTGAACCCATCAAGGAAGCAGCAGCAATAGCCCATAAGAAAGGAGCATACTTTCACACAGATGCCACAGCCGCCCTCGGTAAAATTTCCCTCGACGTCAAGGCCCAAGACATCGACATGATGACCCTCAGTAGCAACGACATCTACGGCCCTAAGGGTGTAGGAGCCTTATTCATCAACAAAACACTGCGTATACGCCCAGTCATCATCGGAGGCGGACAAGAACAGGGACTACGTAGCGGCACTGAAAACACCCCAGGAATTGTAGGTTTTGGCAAAGCAGCAGAAATCGCCAAAAAGGAGATGCCTGAGGAATCAAAGCGCCTCACTTCCCTTCGCGACCACCTCATTCAAGGCCTCACCACAAACATCCAAGAGGCCCACCTCAACGGCCACCCGACCAACCGCCTTCCGAACAACGCCAACGTCCGTTTCAGCTACATAGAAGGAGAAGCACTCATTCTTAGTCTCGACGACATCGGCGTCCAAGCGAACACAGGCTCTGCCTGCGCCGCCAAGACTCTGGAACCCAGCGCCTGCCTCCTCGCCACCGGTCTCAAACCAGAAGATGCCCACGGAAGCCTCGTTTTCACCCTTGGCAAAGCCAATAATAAGGACCAAGTCGACTACGTCATAGAGCAACTCCCAGCAATAGTCAAACGGCTGAGAGCTATGTCCAGTATAACTCCGGAGGAACTAAAGTAGAGATGTACTCTGATAAAGTTATGGAGCACTTCAAGAACCCTCGCAACGTTGGAGAGATCAAAGACGCCGACGGCGTAGGAACGGTTGGCAACCCAGTCTGTGGCGACATGATGACTATGTACATCAAGGTCAAAGACGACAAGATCGAGGATATAAAGTTCAAAACATACGGCTGTGGAGCCGCCATCGCCACAAGTAGCATGACAACCGAGATGGCGAAGGGTAAGACGCTTGAGGAAGCCGATGAGATCACCCGTCAGAGTGTCGCTGACGCTCTAGATGGCTTACCACCAGTCAAAATGCACTGCAGCAACCTAGCATCCGATGCCCTCCATGAGGCTATAAAGGACTATAGGAAGAAACAGGGGGAGAAGAAGTGAAGGAAAAAGTAGTAAAGTGCCCTATGTGCGGCCTTCCCAAGGATGGAGACTGCGACTTAATGGTCGGTAAAAGCGGCGAAAAAACCCTCGTCTGTTGTTGCGACAGGCTCCAGAAAAGTATTAATAAGCAGTAGCTGCGTTACAACAATACCCGGGAGCAATGGTTTTGGACAAGAATAAACTCGCTTCGGGTCTATCCGCAGCCCTCAACGCCCCATTCATCACGCTCGTCACATTCATCCCACTGGTTCTCCTCAACGGCTGGAACCAAGCGCCACTGCTCCTGGCAATCACAAGCCTCTTTGGCTGCATTTTGCCGATTACTATGGTCTACGGACTCCTCAAACTCGACATCATTAAGGATTTCTACGCCTACGACCGTGGAACCCGCTTTATACCATTCCTATGGACCACTCTCTTCTACCTCATGGGGGTCATCAGTCTCATCATTATCAACGCTCCGCCCACCGTAACAGCCCTGATGGCTTGCTATTTCGTCAACGGAATCGTACTCATGCTAATCACCATGAAATGGAAGATCAGCATCCACGCAAGCGGTATAACAGGCTCCTTCACAGCCCTCGTCTACCAGCTCGGAACAACCATGCTCCCACTCCTCCTAATAGTAATCCCCGTCGCTTGGGCTCGGATTGAGCTCAAGGCACATACGATGACCCAAGTGATGGCTGGTGCTATCCTGAGCTGCCTCCTCACCTGGTTCCAGATGGGGTTCTATCTACACAGAATATTCATTTAAAATAAGAGGCTTAGGCTCCGTTGATCTTGTCGCCCATCATCTGCCCAAAAGCGTAGGCCTTCTTCACCTCGTCGCCATTCGGCTTGAAGATGAAGTCTATATCACTCTCCACCATCTGGATTCCAGCGGCCTGCATCTCTGCCTCCACGACCTTCTTTGCTCCGCCTGCCCAGCCATAGCTACCGAAAGCAGCGCCAATCTTGTTCATGGGTTTCAGCCCTCGCATATAGGCGAGGAAGCTGGCAACACTCGGGAAGAGGTGGTTGTTTAGGGTCGGGGAGCCAACTAGAACACCCCTGGCGTCGAGGATGTCAGCCATCACGTCACTATTATGGCTCGACCCAAGGCAATGAACCCTGACGTTTACCCCCTTCGAGGCTATTCCATCAGCTAGCGCTCTTGCGAGGACTTGGGTGCTCCCCCACATCGTGTCGTAGACTACAACTGCCTTCTTCCTCGTCTCACCCGCAACCCATCCCTGGTAGCTCTTCAAGATCGAGCCGGGGTTCTTCCTCCAGATGACACCGTGGCTTGGAGCAATCATCTCTAACTGAACACCCTCGAGCGCCTTGAGGGCTCGCGAAACGCTTCTCCAGAGTGGCATCAGTATATTCGCGTAATACGTCGACGCCTCCTGCATCAGCTCACATTGGTCGACCTCGTCGTCAAATCGCCCACTCGAGGCTAAGTGCTGTCCAAAGGCGTCGTTACTGAAGAGTAACTTCTCCTCAGGCATGTAGCTGACCATCGAGTCCGGCCAATGCGCCATAGGAACCGGGACGAAGCTGAGGCTCCTCTTCCCCAGTTTTAAGGACGGCTTCTTCTCTATCGGAGTCATCTTGATGTCGCTGCCGTAGTACTTCCAGAATGTGTTTATGCACCTCTCCGTAGCAATAACCTCGGCGTTGGGGCACGCCTCGATTACCCTTCTGATACTCCCGGAGTGATCAGGCTCCGCGTGATTTGCGACAATGTAGTCGACCTTCTTCGGATCGATGACCTCACCTATCCTCGTTACCTGCTCCTCGGCGAAGGGCGCCTTAACAAAATCAATAAGCGCCACTTTCTCGTCGACTATCAGGTAAGAGTTGTAACTCGAACCCCTGTGAGTGATATAACTGTGGAAGCTCCGAATACTCCAGTCCACCGCACCTACCCAGTGGATACCCTCCTTAAGCTGAACCATAGAAACCAACCTTTGATGTGTCCAAGGAAGGAACGAATAAAAGGGTTATGCGAGGGGCACATCGACCTCCAGGAGGTCGCTAGCGACGATGGTATGAGGAAACATCTTCCTCGCCTCCTCAAGGAGTGAAGAAGTATCACCATATCTGCTACTGATGTGGGTCAGGATTAGACTCTTAACCCCCGCCTTGACCGCGATACCAGCAGCCTGACTCGCAGTCGAGTGCCCGTCCTCAGCCGCACGCTCAGTAAGCTCGTCACCAAAGGTCGCCTCATGGATAAGCAGATCGGCGCCCGCTGCCATCTTCGCGACCTCTCCACTAGGCCTTGTATCTCCAGTGTAAACCAAACGCCTACCGGGGCGAGGAGGATCTGTGATCTGAGAGGATCTAATAACTCCTCCATTCACATCGACGTCTTCCCCATCCTGTAGCCTCTTCCAAAGGACACCCTCCGGGACACCAAACGCCTTGGCCTTCTCAACGTGGAACCTCCCAGGCCTCGGCTTCTCGACTATTGCGTAGGACCATGCCTCGAGCCTGTGGTCAGCTCTACAGGCCTCGACTGCAAAACTCTTCGCCTCGAATACGACACCTGGTTCACATATCTCATTGACGGTAACGGGGAAACCAGGGCCACCAAGAGTGTTGGAGACTCCCTGCAGGAAGGCGTGGGTCCCCCTTGGACCGCAGATTTGGAGGGATTCATCCCTCCTCTGAAGGGTCATTGACTGGAGTAGTCCGGGTACCCCAAGGACATGGTCACCGTGAAGGTGGGTTACGAAGATTAACTTGACCCTGCTGAAACCTATATGCGCAGCGATCATCTGCCTCTGCGTCCCCTCTCCACAGTCTAGGATGACCACATCTCGACCCATCTTCACAGCGACTGAAGAGGAGCTTCTCTCGGGGGTGGGCATACTTCCGCTCGTCCCGAGAAAAACCACCTTCAAACGACTCAGCTCCTGCGGCTCAGGATTGGGCACCCCACTTTAAAACATCTGAGTGGTTCGACTGAGCGTCAACCCAACTTATCGCCTCAAGGGCGGCAGCGCAGCCGCTCCCACAGCTAGTCACTACCTGGCGATATTGGCGATCAATAAGGTCACCGGCAAGGAAGACACCGGGTTTACTGGACTTAACGCCTTCTGATTTTATGTAACCAGCCTCATCCATCTCGAGTTGGTCGCGAAAAATCGAGGTGTTTGGGTCCCAACCAATAGCGAGGAGGACGCCGTCGGTCTCAAGTAGCTTGACCTCACCCGTTTTCAGGTCCCTTAGTTTGACACGCTCCACACGCTTCTCACCAATGATCTCCACAACGGTTGTATCATAGAGAAACCTTATCTTTGGGTCCTGGGTGGCCCTGTCTGTAAGGCACTTGCAGGCGCGCAACTCGCTTCGCCTGTGTATGATCGTGATCTCGGAAGCGAACTTCGCCAAATCTAATGCCTCCTGCAAGGCCGAGTCTCCCCCACCTACGACTACAACCTTCCTATCCTCATACAATATGGCGTCACAGGTGGCACATATGATGACACCCCGCCCCATGAGGCGATCCTCACCGGATACACCAAGTTTCCTGTTGGTCATCCCCGTCGCAACAACGACAGAGCGGGTCTCCAGCAGTTTATCGCCGACCCATATCTTGTGTGGATTCGAGTCGAAGTCTACTTTGGTGGCCTCGCCTTTGAGGAACTCAGTACCGAACCTCTCGGCATGTGCCTTGAATTTATCGGAAAGATCGGAGCCAGTAACGCCGTCGGGGAATCCGGGATAGTTGTCGACCTCGTAGGTGAGAGCAATCTGGCCGCCGACCATAGAGCCGGTGAGAACTAGGGTCTTAAGCTTCCCTCGCGCAGCATATAAAGCTGCGGTTAGGCCAGCCGGTCCAGCTCCAAGCACTACAACGTCATACAGGGCGGTTCTCACCTATACACAACTCTTGAGGAGGTTCTCGATTGTGCCAAGGAGATTCATAGTAGCCTCCAGCCCCACAATCTCTCCGACCTCAACACCCTTGCAATAAACCTTGAATGTGGGGGTTCCTATTACCCCCTTTCCTATGGCGAAGCGTCGGTTCTCCTTGCTATCCATTACGTTGAGGCGGGCGAGCTTTGCCCTGTCGCCGAGCTTGGTGGGCAGCTCCATGACCGTTGACTCGATCTTCTTGCAGATGGGGCAGGACTGGTGCCAGAACTCGACGACAACTGGTTTGTCAGTCGACTCCACCTCTCGGTCCCAATCTGTGTACTGGAGATCCAAGATTGCCAATCTGGTTCACTCGAAGAAAATCTGGTTGGGCCAGATTTAACCCGTTCCCCATTTAGACCTCGGCGAAGTTGAGGGTACCATCGGTTATTGCCAACTCGTAGAGTTGGTTCGGGTAGGGTTTGAGTCTGAAGCTTTCCAGCTCCTCGCCGGTCAGGATTAGTGTAAGCTTCATCTGCTCGTAGTCTCGACCCATGTTGGGGAGTACGCTCTGGAAGCTCTTTGTGACCTGTACGACCATCTGACCTATCTCGTCAGGGACGTCAGGGTTACTCATCATCATAACCGGGGGACGTTGTCGTACCTCTACAAAGTCGATTTGGAAGCACTCCCCACCTTCCATGTCCTTTACCGACTTTACGGACTGGACCTTGATCCTGATCTTGGAGCTGATCATGGCCTTCGCCTCAAGGAAATGGTAGTGTGGTATAAAGAGGTTGAGGGCTCAAGCGGCGACGTTGAATAGGTGGCTCGCTTGAGTCGCGCGCGTGCGCGGGAAACAGTTCAAGGCTGTACAGACCGGGGGACCTTCAGGCGGATTCATCCCTGAACAGCTCTTGGACCTCAAAGTCGACTTTGACTCCCTCTCAAACGCGGGGTCGATGATGGGCTCCGGGGGGATGGTAGTCATGAACGAGGATGCATGCATGGTCGACGCAGCCAAGTACTTCGTCGATCCTTGAGGAGTCATGTGGTAAATGCATCCCGTGCCGCGAGGGACTCAGGGTGCTCTCCGCCACCCTCAGAAAGATATATGAAGGAAAGGGGAGCGCCACGGACCTCGAGACCATCAGGGATGTGACCGAGGTGATGGAGACGTCGAGCCTATGCTCATTAGGTAAGACTGCGATCAACCCTGTCCGCACGTCCATGAAGTACTTCGGAGACGAGTGGGATGCACACATAGAGGATAAGGCGTGCCCAGCCAAGCACTGCAAGCCTCTAATCAACTACACAATCGCGCGCGCGACCAGGGTAAATGCATCAGATGCGGAACCTGCTTCGACTTCTGTCAGTTCAACGCCGTGGTAAAGACGTCAGAGAAGCGTGATAAGACCCAAATAGGGTTGGTGGATTGATTTGAAGACAATCGAGCTTGAGATCGATAATAAGAAAGTAAGAGCCAGGGAAGGTATGACAATCCTCGAGGCTGCGAAGCAGTCAGGCATCAATATCCCGACGCTTTGCTTTGACGAGAAAACCGATCATCTCGGGTGCTGCAGAATCTGTTCCGTCCAGATCGAGAGATCGGGGAGAAGAAGTATAGTTACAGATTGCAGTTACCCGGTGGAGAAGGGGCTCAATGTTACAACCCGGTCATCGAAGATCGATAAGATAAGGAAGATCATTCTCGAGCTGGCGGCTGTGGGGTCAGGCCCCGACGTGTCGTCGGACCTGTATAGGCTATCGTCGGATTACGGTGCGGATCTGAACAGGTTCAGCTCAGTTGGGGACCAGATCAACTCGAAATGCATACTCTGTGGACTCTGCGTGAACAGGTGTATAGAGGCCACGGGGGGAGCCATCGGCTTCGTCGCGCGCGCGGGCAACCAGAGTATATCCAGGCAAAACTGATTAGCGAGTCTTGTCCTCAGCTCCACCTAATTCTTATTCGTGATTTTATAGTTGACCCTACTCAGAATGTTTTTAATTGAAATAGGCTTCCAGCTGATACAGATTAAGGTGATTGTATGCGTTTAGTTATTTTTGGGGTAACTGGTGGCACCGGCAAACAACTGATAAAAGAGGCAATAACAGCTGGCTACCATGTTGTAGCTTACGCTCGCAATCCCTCAAAGATAGATATTGAGAGTGAACGCCTAGCCGTCGTAAAAGGAGACCTAGCAGACGAGGAGGCTATTGAAAACGCGATAAATGGCGCAGATGTTGTGATCAGCCTCCTCGGACCTAGAGGAGACTCAAATAATAAGCCACTCACAAATGGCATGCAGAACATCGTCAAGGCGATGAAAACTAGAGGTGTCCGAAGGCTCGTCGCCTCATCAACTCTAAGCTTAAAAGACCCCGAGGATAAACCCAATTTTACGGTGAGTCTCCTAGTGGTTATCGTCAAAACTACTATGCGTGCTGCTTACGAGGATATCATAGGAGCCGCAGAGGTTGTACGTGGCTCCGACCTCGATTGGACTATCGTCCGGGTAGCCACGCTGAATGATAAATCGAAGACTAGCCTCGTCAAAGTTGGATACGTGGGATCTGGTCAGGTGGGTCTAAGCATCTCTCGTGCCGACTTCGCTGACTTCATGCTCAAACAGGTGGCGGACAGAGTATACTTGAAAAAGGCGCCTGCAATCAGTAACTAAAACAGGTACACACTCGACTATCAAAGGGCGATTGCGAGTGCTCAGGTAACCAAATACGGGGATTAGGGGAATAGCCAATTTCACACCCCCAAGTGTATGTATCCATGTGTGCCATAGATTTCGTCAAGCATCTGATCTGTCTTTCATGGGTTGTGACTTTTGCATACCCATCGTAATCTCTTTGTGCTTATTCATACCTCAGAGCCTCAACTGGATTCAACTTAGCCGCACGCCATGCGGGGTAGATGCCTGAAGCTACGCAAGTCAACACAGCGAAACCAACAACAATAAGACCAAGGGACAGACTTATCGAAGGCACCAAGCCAATTATGTTACCCGCTACACTGCTCACAACAAATCCCAATGCAGCCCCAATTATCCCTCCAACTATTCCCGTAAGTATCGCCTCGGATAGGAAGAGAACCAGTATATCTCTCCCCTTCGCTCCCAGAGCCTTCAGCACACCGATCTCCTTAGTTCTCTCCAGAACGCTTATCGTCATCGTGTTAATGATGCCAACCCCTGCAACAACGAGGCTGATCGCCGCGATGCCACCGAGCACAGCCTGAATGACCCCGAGGACACTCGATACTAGAGCCTGGGCCGCCGCGGCTGTGATGACGCTTATGTTGCTGATGTGGTCCTTGATGCTCTGAGACACATTACCGATCACGTCAGGGGAGGAGGCCAGCACCTGAATCGTGCTGTACTGACCATTCTTCTCGAAGAACTTGTCGAAGGTTGCGATAGGAATTATGATGGCGCTATCGCTGGAGCCGAAGCTGCCTCCGGTCTTCTTAAGCACCCCCACGACCCTTAGCGTCAACTGTTTGGTTACATCGTTTACTGTTGTTGTGACCCTGATTCTATCTCCAACCGCTATGATTTGGGTGGTGGAATCCGTCGGTTGAGCTATATCGGCTCCTATTACTGCTGCCCCGGAGTCGGATCTTAGAAGCGCCCTACCCTGAACCACCTCAAGTGACTTGTTAATATCGAAGTATTGTTCGGTCGACCCTGTCATGGATTGACGGTAGGTCTTTCCATTCACCGAGTATGTTGCCGTGCCCCCCGAGTCAACTGGAACCGTGATTTGGACATCCGGCATTTTAGATATCTCGCTGACAACTTTCCAATCGAGCACGCGGGTACCCGTAGAACTGCTGCCACCGAAAGGATTGTTCGCGCTCGAGCTTGCCCCTAAGGAGCTGCTGCCACTGAAGCCACCTCCAGCTATGATTGTGATTGTAGATGCTCCTAGGGTGCTCAGTTGACCGCTTATGTTGTTGTTTAGTCCCTGCGTGAGGGAGATCAAACCGGTGACGGCGGCGCACCCGATGAGGATGCCGATGAGGTTTAGTGCGAAGCGGAACTTGCGAGACATGACTCCACGCCAGGCGGAGCCAATTATGTCTAGGAGCATCAATGGCCTACACCTTACTTGAGTCCGAATAAGCTCTTCAACCAGCCCCAGATTCCGCCACTATTTGAGGACATCTGCGTGGCCATTGACGGGTTAGTTACCGTGAGGGGAACACTAATCGTGGCGTTCCGCTGTATGTTTCTACTATCATAGTAGGTGACTCCAAGCTTCAGGTTGTAGTTTCCGAGAGATGAGCTGTTGCTCACAGCGTACTTTAGCGTGAATACGACGGGGCTGTCAGGATCCATCGCACCAATATACTGGCTGCTTCCAGTGATCTGTTGAACCGGGGTCTCTGGTAACACCTGTATTTTCGTGAACTCCGCTTTTCCTGTGCCAACAAGCAGCAAGTCGGCATCTAGAGTTTGAGTACTGCCTCTCTCAGCCGAAATTATAATGTCCTCCATCAGCGAAAACTGGACGATGTTGTCCACGGGTACTGTAATCGTCTCGGTGGCGACGCCCTGAACACCCTTGGAGTCGATGTATTTCACGCTGACCGTGAGTGGGATGTCGCCGGCTGTCGCGGCTCCGCTCAGCAGGAGGATGTATGTGAACTTGGCGTTCCCGCCGATGGGTAGATCACCTAGGGAGACCGTTGTCGGGTTCAAAGGGGATATTAAGCCTGTAACATCAGCTGTCAGAACAGCCTTCACATTATAGACTGCAGCATCTGCGCATGATGCCTGGAGGTCTATGCTGAACTGCTCGCCGGGGGTGACCCTGCTCGGGTTCAGGTTCGTAATCGTGATGACGGGGCTCTTCGTTAGAACAGCCGATGTTACCTCCAGAGGTATGCTGATCGACTGCTTGGCCTTGAAGCCTGAGTCATTTATGAACCAAACCTGCGCCGTCAACGAGTAGGCACCTATCGGGGTGTTCTCAAGAGCCCTAATCTTCACACCATATGAGGTTGAATTCCCCGCCTTCGACTCGGGGAAGTGGTTATTCACGATATCCGTCAGTGTTAGTAACTGGCTCGCCGGCGTGAGGGTGATGTCGATGTCCTTGATACTCGTATTACCAATGTTTTCGATAGTGAGCATTATGGTGTTTTCTTCTCCGGGTGTGATCTTACTACCTGACGTTGTGATCCTAATCGCAGGAAGCGAAGGCTGATTCACCACAATTGTTATAGGAATCGTCTCGGTCACTATCCCGCGGCCAGCCCGCAGGTAGCTAAGCGTCATCGTGAGAGGGTATGCTCCGACTGCCACGCTTTGGTCCACAATCACGGTTGCTGAATAAGTGGACGAGGCTCCTTTTCCAATTTCATTGATTACAAACTGTGATCCGTCGAGGATCGATACGCCTGGTGATGTTGAGGTTAACAGCGCTTCAATCTCGGTCACGTCGAAGTCCCCGCCGTTGTAGAAGCTTATGCCGATGCTTCTCTTGGATCCTGCTGCCAATGTGTTGTTAGTTGTAGTCACCTGCAGGTGGGGGATGTAGTCCTCAGCGTAGGTTATTCCGATCTGACCTGCTATTAGGCAGGCGAACAATATAGGTACCAGCCACTTTTTCCCATTCATACTAATCACTTGAACCTTTTCTCTCCAGCGATTTTTCCATCTCTTATCATGAGCAGCCTATCCGTAACCTCTGCTACTGTTGGGTCGTGGGTTATAAGAACGAAGGTCTTACTCTCTTCCTGGTTGAGTTGGCGAAGGAGGGCCATTATTTCCTGTCCGGTCTTAGAATCTAAATTGCCGGTGAGTTCATCGCATAGAAACAATGGGGGATCGTTGGCTAGAGCCCTCGCTATTGCTACACGTTGCTGCTCGCCCCCACTCAATTGATTGGGGAGATGATCGATCCTATCCCCAAGTCCAACCGCCTCCAGCAGCTTCTGAGCCCTCTCCTCCCTTTTTTTAGTCGGCACCCCGCTGATCGATAGGGGTAGCTCGACATTTGAGAGCGCATCGAGCCTCTGGAGGAGGTTGAACTGCTGGAAGATGAATCCAATTTCCTTGTTTCTGAGTTCAGCGAGCCTATTGTCGTTGAGAGTCGATATGTCTGTTCCGTTTATGATTACCTTGTCGGATGTTGGGCGATCTAGTGCTCCGATCAAGTTTAGCAGCGTCGATTTTCCACTTCCCGAGGGCCCCATAATCGCCATGAACTCGCCCTTCTGAATCTGGATATTGATGTTGTTGAGGACTCTAAGTGGTTGGTTGCCTTGGCTATACTCTTTGACTAGGTCGACGGTTTCGATAATGTATGTCATTTCATTCACTTCGCTGTAGTTGGTCACTAGAATAGCGTCCTTCAATTTGAGTTGGAAGGTAGTCCGATCTAGCTATGACCATGATTTTAATTTTGCGTGCGCGACTGATATGCGTACTCATCAATTCCCTAGGTTCTCATTTATCAATAGATCAGAATTGACCGATATTTTAAAAGTTATCTTGGAGGTGATCAAGGACTTCGCCTCAAGGAAATGGTGTGGTGATATAAAGAGGTTGAGGGCTCAAGCGAGTCCCTTAAGAGTTGTGGCTATGAGACCAGCGACCGTCACCTGACTAAAGGGGGTCTCGATTGTGTCCGTGGATAGGATTAAGTCGGCTCCGGCTCGCCTTATCTTCTCCTCTGCGCCGGGCATGTATAGGACGTGGGTGCACGCTGCGGCTACTTTCTCAGCGCCCTGGGCTATCAGCTCCTCTACAGCCTTCGCCATGGTTCCGCCGCTACTGATCATATCATCAAAGACAACCGCACCTCTACCGGAGATGTTGAGATTCTTCACCTCCATCTTAATCTCGCCGGTCTTCCGGTCACGGGTCTTCTCGAAGTGGTTATAGCCTCCGCCGAGGATCTTCGATGCAGCCTCCGCGATGTAGATGGCGCCCTTGTCGGGGGACAGGCTGTAGGCGTTGTCGAAGCCCCGACCCTTCAGGTATTCAGCCAGGAGGGAAACAGCTGACAGGTTGTGGATTTTGACGCTGTGCTTCTCCTCGATAGCTCGAATCGACACCTCATTGTGGATGTTTACCACGACGAGGTCGGTTACGCCTGAAGCCTCAAGGAGGTTTATTATAACGTCTAAGCTCAAGGCCTCCATCTCGAGGAACCGTTTATCCTGCCGGGCATAGGCGAGGTAAGGGACAACTGCTATGATCTTATCCGCGCCGAAGTCCTTCGCCGTCTCTGCCATAAGGAGTAGTTGTATCAGCTTCGAGTCTGGGTTTGGGGCCGTTGTCTGGATGATAATGACCTTCTCACCAGCCACGGGCTTTGTCAACCTAATATAACTCTCACCATCGGGGAAGATGCGGTGCTCGACGGGGTGGGGTTCAACGCCGAGCGCCTCCGCGATCCTCCAGCCGAGTCCGAGTGAAGAGGGACCGGGTATGACGATCATACGGGGAGGGATAGACGTTTCAAGTAAATAAGCGGAACCCTAGGAAAAGGAGAAGAGGACGAGGAGAAGCGCAGTGATGGTGGCGACAGCCCACACCCTCCTGTCCCATCTAAATATTTTCATCCCATCAAAGATCCCAAACGGGATGAGGTTAAAGAGAGCCAAGAATGAGTTTATCGCGATTCCGTAGGAGGCAAGATCTGTCGGTTTAATGAGGTAAATAATCAAATAAATGATGGCCTGAACGATGTTAGTCGCTGGACCTGCTATAGAAATCTCGCCATACTCCTTAATGTTCATTAGACCTGCAATCATAACCGCCCCAGGTGCGATTATCATCAACGGGAGCACCCCCTGCCATAATAGGATGAAGGATAGGAACGTGAACAGAAGCCCCATTGTACTGAGCCTGAACTCAGCCCACATACCGATCCTCTGCGCAGCAAACTTGTGCGCCAGCTCGTGTAGGATAAATGCAAGGGCAAGTATCGTAACGATCCCAATCACAAAAAAGGGTTGGACCGTGAAAGAGCTCCATATCTTGAAGAAGGGGAGGATCATGATCACTAGAAGCCCTATGGCAAGGTCTCTCAACTCCCGCCTGCTAAACCAGTAGGGCCTAATTATTCGGCTGGTTGAGTAGTTTCCGTAGAAGCCACCGGATGAGGTGTAACTACCGACCTGAACCGCACTCTGCCTAGACTGGTCGAACTTACCTTTGCAGTCGTGGAACTCGGGGAGCCTGTGCTGCTCACAGAAATAGCCTCCGCAGTAGTTACATCGGAAGGGCATGTAGGTTTCCACACCGCACTTCTCGCACTTAACCATCGGGCCTTCTCCGAATTAGGCAGACTACCTTACTTTAAGACTTTACTAAATTGATGGAGGACTCAGAAAAAAAGAGTCATGCCATCGCCTGCTTGATGGCGTCAACGATCTTTTCCTTGCTCGGGAGGAGCTCCCTCTCGAGGCTCGGGTTGAAAGGCAGCGGAATGTTAGGAGTCGCGACCCGGATAGGAGGAGACTCAAGGCTCTTCAGCGCCTTCTCAGCAGCGATGGCGACTACCTCGCCACTGAAGCCATAATGAAGGTAGTCTTCGTCGACAACTACCAAGCGACCCGTTTTCTTCACAGAGTCTACGATCGCCTCCTCGTCGAGAGGGACAAGTGTGCGTGGGTCGATAACCTCGACGCTAACCTTCCCTTTTAAACCGTCAGCGGCCTTCATCGCCTCCTGAACCATGAGACTAGTGGCAACGATGGTGACATCCTCCCCCTCCCTAACGAGGTTCGCCACGCCCAGCGGTACTTCATAAGCCTCCTTCGGAACCTGTCCCTTAACTGGGTAAAGGAGCCTATGTTCCATGAAAATTTTCGGGTTGAGGTCCCGAATGCTTGAGATGAGTAAACCCTTTGCATCGTAGGGGTTGCTCGGGACTACGACCTTGAGCCCCGGCATGTGTGCGAAGAGTCCGTGGAGGCTCTCGCTGTGGGTCGCCCCGCTGCTCGTGCCCGCGCCTGTGAGGACTCGCAGCGTCATTGGAACGCTGACTGCGCCCCCGCTCATATAGGTGCTCTTCGCGAACTGGTTGAGTATCTGGTCCATAGCAACAAGGCCAAAGTCAACTAACATCAGCTCGACTATAGGGCGATAGCCAGCGATGGCCGCGCCTACACCCGCGCCGATGAAGGCGGTCTCCGTGATAGGAGCGTCTCGGACACGTTCCCGCCCAAACTTCTCCTTGAGTCCCTTCGTCGCCTCACGCCACTGGCTTGAGACATTCTCGCCAAAGACTATAACTCTGGA
>Ga0209777_10004435_pt1 | contig 16597 bp, 13 predicted proteins | sample FrelakmetHBP12HB_FD_187147 | JGI IMG/M metagenome (GOLD analysis project Ga0209777, IMG submission 187147) | Freshwater lake sediment microbial communities from the University of Notre Dame, USA, for methane emissions studies -HBP12 HB (SPAdes)... | ecosystem: Environmental > Aquatic >...
CGCTGCCCTCCGGCGTTCTTTGATGGCAGTCGGACCTTCAGGCCAGATTGGAAGCAGTAGCGCGGAGGGCAGCGCCTGGTCGTGATACACGACGTTGGTGGCGACCAGCGCGCCCAGCGTGTCGTTGCGACGGAACGGCCCGCCCGTATTCGGGTTGCGCTCGAAACGCGGATAGTTGGACGAACTGACCGAAATCCGAATCCGGTGGCCGACGTTGAACACGAGCGCGGTGGACCATAGGTCAATGTCGAACGTATCGGGCACGCCCGGAACGAGCAGGTCCTCGCGGTCAAGGCCGCGCCGGTGCCGGGCCATGAGAGCGCCGTCGGTGACCAGTATCGAGCGTCCGTCAGGATAGACGTCGCAGATGCGTACCATCCAGTCGGTATCGAGCCGGTCCGAGGAACCGAACAGCCGGACCTTGACCTTGCCGACAACCGTGACTGGCGATTCAAGCACCCCGGTTTCGTAGCAGAGCACGTCCGGCCGCGCCTCGACCGGGCGCTGGTCCTTCGGGCCGTAGCCGTCCGGCAGACCGAGATACTCGCGCCCGCCGATGGTCGGGCACGGATTCAGCGGGTCGTAGCGCGCCGTGTCCGGCTTCTCGGCCGGGCCGGGTGCAGACGGGTCGAGTAAGTGACCGTCCCGCAGGTAGTAAGGCACGTACGAGACGTCGGGCAGGGGCCAGGTGTCGGTCTGCACCCAGTGATTCCAGAGCGTTGTGTCCGGGGTGTCGCAGTCGCCCATCAGGTAGAACACAACGCGCGGCAGGTCCATTATGCCGTTGCTCCGCCCGAACAGCCAGTAATCGTTCCAGGCGATGAGTTCATCGGCGAAGAACGTGTTGTCCCGGCCTGCGTTTGCCGGATAGGTAAGGTCGCCCTGTTGCACGACACCCCAGAGGTCGCCGTGGGCCCAGGGACCGATGAGCAGCTTCTGGTTGTGATTGCGCGCCTGAAGATTGGTGAAGGCGTCCAACCCGCCGTCGAGAAACAGGTCGTACCAGCCGGCCATGTGATAGAAGGGCAGGTGCACAAGGTCGTATCTTCGGCTCAAGTCGGTCGTGCCCCAGTAGCTGGAGTCGTAGTCAGGATGAGCGGCCGGCGTGTCGGCGAGCCACGGTGTGCCCAGGTACGCGAGCCAGTTCTCAACCAGGTTCTTGCGGAACTCGCCGCCCTGAAATGCCGCGTCTTGATAGAGCCGCGGCGTGGCAATCAACGGTTGGCAGCAGAGCAGGTGCGGCGGCAGACTCCCGGCTGCGAGATACTGGGTAATGCCGTAGGCCGACCCACCCCACATGCCAATCGTGCCGTCGCAGAACCACTGGTTGTGCACCCATTCGATGCAGTCATAGCCGTCCTGAAGCGTGCCCCAGCCGTCGGTCAGGAAGAAACTCGGGTTGCCCTGCGAGCCCTGCATGCCGCGCACCGACTGCACGACCAGGGCGTAACGCTGGACGTCGCAGATGAGAACCAGCATTTCGGTGGTCTGGGTCCGGTCATAGGGTGTGCGGATGACAATCGTGGGCCAGGGCGAGATTCCCGGGAACGGATAGTGGACGTCGGTCACCAGCAGCGTGCCGTCGCGCATCGGCGCGCTGTCCGTCTCGCTCCAGTATGCGCTCAGAAGCGAGACGCAGAACAGACTGACGACAATCGCCTTAGTCACTGCTACTAACCCTGAGACAGCGTAACCCAGCAGCGCCGGACTGTCAAGCCCGACGCGAAGACCCGGAATCCGGAGTAGAACTAACCACAGAGGGCACAGAGCACACGGAGAAGTCCGTAGCTCAGCTTCGAATTCCGACGCTTGACAATTCCTCTCCTCTCCCCTATAGTCGAAGCATGTCCGAGCAGCGTGGACGAAGCAAAGAGCAAATCCGCTTCCGGGAGATGAGGCGCGTCGTGCCGCTGCTTGTGTTGCTCATGGTCGGTGCGACCGTCGTCGCGACGAACTCAGGGGCAGCGGACTGCGGCCGGGTGTGGGTCGAAACCCCAATAAGGCCAATCGGGCCGGATTCGACCGTGACCGGCAATGCCGAGAACTACCGAACGATGGCGACCACATCCCAGAGAGAGCAAATCAGGTACGTCTTCAACTGGGGTGATGGAAGCGGGCCGGACTCAACTGACCTCAACTCAAGTGGCGACACCGTTTGCGTTCTGAAGATGTGGACCTCGGCCGGCAAGTTCCCAGTCAGCGCTCGCGCCATATCCAGCAAGGGCCGCATCTCCGATTGGTCAGAGACCCTTCACGTCCGCGTCTATGCGGGCAGAGACAGATAGCATTCAAGATGCGGCGCATTCTCTGCCTGCTTGCGGAACTGAGCGCCATCGCAATCGTCGGCATCGGTGGACAATGTAACACGAATCCACCGCTGACGCCGATTAAGCCTATGGGCCCGGACACGACCTGGGTGGGCGACACGACGCATTACCGCACCGCAGCATATTCCCCGGACGCGCATGCGATGTGCTTCGTGTTCGACTGGGGCGACGGTTCCCGGTATGACACCACCGCCTACTGGCACTCCTGGGACACGGTGAGCGTGACCCGAGTCTGGCCTGCGGTCGGCGAGTTCGAGGTCCGCGCCAAGGCGATTGACGACCGCGGTGTGGGCTCGCCGGGCTGGTCAGTCCCGCTCAGCGTCACGGTCCACCCGCCGCATACCGAGAGGTAGGAACCGGTGAGGTCGGTCCGGCTCTGGCTCGTATTTCCTCTGGCCCTGCTGTTTCTTCTCACCTGCGGACCGGTCAAGACCCCGGACGGACTGACCGCGAGCCTTGCCCTTGACCGGACCGAGTATTTCTCTGGCGACACTCTGCGCTTCTGGCTCACCTTCCGGAACCCCACCACGAGAACCAGGTCGGTCACGACGACCGAGACGCCGGTCTACGAGGTGATAGTAAGCGACTCGCTTGATGCCGGAGTCATCCATTTCCCGGGTGCATATTTGCAGGTTTTCTCAACCCTCACCCTGCCGCCGGGTGATAGCGCAACGGACTCAGCCTCGTTCATGCTGACCCACGGTCGGATTCCCCTGCTGCCGGGCGAATACCGGGTCCGCGGTAAGCTCCTAGGCTATGACCTTCCGTATGCCGAGCAGCCCATCACCGTGACCCTTCAATAGCGAACCGGCAGGGCTGCGCCACCCTGCCGGTCCTCGTTCTTCTTCGGCCGCCGCTAATTCACCAGCAGCAGCTTCGAGCAGTAGACTTCGTTCCCGGTACTGAGCTTGAGGAAGTACACTCCCTCGGCAATGCGGAATGCGGAACGCAGATTTCCGAACGTGGCCGAGTAGCTGCCGGCCGGCATCACCCGGTCGAGCAGGCTGGCGGTCTTGCGGCCGGTGGCGTCGAACAACTCGATTGACACCCTGCCTGCCTGTTTGACCTGGTAGCTGATCTTCAGCGGCCCGGCACACGGGTTGGGCGAGAGGCTGAACGCCAACGGCTTCAGTTGTTGCGCGGTCGCCGACTCCTCGATGCCCACGTGCAGATTGTACCAGCTCTGCGCGCTGTCGCAGTTGGCCAGGAACGCCAGCGAGTCACTCCCGCCGACCACGGCAAAGGCCACGCGCCGGGTGGACCCGGCGCCGATGTCCACCGGCCCGGTTGCTACCCCGACCGACCAGTCAGCGGTACGGTCGGAGTTCGCCTCGGAGATTGCGCCGGACAGTATCCTGTATTTCATGCTCTTGCTTAGCGAGCTGTCCGGATACTTGTAGAGTGCCGGGTCGATCACCGTGACATTGCTCAGCGGGTCGGCGGAGAGCAACCTGACCCCGACTGTGGGATACTGGGTGAGCGCGCTCCACATGTAGGCCGCGCGGGCGGACTGACTGCCCCGAGCCCAGTCATGCAGCATGTCCGACGCCATCACGTCAAAGTCGCAAAGCAGACCGGCGTAGGCTTGGTCCAGCGAACTGGAGCCCGCGTTGGTGATGTCATAGACCATGATGACGAAGTCTGAGTAGCCCGGCCGGTTCAGCGCGATGCTCTGCTGGCGCACCTGGACATCCCTCGGCGAGGCTGCACCGGCATCGCTGTATCCGCCCGCGACGTGCTCGGTGCTGCCCCAGAGCGGCAGAATGTAGCGCAGGGAATCGGTCATCCGCCAGTCGCTGACCGTGTGAGAATAGGGCACGCCGTAGTAGTTGTCCGCAACGTAATCCGGCCCGGTGCCCAGCAGGAACGAACCATAGAATAACCGGCTGGTATCGGTTTGCGGATACCGGAACCCACGGCCTTTGACCGCCGGCTGGGAATTGAACCCGAGCGCGCCCATTGCGGTAACGCTCAGCAGCCCGGTGAACGAGTCAACATCCGCCACACTCAGGCCCTGGTACCCGACATAAACCCAGAACGGCAGGGTCCATGTGCCCTGGTCCGAGCTCACGTTGAGGGTGAAATCGAGCATCGCATTCTGCGGGATGTTGGCGCGCGCGGTCAGGCGGAATGCGCTGCCCTGAACGCTCGCGCTCGCCCCGACCGTACCGAAATCGCTGACCGAATCCAGGATGGTCACGAAGCTGCCCACACCGTGCAGCGTCGCTCGGACGTTGCTCGCGCCCAGATTCCCGAGATTGCGGATTGTCACCAGCAGGTCGACCGTCTCAAGCGGTTCCAGCACGTGGTTCGGATTCGTCTGGCCCGCGTCATCCACTGAATAGGAGTCGTACGCAAGATACGCCATTTGCGTGCCGGGCACGACGCGGACCGAATCAACGTACGGCAGATGCTCCGGCGCCGTGACCACCAGCGACATTGAGCCCGGAATCGCGGCACAGGTGGGAATCCGCACCGCGCCCGAACCGTCGGTCATGCCATGGGAAAAGACCTCGTTGCCCTTCCAGGCGCAGACCTCGGCATCGGCCAGCGGCGCCCCATCGGAACTGACCAGAACCGCGAGCGTATCCTGGCCGGTGCGGATGGAATCGCTGTGCACAACTGCCAGGCTGTGGGGCGCGCCGTGCCAGAGCGGCAATTGCGGGTCGCCCAGCAGGTTCAGCTCATACACGCACCAGCGCCAGCACCCGTCGTACATGGCATCGTCGTGGTAGTAGTCCTTGGACCGGGCATGGTCAATCCCGATGTAGGTCGAGTCGAAGTTGAAGAAGTAGTCGTAGAACCGCACGTCGAGCAGTTCCGAGGGTCCCATCGTCGGCGGCGTGCCCCAGCCGTAGCGCGAGTTCATCATCACGCAGATTGCCCCGCCCGACGGGTCGTTCACTGCGTACTCGGCAAGGCAGTCGTTCCACTCGATGTCGCCCGGATCGCAGGCCATTGAGTTGATGATACAGAGCTTTCGGAGACCGTTGGTCTGGGCCCCGGCCTGGGCTTGCGTGTAGAGCGGCGTGCCGTTCTGACTGTAGACGCCCTGCTGGTTGCCGTGACCAGCCAGGTGACAGAACTCGAACCCGGCATTGATGGAATCGAAGGCCGGGGTCGGACTTGGCGGATCAATCAGGCTTGCGTTCTCCCAGTCGCCCGGGGTCAGCGCGGCAATCGCGTCGTTCACGACGTGGCCGTGGTACCCGTATTCCTGCCATAGCCAGCCTGAAGGCAGGAGCACCTTCTTCAGACAATCCGGGTCCGGATTCCGCTCATAAGTCACGACTTTGTTCAGGAAGGTGGCGGCCTGGGCGGTATTGTCAATCGGCGCCCGCCCGACATAGATGTCGGCGTAAAGGTCGACACTGTCGACACCCTCTTCGCCGAAGATGTTGTTGTGGTTGCCGTCCCATGAACCTTGCAGGTCCGCGAAATACAGGTCGCACGGGATGCTCCCGACTTCGCTGCCGCAGATTGCGCGGGCCTCCCGGCACGGCACAAGCTCCACGTCGCCGGCCAGCAGCAGATATTTGAGGCCACGGTGCGCATAGTAGTCCAGCACGAGGTTGCGCATCTTCTCCGGCAGATCCCGACCCGAATAGTGACTGCCGACCCACTGAGTCGTGCGCAGCTCGGTACGAATGCCCTTGCTCGTCTTCCAGTCGCAGAACGGCTGCAGGGCGCTGGTCAGGCTGTTGTCAGTGATCACCAGATAGTCAATCTCATAGTCGTCGAGCGGCGACGTACGCGGCGAGAACGCGGAAATGTCCTCATGGTTCGCAACGAGCGCTGCGACGTCTTTGCCAAACAGGTCAAGCTGGGAAGCGGTGAGTGTTGCCGCAACACGAGCACCGTCCTCGTACGCTACATCTATCGTGACTCGCCGGTTCAGCCTGAGCCGGTGCTCTGCCGGCAGATACTGGAGCGGTGAGAGAGTCACGCCGCAGACCTGGAACCCGCTCTTGATACCGGTCGAGTAGTGAACAAGAGCCTGGGCCGGATACGGTTCGGTCGAATTGTAGATTGCGGCATCCTGCGGCACGAATCCCGGTGCTTGCCCGGCTCCAATCGGGCTGGGCGGCTGAGTCGGGTACAGGTTGTACTCACCCGGTAGCTCGGTGGCCTGTTCAATTGAGACCTTAACTCCAGTTACCTGCGCGTCCGGCGGCACCAGCAGGTACGTGGTCTGCACCGGCATCAGCGGTGCCCCCGGCGCGCCGAGGTGCGCTGCGCCGCCGATTTGAACCAGGTCATAACCATCAGCCTTGTCGAAGCTCAGTTTGCCTGAACTGAACTCCGTGACATAGCTGACCGTCCCGGCCAGCAGAAAAGCCGGAACCACCAACAACAGAAAAGCTATTCGCTTCAATTCTCCTCCTGAGGTATCATTTTCGAGACCCAAGATGTTAGCGCATTCGCCATACAGGGTCAAGCAATTCGGAATGCGGAATGCCGAGTTCGAGTCCCGCATCCCGGAACAGATTGCCGCAGAGGACACAGAGAACCACGGAGAGCACGGAGTGAAATCGAGTAACTCGTTCTCTGTGACCTCGGTGCTATTCCTCTGTGACTCTGTGGTAGGTTCATTCCGCAACCCGCATCAGACGGGATTGACAAGTCGCCTCTGACCGCTATAGTAGGCTCAATGCCTTCGCACCGCACGCTGAGAATCTGCCAGGTTTCGGCCGCCTACTATCCCTACCCGTCCGGGGTGACCGAGCTGGTGCATCACCTGAGCGAGGCGTTGCGCGCGCGCGGGCACGAAGTCCACATCCTGACCACGTCCTATCACAACGACGGACCGCGCACCCGGTTCGTGACCCGCGTGGGCCGGGCCATCTTCCTGCCGATGAACAAGTCCTATGCCACCGTGCCGTTCGACCTGGACATGTCGGGCAAGGTGAAACGGTTCCTGCGCAGCCACGAATTCGACATCGTTCACGTGAATGGATTCTTCCCACCCGACATCTCCTACTATGCCTTGCACCACTCGCGCTCAGTGAACGTCGCCTCGTTCCTGACCGTCGGGCTCCGCAACTACGGCCCGGCAGCCTGGCTCTGGAAGCTGATGTCCGGCGGCCTGAACCGCAGGATGCATGGCCGCATCGCCCTGACCCGGGGCGCTTTGGCGTATATCCGGCCGTTCTTCCCCGGCGAATACCGGGTCATTCCACCCGGCGTGGACATTGCCCGTTTCCACCCGGCGGCAAGCCACAGGCCACAAGCCACAAGCATCCTTTTCGTTGGCCGGCTGGACAAACGCAAAGGACTGGACGCTCTGCTGCGCGCATTTCCTCTGGTTCGGAAGAGCTTCCCGGATGTCCGGCTGGTTGTGGTCGGCAAGGGTCCGACCGAGCCGGGGTCGCGTCTGCTCGCCCAGGTACTGGGCATTGCCGACCATGTGGACTTCAGAGGCTTTGCCACGAATGACGAGCTCCCGTCCTACTATGCCGCGGCGGACGTCTATTGCTCTCCGGCGCTGGGCGGCGAGGCCTTCGGCATCGTCCTGCTTGAGGCGATGGCCTGCGCGCTGCCGGTCGTTGCCTCGGACATCACCGGCTACAACGAAGTCGTGCGGCACGAAGAGAACGGCCTGCTATGCCCGCCAAACGACCCTGCGGCGCTCGCCGCTGCCCTGACTCGTCTGCTCAGCCAACCGGACTTGCGCGCAAAGCTCGGCGCCGCGGGCCTGGCGAAAGCCCGGGCGCTATCCTGGCCCGGAATCGCGGAACAGGTTGAGGACTACTATCTGGAACTGCTGGACCAGAAAAGCAGATAACAGGTAGCAGAGAGGCGACAGCAGGCCTGACCCTCACTCTGCAATCTGTAATCTGCAATCGCTACTCAACTCCGTAGCGGAGTTGAATAGCTATCGTTCTTCCCGGCATCGGGTAATCCCGGTCGCTGATGCTGTTGCCGAACTGCTCGCGGTAAGACCGATTGAGCACGTTCTCGAGCCTGAGCACGACCAGCCAATGCCTTAGAAACCTATGGCTCACCTCGAAATCGAAAACCGCAAAAGCCGGTAGACGCTTGGTGTCCATGCGAACCCTCGGTGCTGAATCGTAGTTCGGGTAGTAGTTCAGCCGTTCGCTCTCAAAACGGCCGCTGAGCTTCACCCGGGTGCCGAAGCGAAACCGATATGACGCCTGCGCGTTCAGGTTCAACTTCGGCAGAAATGCCGCCTGGCGCCGGACAAACTCCGACCGTGTCTCGCCGGTGGACCAGTCTGAGAAGACCAGTTCCTTGCGCACTTGCGAGGCGTTCAACCAGGTCGCGCTTGTTCGGACGTCCAGTCCGGAAACCGGCTGGACATTCAGCATCAGTTCCGCGCCTAAGTGCCGCGAAGAGTCTATGTTAGCCGGACGCCACAGCAGACCGCTAGTATCCGGTTGCCAGCTTATCAGGTTCGAGGTCGTCCGCAGGAATCCGGTGGCGCTAACTACAAGCTTCGGGACTTGCCAGTCGAAGCCGGCCTGTCCCGTCATTCCGTGTTCAGGCTTCAGGTCCGGCACGCCGGACTTCGGCCAGTACCGGTCGCTGATGGTCGGAGCCCGGAACGCAGTACCCCAGTGCGCTCTGAGCTTGAACGACTGCCCCAGCGGGACCGCGAGACCCAGACCCGGGTCGAACGCATGGCCAGAGCCCGAGGCAATGTCCTCGCGCGCGCTCGCGCTCACCTTCGCCAGCCCGGCAATCGGCGCATTGAGCTCAGCCCAGACCCCGTCGTCCGAGCTTCTCCCCTGCCAGTTCGTGTCGGTCTGGGATCGAACCCAGGCCAGGTCGGTTGTATGGTCATAGCCGGCGACGGCTTGGAATCCTGCCCGGTCATAGTGAACAATCAGCGACCCGCCCAGACCCTGGCTCACATAGTCATCGAGTTTCAGTGAATCCGGGCTTGAGGCATTGTATGGCAGCGTCCAGTACCTGGTCTGCTGAAGTCGCCAGTCCGGCTTGAGTTCAGTGAACAGCCTGCTGACTGGTTGCCACGTCCAGTCTGCGCGCACGCTCACGAACCGGTCCTGCTCAGAGTCATGAAGCGCGGTCGAGAGACTGTCGCCGAATGCGGGAATCGCGTTCGGGTCCGGCTTCGGTCCGGGCAGGCCCAGGTTACGATTCGCCAGGTCGCAGTCGAGATTCAGCGTCTGGTTCCGGTTCGGATACAGCCCGGCGCCCAGTCCGGCTGCCCAGTTGCTCTCCTGGTCATTGGTACGCGGGCCGTCGAATGCGCTCCCGGCCCAGAACGCCTGACTGCCCCAGTTGTCGAATCTGCGTCCCAGGCGAACACTCCCATCAGCCGACCGTTCAGTGCCTCCGCCGAGCACGGCATCGCCGAACCACATGCCTGGAGTCCGGTCGCGAGCCGAGAACGGCAAGAGGTTCACGACCCCGCCCAGGGCATTGCTGCCGTAGAGGCTAGATCCTGCGCCGCGAGCCACCTCGATTCCGCTCAGTTCCGCGAGCGGGACCAGGCCCGGGTCCGGGGTGCCGGAAATCGGATTCATGACCTGATGGCCGTCGAGCAGGACCAGCGCCTGCTGCGAACTCGCGCCCCAGATGCTCAAGCTTGACTGGCCGCCGGGCTGGCCATAGCTCCTGGTCTGGAGCCCGGCCAAGCCGCTCAGAACCATGGTCAGGTCGCTTCCTGCCGACAGTTGCAAGGCGGAGTCGCTGACCAGACTCGTACCCAGGGTCGCGCTTGACCTCAGCGCCGGAATGCGGTTCGCGACGACCAGAACCTCTTTGAGCTGGATGATGGAATCAATCAGCGGGTTTGCGCCGGTCAGGCCGGCCTGCAGGAGTATCACGGCGATACACGTGGACTTCATCTTTCTCCTTTCCTCGCAAGGAAGAATCACTCACAGTCCAGGTCTCCTGGCTCGCGGGTCGTCCTTTGTCCTGACCTTCCCGCCCTTTTGGGGCAGTGGTTGCGCTTCGGCTTCAGAACATCGTCGCCGCTTACAGTGGGTGGGACCGCAGCCGATTTGCACGGCTTTCCCTGTCGGACTGCGGGAATACAGTAGCGCCGCAAAGCGTAGGTGTCAAGAGAAGAAGTGGTCCAGTGTCCGGTGGCCGAGTGCGCCGGGTAGCAGCTTGGGCTTGAGCTCATGGCTTGCGCTTGTGCTGTGCGTCGCTTGACTCGCGGCCCGCGTCTAACTACAATCGAAAGAGTCGATTAGTGACAAGGAGCATATGAAGAAACTCAAATACAGTTGTGGTTTGGCACTGGCGTTTCTCCTGCTGCTGGCAGGGGTTGCCTCGGCCGACAATCTCATCACAAACGGTGATTTCTCGCAGCCGGTTGACAATGGTTGGACCGTGTTCTCGACCGGCGACAACGGCACGGCGAGCATCGTCAGCGCGGAGGCGCCGTATGGCGACGTCGCGCAAACCAACAAAGGCCGGGTTTCGCTCTACCAGGTAATCCCGGTTGACAATCTGAATCTCGTGCTTTCGTTCAGCGGGAAGTTCCACACCGAGGTGACCAAGGAAGGCTACGGCGCCCTGGCCAAGGTGGCGGTCGTCTACTGCGACGCTGACACCAACACGCTGGGCAAGACCGTGTTCGGCCGGGCCTCGGGAATTGCCGAGCTCAAGAGCGGCGAGACCGAGCACTCGATTATCGCCAAAGCCGACAACAAATGGGCCGACTACACCCTGAACATCGGCAAAGAGCTGTCAACCGGCCTGAAGAAGGTCGACCACGAGAAGATCAGGTTCCTGCGCATCGGCCTCACGGTTGACAACGGCGAAACGGCCGAGTGCTGAGGACTGGTTCAGGAGGCAGAGGTCTCTGCCCGTAACCTGCAGCTAGTCGGTCCCAACGATTAACAAGTAGCGAATAGCTGCGGAAGATGGCGCCCGGCTCAACGCCGGGCGCACAAGTTCCTGTCAGACTGGAACTCAGGTCCGCGCGCTGCGCGCGTAGGTTGCGGCAATCAGCTCCTTCCAGCGCTCTACTACCTTGGGACGGCGCAGCTTCAGGGTCGGTGTGAGCAGGTCATTCTCAACCGTGAACGGTTCTGCGACGATGGCTACGGCCTTGACCTGTTCAAACGGTGCGAATCCGGAGGTCTTCCGGATAACCTCCTGCTCGACCAGAGTCCTGATGCGCTCGTCCTTCAGCAGCTGGTCGTAGCTCCCGGCTTTGATACCATGCGTCCGGGCATAGTCCTCGACCGCGACCTGCTTCGGGACGACGATGGCGGTCAGGTAGGCGCATCGGTCGCCGTAGACCATTGCCTGCTCAACGTACGGACTGGTTCCAATCTCGAACTCGATCGGCGACGGCGCGACTTTCTTGCCATAGGAAGTGACAATCAACTCCTTGATGCGGCCGGTGATTGTGAGATAGCCGTCCTTGTCAATCTTCCCTTGGTCCCCGGTGTGGAGCCAGCCCTCGACGTCGATAACCTGCGCGGTCTCCTCCGGCTTGTTGAGGTAGCCCTTCATTACATTCGGACCCCGAACCAGCACTTCGTCGTTAGGACCGATTCGGACCTCGATGTGCTCAAGCGGAATCCCGACCGTACCGATCTTGAAGTGTTCCGGGGTCGCCGCCGAGACTATCGGCGACGCCTCGGTCAGGCCATAGCCCTCCGCGACGTCAAACTCCAGGTTATGCAGAATGCGGGCGAGCCTCCGGCCGAGCGGCGCACTGCCGGACACAATCACACGGAGCCGGCCGCCGCTGATTTCATGAAACTTGTTCACGACGAGCGATTTGAAGATGCGTCGCCTGAGTCTCATCAGTGCCGGGGTCGGTTCGCCCCGGTCCTTGAGAAAACGGTAGCGATTGTAGGTCTTGAGTGCCGACGTCACCAGCCGTCGTTTGAACGCCGAACCGCCGGCGACTTGAGTCTGCACCGCCTCGTAGACCTTCTCAAGAAAGCGGGGAACGGAAATCAAGACCGTCGGGCGGATTTCTTTCACGTCCTGCGCGACCGTGTCCAGGCTCTGGACATAGGCAATCTGTCCGCCCGCAAACATGATTGTGTAGTAACCGGCAGTGCGTTCGAAGGTGTGGCAGAGCGGCAGATAGGAGACGAAGACATCGTTATCATTGATGCTGAACATCCGGTTGGCGGTCAGGACGTTCGAGGCAATATTCGCGTGAGTGAGCATCGCTCCCTTCGGCTCGCCGGTTGTCCCGGATGTGTAGACGACGGTCGCAACGTCCTGCGCGTCAATCTTCGGCAGCGGCTTCTGCGTGCAACGGCTGATGATCTCGCTGCCGGTTCGGAGCAGAGAAGCGAAGTCTCGCAGCGACGTGTGCAGAAGCTTCCCGGCCGGCGCATCGAAGAACGTGACCACATCCTTCAGCCTGGGCGCGTCGCCGACCGCCTGCTCCGCGACTCGAAACAGCTCCGGCTTTTCCACAAACAGGAGCTTGGCCTCCGAGTCTTTGAGAATGTAGACGACGGTCTCAACCGGCAGGGTATGGTAGACTGGAATCACCCACGCCCCAAGCTTGAGGCAGGCCATGTCGACCATCACCCATTCCGGCCGGTTGTACGAGAATATCGCGACGCGGTCACTCTTGCCGATGCCCAGTTCCGCGATTGCCGCCGCGACCTCGTCAATCTTCCGGCTCAATTCGCCGTAGGAAATGTCGCGCCACGCGCCGCCGGCCTTGTATTTGAGCGCGGTCCGGCCGAAGGAACGCTGGACCGCGGCCAGAAAGTACTCATAGAGCGGTTTGTAAACCGGATGCTCGGGACGGTCAGGCAAATTCCCCTCCCTTCGTCATTCGCTATTCGTCATTCCTAGATGACGCCCACCCTCTTGCCCACCACCTTGAACTTCTCGATTGCCTGGGCCAGCTGTTCCCGGGTGTGGGTCGCCATCAGGCTTATCCGGATGATCGACTCGCCGTGCGGTACCGCGGGTGGCACAACCGGATTGGCGAAGATGCCTTCGGCTTCGAGTTCACCGGCCATGCGGAACGCCTTGTCATCATCCGGAATATCCACGGGAATTATCGGCGTGTCATGGAACTCAACCTGAAAACCCGCATCCTGCAATCCCTGCTTCATGAACCGGGCGTTCTCGCGAAGCTGCGTTACCAGTCCCGGGTTCTCCATCAAGACCTCGATGGCGGCCTTGACCGTTGCGACTACCGATGGCGGCAATGCCGCGGCGAAGATGAACGCGCGGGAGTTCAATTGCAGGTAGGTCACGGCTTGCCGGGTCGTGCAGACAAATCCGCCCAGCGCGCCGAATGACTTGCTGAACGTGCCGCCCACGATGTCAACGGCCCCTTCCAGGTCGAAGTGCTCGGCCGTGCCCTTGCCGGTTCTGCCCAGCACGCCCGTGGCATGCGCATCGTCAACCATCACCCGGGCATGGTATTTCCGCGCGAGTGCGACAATCTCGGGCAATTTGCAGACGTCGCCTTTCATGCTGAAGACGCCGTCCGTGACAATCAGCTTCGGGGCCGGCTCCGGCAGCCCGGCAAGAGTCTCCTCCAGATGCACCATGTCGCTATGACGGAAGACCTTGACTTGGGCCTGCGACAAACGACAACCGTCAATGATGCTCGCGTGGTTCAGTTCATCGCTGAGCACGAACTCGCCCTTGGCCGTAATCCCGGCCACTGTGCCGAGCATGGTCAGGAATCCGGCCGAGAACGTGGTCGCCGCCTCGCAGCCTTTGAACCCGGCCAGCAGTTCCTCCAGCTCGCGATGAATGTGAGTCGTCCCGGTCAGCACGCGCGAACCCGCGCAACCCGTGCCCAGTTCCCTGATTGCCGCGATGGCGGCCTCTTTGACCCGGGGATGCTCGGTCAGACCCAGGTAGTTGTTCGAACCCAGCATTATCAGTCTCTTCCCGTTTCGCTCCACGACCGGCGCCGCGGCCGGGTTGACTTCGCGCAGGTAAAAGAAGCGGTTTTGGCTCCGCACAAGCTGAATCATCTGGTCGAACATCCGACACTTATCGAACAAATCCAACGGTCCTCCTTGTCATGCAAGCCTAAGATAACAGAGAACCCGGAAAAGTCAAGCCGGGTGCATGGTCGGTCGACGATGTTGACACCACCCGCATCCGGACTACAATGTCATTGGACAAGCCATATCAGCCAAGGAGGGCTTATGAAATATGCAGTCATGTCGCTGGCGCTGCTGTTCGTTCTGGCCGGACCCGGATTCGGCTATGACCGGACCGTAGTCGTCGAGGATGCTTATCAGGAAGGCTGAGCGTCCTGCGTCGGGTCCAGCAGTATGCTGGACCAGATTGTCTGGGTGAATCATCCGGGCCAGGTTGTTGCCGTCGAATGGCACGTCGTCTCATCTTACCCCTTGTACAGCGCGGAAGGACGCGCCAAGTGGCAACAGTATCCCCCGCCCTACAGCGGCAGTTATGCCACCCCCTGGGCCTGGGTTGACGGACGCAACGCTTCCTATGTCTACACCAACTGGGAAGCCTATGTGTCCGACGCCCTGACCTACCCAACCGACATCGGCGTGAACGTAACCGGCAGCTATGACCGGGGCACACGTAACGGCCAGGCCATCGCCGTGATATCCAACGGCTCAACCAGCCCAATCGACGCGAACGCCTATGTTGTCATCACCGAGGACAGCATCAACTACGTTGGCCCGAACGGTGACCCGTGGCACAACCACGTCTGTCGTGACTACATTCCGACCCAGACCGGCACGCCGCTTTCGGTTCCGGCCGGCGGCAGCGATACGGTCATCCAGGACTTCACGCTGAGCTCAAACTGGAACCAGGACAAGTGCAACGTGGTGGTCTATTTCCAGAGCCCGACGCTGCAGCCGGATTCGTCCAAGGTCACCTACAATTCTACGCAGGTGACAGTCGCCTCGATTACCGGACTCCAGGAACCGGGGCTCCATGTGTCGGTCGGCCCGGCGGTACAGGCGGTCCCGAATCCCAGCCGCGGTGCGGTGCAGTTGTCATTTTCGGCCCGAGCCGCCGCACCTTACCGCCTCCGGCTGTATGCAGCAAACGGCTCGCTGGTGCGCGAACTCATCGGCCGGGCCAGCGAAGGAACCAACACCATCGCCTTTGACCGGCTGAGCGCAGGCGTCTACTCGTTTGTGCTTGAGGCCGGCCATGCCTCGTCGCGCGGGAGGATTACGGTCTCGAACTAGACTCGCCGCTTGACTTCAAGACAGGGATGCGATGTCAATCGCGTCCCTGTCTCACGTGCCGATGAATCTGAGGGATTTGAGCTCGAATCGTTCCACGTGAAAGCGCAGAAAGGCCAGCACCAGGGCGCGGACCTCCGGCGGCAGGGCATGGCGCAGGTTCTGTTCGAACGAACCATAGTAGAGTAGTCTGAGGCGCTTGAGCAGGGCTGCGTTGACCCGCAGGGCATCGGTCTCCAGCCCGACGCACCGGCCGCAGACCAACCCGCCCCGGCGCGCGCTGAAGGCCGCGGCCTTGGGCCGATGGCAGGAAATACAGTGGCTCAACTGCGGGCCATACCCGACCAGACCTGCGGACTGAAACATGTAAGCGAATGCCGCGGCTGCCGAATCCCCATCATGCGTGGCCAACGCTACGAGCAGGCTGTTGAGCAGCCGGAACACAGGCGGGTTCGGGTCCTCGGCCTCGAAGACCCGGTCCGTGAACTCCAGCGCGACCAGTGCGGCCCGCAATCGAGCGGGCACGGCGCGTAGTTCGGCAAAGTCGTCCAGGATTTCGGCGTCACTCATGATGTATGGAGTATGCCTTTCCGACTTGTAGAAGATGACCCGGTCCCGGGTCAGCACCTCGAGTGCGGCCCCGAACCTGCTCTTGGGCCGACGGGCACCCTTGGCTTTGAGCACCAGCTTGCCGTGTTCCCGGGTAAAGAAGGTCACGAGCCGGGAAGTCTCGCGCCACAGGGTCGAACGCAGGACCACTCCCTCGGCCCGGAGTATCCGACTCATTCCTCGCTTCGGATTTCGCCGACGAGTTCTTCCAGCAGATCCTCCAGGGTGACGATGCCGAGCACCCGTTTTTCCTGTCCCCGGACGAATGCCAGATGCTCTCCCTGTTCCCGCATCAGGTTCATGACCTCAATTGCCCGGCTGCGGTCGGCCACAAAGAACGGTTTGCGGACAATGCGATGCGGCATTTCGAGCAGGTCCCGAACGTTCTGAACCCCGACGATGTTGTCCGGCATTCCCCGGAATACTGGATAGCGCGAGTACCGATTCGTCCGGATGAGCCGGCGCAGTTCCTCGTAGGTTATTCCCTCGGGAACCGAAACTACCCGGCTCAGCGGGGTCATCACGTCGCGGATTTCGACC
>Ga0209777_10004436_pt1 | contig 16596 bp, 13 predicted proteins | sample FrelakmetHBP12HB_FD_187147 | JGI IMG/M metagenome (GOLD analysis project Ga0209777, IMG submission 187147) | Freshwater lake sediment microbial communities from the University of Notre Dame, USA, for methane emissions studies -HBP12 HB (SPAdes)... | ecosystem: Environmental > Aquatic >...
TTAGGAAAGGCGTCAAGACAAATCTGGAATGCGAATCTGCTCCCGACCGGCTGGTCCCGTCAGCAAAATGCGGCAAAATGACTTACGAGCGATCCGGCTGGGCTACCTGCGGAACCGCTGTGGATCTCGCGTTGACATCTGCTGTCCCAGGGATAGACTACAAGTGCTTTGAATTGACCCCACGCGCACCGCAACAGAGAACCGGCGATGCCCCGCGAGAGCGGAGGTTCTGAGGGCACGCGAATGAACACGGTTCAGCCCGGTAATGCCTTCGGCCGCGCGAAGGGCGGGCATACGAGGAACGTCACTCCCCGCTTGCTCATCTTCCTCTCGGTCGGAATCGGCGGAGGAGGGCTGATCCTCTTCGGTTGGTTCCTTTCGGCGGGTACACCCTTCTCCATCGTTCTTACGCAATCGAGCCGGAGACGGTTCGCCGTCGACTCGCTGCTCTGCCTCGTCTTCTTCCTGCAGCACAGTGGAATGGTCCGGCGTAGCGCCAAGGCACGGATCGCAAGGCGCATCCCGGCGAACTACAACCCGGCCCTGTACTCGATCGCCTCAGGCATTGCGCTCTTCATCCTCGTCCTGCTCTGGCAGCCGGACGATCAGATCCTCTACGACATCCGGGGGCCCGCTCGATGGCTGCTGGCCGGCATCTCTGCTGCGGCCGTCGCCGGTTTCGCCTGGGGCGTGGTCGCCCTTGGCGGGTTCGACCCGTTCGGCACTGCCCCTCTCCGAGCTGTGTCACGCGGGGCCGTCCCGGCCTCTTCGGTTTTCGTGGTCCGCGGTCCCTATCGCTACATGCGCCATCCGCACTATTTGTTCGTGCTCGTTCTCATCTGGGACCAGCATCGCCTCTCGACCGATCGCCTCCTGTTCAACGTGCTCTGGACCGCATGGATCGTCATTGGGACGATTCTCGAGGAGCGCGACCTGCGGAGCGAGTTCGGCCGGACCTACCGCGAGTACCAGGACGCCGTTCCCATGCTCATCCCGATTCCGCGCGCTCTGAGGCCCAGCAGACGTTAGCCCGGAAGCCCCCTGTCAAGCCCTTCACAATGCCGGCCAATTGGATTATCATTGTGTCGCCCTTAGTTCCAATGGAATGCGTTCATCTAATGGGAGGATCCCGCCATGAGGATGACGATGTTCCGGTGCCTGATTCTCGCGAGCCTACTGGTCCTGCCTTTCCTCTGCTTCATCCCGGGCCAGGCCTCCGCTGATCCCGTAGGAGCTTGTTGCTTGGTGTCGACCTGTTCCTGCCAGGTTCTCGACCAAGCGACCTGCGTGTCGCAGGGGGGCGCCTACTACGGGGACGGCACGAACTGCGATCCGAATCCATGCAGCTTCGCGGCCGGGGCCTGCTGTCTTCACGACGGGAGTTGCATCATAGCCTGCCCCTATGACTGCACGACGCACGAGGGCGTGTTCTACGGCTACGGTCAGTCGTGCAATCCGAATCCGTGCCCTCCGTGCCTCCTCCCATGCAGCAGCGGGGCTTGTTGTTTCGTGGACGGCCGTTGCGAGATCACCCTGCAGCAGCCGTGTCAGGCCGAAAACGGCGTGTGGCAGGGGATCGACACCACCTGCAACCCGAATCCATGCGGAACCTCGAGCGTTCTGGAGATGCGCACGGAGATTCGTAGCTGGGGGAAGATCAAAAGCATCTACCGTTGACGCGCGGAAGAAATCCCCTGTGCGCTTCGCGCGCCGTTGTCAGGTCGCTTCGGGTACGGCGGTGAAAGGACACGATCATGCCGCGGTTCGTCGACCATGATCTCCGGCTTTCCTTCTTGGCTTCTGCCATCGCGCGCGTTGTCGCTGCTGTGTGGATCCTCTTCTGCGCGGCCGGTTCGGGGGGCGCCCAGTGCATCCGGTATGAGGACTACACCCACCCGATCGGGATGCTGGAGATGTCCAGTCCGCTGTATGCTATGGCAGTTTCCGGTCCTTACGCATACGTCGCAGACTTCGACTATCTCCGATCCAGTTTTCACGTCATGGATATCTCCGATCCAGCCGCATCGCGCGAGATCGGAAGCACAGTGCTGCCCGCACAGTATCCCCCCAGTGGCATCGCCGTTCTCGGTTCGCTTGCTATTCTGACGAGCTGGTACGAGGGCGATCTCTGTGTGATCGACGTGGCCAATCCGGGCTCTCCTTGCGTGATCGGACAGTTGCCGGTAGCGGGCGCCGACGAGGTCGCGGCCTCAGGATCTTATGCGTATGTCACGGGCGAGGCATTGAGCGTTGTTGACCTCTCCAACCCGACCAACCCAGAGGTCGTCGCGCGCATCGATGCCGCGACATCGGGGATCGCTCTGTCCCATTCCTATGCATACGTGGGGGCCCGCGAAGAGGGTCTTCTCGTCATCGACATCTCGGATCCCCTCCATCCAAGCGTGGCTGCGCGCCTTCCAACCCCCGGGGATGCGGGTCTCGTGAGCGTCTCCGGGACATACGCGTACCTCACTGAGTACCGCCAGGGTCAGGAAACACTGCGTGTGATCGACATCTCCAATCCGCTTGATCCGAGGCTCGTGGGCAGCCTTTCTGGAGCGGGCGGATATCAGATAGCCACAGCGGGCGACCGCGTGTGTCTGGCTACGTTGTGGGGTCTTCTCGTCGTCGACGTTGCGGATCCGGTGAACCCAAGAGTCGCCGAGTGGGTCGAACTCCCTTACTGGTTCGCATACGGGGTAGCCATTGAGCCGAGCCCCTTCACTGGCGACCCTCGCATCTATGTCAGCGGGGGGAGCACGTACGACTACATCGCGTACCAAGGCTGGTTGATGTCCTTCGACGTGACCGGGCTGCATCAAGCCCAGGGGCAGGGAAGGATCGATCTCCCCTGTGCTCCCTACGACGTCACCGCCTCCGGGGCGTATGCGTACGTTGCAGGTGGCGGCTGTGGTCTCGAGGTGGTCGACGCCACCGATCCTCAGCATCCGGCGGTGGTCGGCGTCGCGGATACTCCCGATCGCGCTTGCGGCGTAACCCTTGCCGGGAAGCTCGCGTACGTCGCGGACGCCTCCTCCGGTCTACAGGTCATCGATGTCTCGGATCCGCGGGCCCCACGGATCGTCGGCAGCGTCGACACCCCCGGCACAGCGGGTGAGGTGACGGTGTCAGGAAGCTACGCGTATGTCGCGGATGGTCAGGCCGGCCTCGAGGTGATCGACGTCTCAGATCCCACCCATCCGCGGATCGCCGGCGGCACCGTGACGCCGGGGGGCGCGCTGGAGGTGGCGATCTCCGGAGCTTACGCATACGTTGCGTGCGGAGCCGGCGGCCTTCAGGTCGTTCACGTTTCCGATCCGGCAGATCCCCGCATCGTCGGTTCTCTGAACCTCACCGTCTATGTCACAAGCGTGCGGGTTTCCGGGCGCTACGCCTACCTGGCCGCGTCCGGCACGACGGGGTTGTACGTCGTCGACCTGGAGCAGTCGGATCACCCCCGAGTCATCGGTTCCCTGGCGAATCCTCCGATTTCTTGGTCGGGCGGCGTGGCAGTGACACGACAGAATGTCTACCTTGCGACGAGCCAAGCCACTGAGCTGATCGACGTGACGGATCCCAGAGAGCCTCGGATCAAAGGCCGCATGGCGGCAAACCTCAACATCTATGGAATGGCGGTCTCGGAATCCCATGTGTTCATCGTTGAAGGAGACGGATGTCAGGATCTCTATCGTCTCCTCGTATACCCTAGCGAGTGCGAACCCACAATAGGTCCGGGAGTGAGCGTTCCGATCGGGATGAAACCGCCGCTTTCCGCGGCGGCCTGGCCGAATCCCACGAGAGGCGCCACGACGGTGCACTTTTCCAAGCCGGCGCCCGGCTGGACGCGGGTGGCGATCTGGGATGTGACCGGCCGCCTTGTGCGAACCCTGCATGACGGGGTCCTTCCTGCAGGATTGCAGGATCTCACCTGGGACGGGCGTGACGACGCGAGCCGTCCGGTCGCACCGGGGATCTATTGGACTCAGGTTGCGACGACCCAGGGGGTGAGCACCGCACGGATCTTGATCTTGAGATGAAGTTGTGCGGCTTGTTGAACGGAGCCCCGGTGGTGAAGGCCATCGGGGCTCGTCGTATGTGCGGAAGCACGAACGGTTTCTGCAACGCGCCGGCGAGCGCGGAGCCACAGCATGTCAGAGGCCGATCCACTCAAGCAAGCTCACGGTGCGGGAGTGGGTGGCTTCGGCGGCGCTAGGACGAGCCCGTAGCGGGCCATCACCTCCGCCATTCGCGCCGGGTTGGGGCCGCTCGGCGCGTTGGCAACCTCCGCTACATCTCGAAAATACTGTACACCGATGTCCGGGGTCAGAATGATGAGGGCCCGAGCTGGGCGGTCATGCGGATTGCTGAAGGCGTGGACGGAACCTCGCGGCGTGTACATACGCTCGCCCTGTTTGAGGTCACGAACCTCGTCATCGACCATATAGCGCAGCGTGCCTTCGAGGACATAGAGGACCTCTTCATTGTTCCTATGGCTGTGTGCCGGAGGAACCCGCGCTCCTGCCGGCACCGTCATCTCGAACAGGCCGACTCCGGCGCCCGCCACGGTCCCGTCCATCAGATAGCGGATTTCGAGTTGTCCAATCTTCACTACCGGCTGTTCTTGCGGTTGCATGCATCGCCTCCTCGCGGATCCCACGGGTTCTCAGTCGACATACTCCAACTTTGCGTCTCAAAACGCTAAGCCCCAATCTCGGCCGACATTCCCCGAAGGGCCCTCGTTGGAGCGGATGATAGCGTTCTGCTGAGATACCAGGCGCAAGCAGATGAACGGAGGAACATAGCAGACACTTCGGTCCTCTGCAACCGGATCCGGGGGGGGGCCTGGGGTAAGGCTGGATCGAATCCGAGCATGATCCGAACTCGCAAGGCGATCGGGTGAATTGCGTGGTTCCGAGATGCACAGGATGAGGGGCCCGAAGAGCACCGAAGGGTCCTCAGGCCCCGTTGCCTAGTTGATGCAGATTCTGAAAGCAGTATCGACGTCTCGCAAGTTCCGAACCCTGACCTGGTAGTGAACATCTGCTTTGGGCACCCAGGAGACCAACAGGCTGTCGCTCTCGCCCTGGGCGATGACGAGGCGATCACTCTGGTCATAAACTCCGATTTCCAGAGCCTGGTCCGTTGCCGTGACCAGCCAGATCGCGGCAGGCTCTTCCCCGATCACGTCGGCGTCGTACGTGACGGTCCCCTTGGCCTCGATCACTTGGTCAGCGCACTCCACTTCCACCGGTCCCTGTTCCGCCTGGGCCAAATCCTGCTGCCCGACGTCCGTCCCACCATCGTCCTCCCGCGGTGCCACCAGATTGTCCAGAACCCCGAGGAAGTCGTCGGGTCGCCTAGCGGAGATACCGACGGGGCCGCAGTCACGCTGAATGACGTGGGGAACGCCGGCGGCACCGGGTCCTTCAGCCGCCCGTGCGACGAGGGTACCGGCTAGGCTGATGCTCCCTACCCACAGGACTGGGGCGATCGTCTTGAGGGTTTGACTCACCGTGCTCTTCTTCATGGTCCACCTCCCTTTCCGGGAGCCGCGACAGGAGTGAAAAAGGTCGTCCGTCGGACGGCTTCCAATCCCCCTGCCTGGTTCCGCCCTTCCTGCGCGAAATGGCCTCGAAGCCCTTACCCGATTTTTCGGAGGGATGCCTGAACCTGGGACTATCCGGCCGAGACCCGCCTTGCTAGGATGGGTCCGCGCCACATGGTGGCTCTCTCGCGCCGTGCCGAACTCATCAAGCGCGCTGAGGAACTTACCCGTCGATGACGTCAGCTCTGCGTATTGAGGAGAATGCCGATGTCGGAGAATGTCGAAGGGGACGTCACGAAGATCCTCGGTGAACTGAATAGCGGAGATCCCCGTGCCGAAGAAGCGCTCGTGGATCGCATCTACCAGGAACTCAGACGCTATGCCGGGGCATTGATGAGAGTCGAGCGGCCCGGGCACACGCTGCAGCCTACCGCCGTCGTTCACGAGGCCTTTCTACGCCTGCGGCCACAGTTGGCCGACGCTGCAAGCCGCCGAGAGCTCTTCGCGGCCGCAAACAAGGCGATGCGGCGGGTCCTGATCGACCATGCGAGGGCCCGCAGGGCCCGGAAACGAACCCCCGACTTGCCCGAAGAACCACGAGCCCAGCAGCCATTTGAACCTCTGCATCTCGATCTCGCCGAGGCCCTAGAGGAACTTGGAGAGATCGACCCCCGGGAACGTGCCGTCGTCGAGTATCGATTCTTCCTGGGGTTGACCGTCGAGGAAGTTGCCGACCAGCTAGGCCTCTCGAAATCCCAGATCGAGAAGGACTGGCGGTCGGCGCGCGCATGGTTGTTCAGGCGCTTGGAGGGAAAGCCATGAATCCCGAGGAGCGACAGAAGGCCAAGGAGATCTTCCTGACCGCCCGCGAGCTTCCGGACGATCAACGGGCGGGTTTCATCGCCAGTGCCTGCGGGAACGATGCCGAACTCCGCGGTCGAGTCGAAGAGATGATTCGCGACGATCTGGAGGCGGAGAGAGCTGCATTCTTGCAGGAACCTGCGCCAGCGATCGGGCGCATGATGGCCCTAGGTGACACAGTAGAAGTTCGGGAAGGCCGCCTTGCGAATGATCCGGATCTTCCGGATCAAGGCCACATCGGTCCCTATCACGTCCTGGAGAAGATCGGGGAAGGTGGGATGGGGATCGTCTATCTGGCCGAGCAGGAGAGCCCGATGCGGCGTCGGGTCGCGATCAAGATCATCAAGCTCGGGATGGACACGCACGAGGTCGTCGCCCGATTCCAGGCGGAGCGCCAGGCCTTGGCGATGATGGATCATCCAAACATCGCCGCCGTCTTCGACGCAGGGTCAACGGAGAGTGGACGGCCCTATTTCGTGATGGAGCACGTCCCCGGTGTATCGCTCACGGAGTATTGCGACATCCACCGGCTCGACGTGCGGGAGCGGCTCGACCTGTTCATGACCGTCTGCCATGCCATCCACCACGCCCATCAGAAGGGGATCATTCACCGAGATATCAAGCCCACGAATGTCCTGGTGGCAGTCATGGACGGAAAGCCCGTCCCAAAGGTCATAGATTTCGGCGTGGCCAAGGCGATCAATCAGAGACTCACCGAGCAGACGATCTTCACCGAGCAGGGGCGGCTTATCGGCACACCCGAATACATGAGTCCGGAACAGGCGGAGATGACTGGACTGAACGTCGACACGACAACAGATATCTACTCGCTCGGCGTCCTCCTCTACGAGCTCCTGACCGGCGCTCTTCCCTTTGAGCATCGCGAGATCTTGGAAGCGGGTCTCGCTGGGATGCACCGGATGATCCGCGAGACCGACCCACCCCGGCCGAGCACCCGGATCAGCACGCTCGGGGAGAAGGCCCGCGAGATCGCCCAGCATCGCAAGACGGCCCCGCCGGCGCTGCAGCGACTCGTGCGCGGGGAACTCGACTGGATCACCATGCGCGCGATGGAGAAGGATCGTACCCGCCGCTATCCCTCGGCATCGGAGCTTGCGGGCGACGTATTGCGGTACCTGAACGGCGAAGTGGTCCTCGCGGGCCCTCCGAGTGCGACCTACCGTCTGCGGAAGACCATCCGCAAGCACAAGCATTTCGTCACTTCGATGGCTGTTGTCTTCGTCGCCCTGGCTGCGGGGGTCGTCGTTAGCACAACGATGTACGTGCGGGCCGAAAATGCCAGAGACCGGGCGGAGAAAGAGGCCCAGAAGGCGGAGCGGATCAATGATTTCCTCCAGAAGATGCTCTCAGCCGTTGATCCAGCCAAGATGGGGCGAGAGGCAACTGTCCGGCAAGTGCTGGACGAAGCGGCTCGGCTCGTCGAGACCAATCTTGCCGACCAGGTGGAAGTTCAGGCCGCGGTTCGCAGCACGATCGGCAATACGTACATGGCGCTCGGCGACTATGTGGAAGCGGAGCCTCAGCTTCGCACGTCCCTTGCGGCGCGCGAGGCGCTCGGCGGCAACAAGAACCCCGAGGTAGCGAGCAGTTTGAACGACATGGGTGCCCTGGCATACCACCGTGGCGATCTCGCGGCAGCCGAGCCGTTCTTCCGCCGTGCGGTGTCCCTCGACAGCACGCTGCTCGGTACCCGGGATCCGCGTTATGCAACCAGCCTCAACAACCTCGCCCTTCTTCTAAAGGAACAGGGCAGGTTTGCGGAAGCGGAATCGACTTGCCGCCGGGCGCTCGCGATCCGAAGGGAGTGTCTGGGTGCAAACGATCCCGACGTGGCACTGAGCATCAACAACCTCGCTACACTCCTCCAAGCTCAAGGGAAGCTCGCCGACGCAGAGCCCCTGATGCGAGAAGCTCTTCAGATGAACAGGACGATCTACCGCTCGAATCATCCTGCGATCGCATCCGGCCTCAATAACCTCGGCGCCCTTCTCCAGGCTCAGGGCAAGTACGCGGAAGCCGAGCCGTATTTCCGAGAGGCGCTGGACCAGACAAAGGCGCTCTACGGCGAGAAGCACTCCGACGTCGCATCCGCGATGAGCAACCTCGCTATCGTACTCGACTACCAGGGTCGGTACTCGGAGGCCGAGCCTCTCTACCGCGGAGCTCTGGAGATGTATGAGTCCACAATCGGCGATCGGACCCCCGAGGTTGCGACCGCTCTGAACAACCTCGGAATTCTCCTGCAAAACACGGGGCGCATATCCGAAGCGGAGGCCATGCAACGGCAGGCGCTCGCACTGCGTCGCAAGATCCTTGGAGATCGGCATCCGGCTGTCGCGAGCAGCCTCTCCAACCTCGCGTTGGTCTTGCAAGATCGAGGGAAGCTTGTCGAGGCGGAGCCGCTCTATCGGGAAGCACTCGACATCCGCCGCAGCAAGCTTGGAAATGAACACCCTCTGGTCGCGAGCTCTCTGCTCGGCCTCGGATCCCTTCTCGTCGACATGGGCAAAGCGCCCGAAGCGGAGCCTCTCTTGCGGGAGTGCCAGCGGATCCGCCTTCAGAAACAAAGCCTCGACTCGTGGACCGTGGCGTATGCACAGAATGTGCTGGGGCACTGTCTATCGGTCCAGGGTCGTTATGTGGAGGCGGAATCCTTGCTCACCCGAGGTCTCCCCATCATCGAGGCTTCGACCGCGCTCTCTGCCAAGAGAAAGCGAGGGGCGATCCAGCACGTGATCCACCTCTATGAGGCCTGGGGGAAGCCTGCGGAAGCAGCCTCTTTTCGAGCCGAGCTGAGCAAGTTCCCGGACGCCTTCCAGACGAAGTGAACCGGATCCTTGGGGCCGGAGAAGGCAATGATGAGGCGGGCGAACGCTCGTGCATCTCGCCCGCCTCGATAAGTGGCCTCGCTGCCGCCTACCGCACCGTGACGAGGCTCATCGTGCTCAGGTAACCGGGGGCCTTCATCCGCAAGAAGTAGATTCCACTGCTGACTCGCCGGCCGCCACTATCTCTCCTATCCCACCGGATCTCGCGCAATCCAGGCGCGATGTCGCCAGCCACAGCGGAAAAGCATTGACAGCGACCTGGGGTGATCCTTAGAGTAGTTTCGCGTCAAGCGGTGCCATCTGCATTCGACTGTGACCTTGTAGATCTGTCGTGCCACGCCTCGTGTTCGAGGGGGAGAACGGAGATGAAGCGCATCCCATTGGCTCTCTGCCTATTGGCTCTGATATGGAAGCCAGCGATTGCTGGCCGCAACGCCAACGGCGCAATTTTACTTCACACGGACGACGCGGTGAGTTACTCGAGCGGCTGGGACTACTGCACGAACAATCCTCTCCCTGCGACCTGTGGGGACTTGGTCACGCAGACGAACGCCGAGCCGGAGGTCAAGGAGGCGATCATTTGGGTCGTTGGCGCCTTCGATCCGAGCTCCAGCCCCGGAGTTACAGCATGTCAGTTCGGCGTCTATCACAACCTGCCGTCGGGGTATTTCACTGCCTGGGGTGCTTGCGGTCCCGGCGCCCTCGAAATTCCCGATGCCACGTGGCCAGATGAGTCGGGAACGGGTACTGCGATTGGCTACGGATCGGCCGTGTATCCCCACTTCCTCCTCAAGATGTACTGGTTCGCGGTGGTGGGTCAGGTCGGAACCGTTTTCAGCACGGGCGCTTACCCTCACGGATCCGACGGTGCGGCGTTCGGCGACGACGGAAGCCCACCTCTCGTCGACACGGTCACCCGATTCGGCTCGGTTCATTGGGGCGAGCAGGGGAGTAACACGTGTCCGGTCCTGCCGGAGGCGGGTGCGTGCTGCTATCCGGATGGTTCTTGCACGATCGTTCTGCAGACGCTGTGCACCGGTGACGGGGTCTTCCAGGGAGTATTAACGGTCTGTGATCCGAATCCCTGTCTGCCAACGGCTGCCTGCTGCATGCCGACGGGGGAGTGCTTGACGAACAACGTAGCGACCTGTACGCAGATGGGAGGGTTGTGGCACTCGGATTGGACGGTGTGCGATCCGAACCCGTGTCCGATTCCGACCCAGATCGAAACGACGGCGGGGAACTGGGCGAATGCAGAGCCGTGGCACAACTGGGTCAGCAACGGGGACGGGGGGACGCTGATCCGTGCCTTCGTGCCGGAGTACCTCGGCGCGATCGAACATGTCGAGTTCTACTACTCGACAGACGGCGGGTCTACGTGGCAGTTCATCGCTGACGACAGGGACGGCTACGAGCCGCCGATGAACACGTTTGACAGATCCGTCACGATGAGGGGATGTGGTTGGTGTGTAACATTCGAGGTTCTAAACTCGGTTGCGGCCGGTCCGATCGAGTTCAAGTCGATTGCGTACCCGGAGTCTGGGCAACCTTTCGAGGACGTGAAGGAATACGTCTATGACCCTGCGCCACCGTCGCTGGGGACCGCGAACCTCAAGGACTTCACGATAATCGATCGCGACGGCCTGGGGATCGATGTCTCTCCGAACGGAACCCAGATCGAGCGGATCATCATCAACCTCGCCCAGATGCAGGAAGTTTTCACGAAGGGGATTCCCGGGATCAACCAGTTGGGGCACGGCAGCGCCTACTGCGCGCCGACGGCGGCGGCACAGTGCCTGAGGTACTTCATTGGGCAGGGGGACACCGAGGTAGGCGGAGGGCTGGATGAGTTCCGACTGGTAGAGAGCCTGGCGGCGTACATGGGTACAGATCGAGACATCTTGGGCACTCTGCCATCGAGTTGGGTTGGGGGGTTGGACCAGTGGATTGGGGACTACGGAGCCGGTTACACGGTCCGGTACTACATCCACTACAACTGTCAGGTGGGCGGGAGTACCTGGACGGAGGAGGACTGGAGGAGAATCCGCAACGAGCTGGAGCGGTGTCGGGACGTTCTGGTGGGGGTTTGGTGGGATGCCGGAGGAGCGCATGCGTTGACGCTGAATTCGATTGCGTATCCGGAGCTCCCGAACGGGAGCATCTTGATTGGGTTCAAGGATCCCTGGACGGGATCGAGCGAGACGGCGGAGTTGAACCCGAGCACCGGGCATCTGGCCAACGTGACCGGAGCCGGCGAAGGCGGGGGCGGACAGATCGGAATGACCATGCTGGTGAGTCCTGTTGAAAGCGCGGTCTATGCGGGAGGTCCAGGAGATCCCATCTACGATGGCTTGCCGGCAGGAGGACCCCCGTATCATGTCGACATCACGATTCCCGAGGAGGGGCAGTGGTTCGTCCACATCACTGTGGTGAACTCGAGCGGGCACGCGAGCCGCATCACGAACATCATCGACCGCGAAGCCGGGCATGGTAATGCCGACGCGGATGGGGATGGGATTCCGGATATCACCGATAACTGCCCGTCCATGGCCAACCCCGATCAGACGGACACCGACGGTGATGGAGTGGGTGATGCGTGCGACAACTGCCCGTCCATAGCGAACCCTGACCAAGCAGACACTGACGGAGACGGCGTCGGCGATACGTGCGACAACTGCAGTACGGTGCCGGATTCAAGCCAAGCCGACTGTGACAGAGACGGAATCGGTGACGCTTGCGATCGCCGCGTCATCACAGGTGTCGTGAGAGATGTCGGAGGGCCATTGGTCGGGGTACCGGTTGATGTGTACGATGCTGCTGATTCCCTTGCTGGCTCTTCCCAGACTGGAGTTGGGGGGAGATATCGCATCGACGGGGTTAGCACTCTGCCGCCCGGTACATACAGCGTTGAGGTAGTGGAACCTGCGTCCTATGAGGAGGTCTCTCCCGTTGCGGTGAGCCTCTGCGACAGCGCGAACGTGGCCTTTTCCATGGTCCGGACTACCGTCACATCTGATGCCCGTCGGTCTGGATACTGGAGACATCAGGTCAAATCGGCGCTTTCCCGCCACGGGCATGCCCAGGAGGGAGATTCGCTGCCCTCCTATCTGGCAGCGGACTATGATCGGTTCTACAACGGTCCAGCAGGCTATGAGATTCGCATTCCAGGCGTGACGCACGTGGATGGGCGACCTCTGACATTAAGGGACATGAGAAACACGCTGAGAGATGAAGGCCACGCGAGGGACGCAGAGAAGGCAAAGCGCGAGTTCCTCGCCCTCATGCTCAACGTCGTTTCCCGGAAGCTCACCACCTATTCCGTGATCTCGGCCGACAGGCGAACTGTTTCTCAGGCAATACAGGACTTCGCCGCACGCATCGGGAGCAATCCACGCTTTGTTCACCAGTATGCGAAGATGATCAATAGCGGTCATCAAATCCCACGAGGCGTGATCGATGGCTCCAGACGACAGGTTGCCTATAGGCTGCTAGAGGACGCTGCCACGCCGCTGTCGGTGCGGCCGATGCCGGTCACGGGGGCGGCAGAGATCGTCTTCGGCCTCAAGGAATCTGGATCGGTGCGTATCGATGTGTTCGATGTTGCAGGTCGTCGAATCTGGTCCAGCGGGAATCTGAACGTGGAGGCTGGACTCCGCTCCGTCTTCTGGAACGGGCGGCAGGAAAACGGCAGCCCTGTGTCACCGGGCATCTACTTCGTTCGGCTGAACAGTGCGCACGAGCAAGCAACGACGCGGCTTGTGCGGGTCGGTTCCAATCGATAGGCCATAGCAAGAGCTTCGGCAGGGAGGTGGGAGCGCATCCCGCCTCCCTGCTTTCCCCTCTACAAACTCCTTTCCAGCTAGATTGCCGGACCGCTCTGCAGTAGACTGGTTGCCGCCATGTTGGTGCGGCGAGTGCGAAGCGTCCGGTGGAGTGGCCCGGCGTAGTGGGCATGTTCGGGTGGTGCCCGACCCGGTGAGAGACCTTTCCAGATCCGCATTGGAGGTGGGTTACGACGTTTCGCGGACTACGGCAGTAGGATGCTCTCGGCCGGGCTGTGTTCCCGCACACAACGGGGCTGGCAAGCCAGGGAGGGTGTGGCATGTCGACTTTCGTGCGGCGAATGGTCGGAGCGGCGAAGCTGAATGCCACGATCTACGAGGAAATCGAAACGGATGCCGGCTCGGCCCGCCAGGCCATGGCTGTGGTGTGCCTCTCGGCCGTTGCGGCCGCGATCGGCAGGATCGGACCGGGAGGGGTTCGTGGACCGGTGATTGGCCTCGTCGCCGCGCCGCTGGGATGGCTCGTCTGGACTTTGTTGACATGGTTCATCGGGACGAAGATCCTGCCCGAAGCCCAGACGGAGGCGAGCCCCGGCCAGCTCCTGCGCACTGCTGGTTTCTCGACCAGCCCGGGAGTCTTCCGAGCCTTCGGGTTCATCCCTATTCTGGGGGGACGTCATCTCGTTCGCCGCTTCCGTCTGGATGCTCGCCTCGATGGTCGTGGCGGTCCGCCAGACGCTTGACTACAAGGGAACGGGTCGCGCCGTCGCGGTCTGCGTGATCGGGCTCCTCATCCCCCTCACAGTGATAGTGGTCTGTGTCAGCTTCCTCCTGATTGCACCTGGGGATTAGATCACGGTCCGCATGTTGGATTGCGCACCTCGCGACGGCAGGCTGGTGATCGTCGGCCGGTAACATGAAGCCGTTCCCGGCCGCTGGAGCGACCGGGAACGCCTCCCGCCGCGGCCACCTGTCACCGATAGATCGTCTTCAGCTTGCCCCACGTGCTGGGCCGAGTCGGCGTCACACAGGGGTTCGGGTCACATACGACACATGGCTCCTGCCAGGAGCCTCCCGCCTGCTCGCACGGACCACGCTCGATGAACTCGCAGTGTCCATCCTGGAAGCAGCAGGCAGAGTACACCGGTCAGGGGGCAGGCGGCCCGCATGTCGTGCCATCCCCGAGGTAGTATCCCCCGAGTGAATCGCAAACCGCCTGCGTCGTGATGATGCAGTCGTAGCATGGGGGCGGACAGCATGCTCCCATCTGGGCGAGTGCCGGCATTGCGCTACCCATCGCCACCGCGATGAGCAGGAGCGCAAGAGACGCTTTCACCATTTCCTCCTCCTTTCTGGAGGCCGGGTGGCGGCCGAATGTCGCGGTACAATGATATCCCCGCTCCCCGGCGGGCTTCAAGCGATCGGTGGGGCCAGACTCTTTCGTTCTCGGAGACGAACGGGCGGAATCCGACGAACCAGCGCACCACTTCTCACCCTACCAATACACATCTGTGCACGGGCCGATACTGTCTGCTTCGGCGTTATTCGCCCCGGGTCCCGAGCTGCGGCGCAACCTACCTTCGCAGCGTCGATTGTACGGATCGAGCTTGCTGTCGCCAATTGGCACGGCTCTGGATCTGGCGTTCTGCTGGGAAGGAGGTCCGAACGATATGAAAAGCGATCAGAATCAGCCGGCGCCCATGCGGCGATTCTCGGGATTCGTCGTCGTTGCGGTGGTCCTCGCCTCCACGGGCATCTTCTTGGTCAATAACGCCGGCGCGCAATCCACCCTACTCGGACTGAGCGCCCCGGAGCGGACGACATCAAGTGAGATCGACATCCTGCTGGGAGGCGGTGTGGTATATGACGATCACTTCGATGGCAATTCCGGCGGGATGCCGGCAGGGTGGTCTCGCATGTTCGGAGGGTGGGGAACAGAATTACATTGCTGGCTACCTGAGCGGCTGCACCGGTGGGCCGATTCGCGTGACCCTGGAGACCGGGCCGACGGCTTTCCGCATCTCCACCGACTCTCCTCCATCCGATTCGGGGGTAATCCGGTACGCGGACGTATTCCCGACATTCACCCGCGATGATCTAGGCACGGCCGCGAGGCTATTTCTTGTGAACGACGTGGAGCCGAGCGAGTGGGGGGCATCGAGTTTCGATCGCATCACCGTGGACGTAGAAGGGTCGACCCCGGTTGAATCCACCAGCTTCGGTCGGATCAAGGCACTGTTCCTCAACCGGGAGAGGCACTGAGCAGTACAGGAGGGCAGATGATGACCACCCGGCGAGTTGGCGTGCTCCTGATTTTGGTGCCGGCGATGCTCCTGGCCCATTTTGCTTCCTGGCGGAAGGCCGAGGGGCAGTTCCTGGTTGGTCCCGTCATCGGAATCGACTTCCCAATCGGCAAGATGAAAGCGGATGCGAAGACCGGTCTCAGCTTCGGGGTATCGGCTGGAAAAATGATCAGCGACCGTTTCACCTTGGGATTGGATGCTGACTTCACGCATTTCGGCACAGGCCAGCTGACGTTCCCGTGGCATGGGACCGGTGGCGAGCGTGCGTGGGAGGATCACACCTGGAGGCTCTCGGACCTCGGACTGTGGGGTACATACTCTCCTGCCTCATCATGGCCGGTCAGCCCTCTGGTCAGCATGAGGTGCGGTGTCTACCTGACCCGGATGGAATACACTGGGTATCACGATCGAATAGATCGGCTGGCGGGCGGATACAGCGTCGGAGCCGGCGTTGCTGTCCGGACAGGCAGGCATATCCGAAGAACGCTGGTGGGCTCATTCAACCGGTTCGATCGTGCGGATGAGTTCTCGCTCCTCGGTTCCGGCTACGCGAACCCGCCTCTGGACTACTGGTCGCTGAATTGCGGGCTGGCGTATCTGCTCGGTTCGAAATAGACGGCTATCCCTGGGGAGCAAGGGCGACTCCCGAATTGGCCGGAGTCACAGAATGAGCTGTCTGGAAACCCGGGCGATTCACAACTCCTCCAGTGATAGACTGGTGATGCTTCCACTTCTCTCAGGTAGTGGGAGTCCAGGAGGAGCGGCGAGATGGACCATCACAACTACGCGAAACTCGCAGGCGCCCTGGAATCCCGGCCCAGTGGGTTTCCCAGCGTGCCGTCGGGTGTGGAGATCCGTCTCCTGAGGATGGTCTTCACCCCGGAGGAAGCCGAACTCGCCGGCAGCATGACCCGCCGGTACGAGCCGGCGGGTGAAATCGCTCGACGTGCAGGCGTTCCCGAAGCCAGAGCAGGAGAAGTGCTCCAAGGCTTGCTTCCCCGCGCCTTGGTCCGCAAGCGCGTACATGACGGGCAGGAGCAATACCGGTTGGGACCTTTCATCGTCGGATGGTACGAAGCCGCGCTCCTGGGACCGATGCGGAACGATCTTGAGTTCGCCACCCTCTTCCAGCAATACATGAGGGAGGGAGGGGGCGACAGGATCCTCTCGCCGCGTCCCGGCGTGATGGGTGTCGTGCCGGCCAGGGGTTCCTTGAAGCGGGATTTGCTCCAACCGTACGACGACATCGATGCCCA
>Ga0209777_10004437_pt1 | contig 16595 bp, 17 predicted proteins | sample FrelakmetHBP12HB_FD_187147 | JGI IMG/M metagenome (GOLD analysis project Ga0209777, IMG submission 187147) | Freshwater lake sediment microbial communities from the University of Notre Dame, USA, for methane emissions studies -HBP12 HB (SPAdes)... | ecosystem: Environmental > Aquatic >...
CGGCATAGTCCACATAGCGAAGAAGATAGACGAGGAGCTCTATGCGGAAGCGATACTGAATGAGGTGAAGCGCAGGGTGCAGGTCATGCGCAAGGAGGCGGGCCTGGTCGAATCGGACAGGATCACCCTGAACATAACCAGCGAGAAGGAGTTCGAGGATATACTGGAGAAGCACGGGAAGCGCCTTTCCGGTGAGACCAACGCTGAGAAGGTGAGCTTCGAGGCGACGAAGGACATGAAGGACTTCGACATAGACGGCAGACTAGTGAAAATCGCGATAAAGAAGTAGAAACTAAACTGTCGCCTCTTTTCTATTTTTATCTCTTTTCAATCTCTTTGGCCAGTTCCTCTGCCTTCTGGAGCACGGCCTGCTCGTCCATGGTTTTTATCTTCCTGTTTTCCATGACCAGCCTGCCATTGATTATAACGTCGGATACGTTCGAGGGGTTCGCGGCATAGACGATGTTCGAAACCGGGTCGTGCATGGGCACCATGTTCGGGCCCCGCTCCAGCAGGATGATGTCCGCGAGCGCCCCCTGCTCTATCCTTCCGCAATCCAGCCCGAGCGCCTCCGCGCCGTTGCGAGTGGCGAAATCGAGCGCTTTCTGCGCGGAAAGGATGTCCGCCTTCCAGTACATGTGTTTCTGCAGGAGCGCGGCCAGCTTCACGCTCTCGAACATGTTGAGGGAGTTGTTGGACGCGGCACTGTCGGTGCCGATGCACACGTTCGCGCCTTCCCGGTCGAACTCGGATATCGGGCATATGCCGCCCGTGGCGAGCTTGAGGTTGCTCGCCGGGCAGTGGACGACGCTCAGCCTCTTTTTGCCTGCGAGCGAGATCTCCTTTTTCGTCACCCAGCCGCAGTGGGCGAAAATCGAGCCTTGCCTGAGGAGGCCGAGCCCGCCTAGGTATTCGAGCACGCGCTTTCCGGACTTTTTCTGCAGGTCGAAGACCTCCTTCCTCGTCTCGGCCGCGTGCGTATGGATCCTGAGCTTCCTCCGCATGGCGAATTCATTCGCCTTCGCCAGCAGTTCTTCCGAGCAGGTGTACACGGCATGCGGGCTTATGCCGAAAGAGACCAGCCCCTCCGGAGGGTACGCGCATCTCTCCATGGTCTTAAGTTCCCCGCCCAACGTCCTGCCGGGAAGCAGATCGAAAATGCCCTGGCACACGTGCCCGCGGACCCCCGCCTCATTCGCCGCTTCGGCAATCTCTTTGGCGCCCAGCATGCACATCTCGTTGAACGCGGTAGTTCCGGAGCGGAGCATCTCGAGAAGGGCGAGCTGGGATGCCACATGGGCGTCTGCCGGGGTCTCTTTCGCTTCCATGGGCCAGACTTTCTCCTTCAGCCAGCGCTCGAGCGGAAGCCCCTCGCCATAGCCCCTGAAAATGGACATGGCGAGATGGGTGTGCATGTTGATGAGCCCGGGCATGGCCAGCTTGCCTTTCGCGTCGATTTTGAATTCGGCTTTCTCGCTTATCCTCTTTCCTACCTGGGCTATCCTGCTGCCGCTGATCAGGATGTCGCCCTGCAGCGTATCGCGTTTCGCGTTCTGCGTTATGATTGTGGCGCCCTTTATGAGCATGTCCATGATTGATTGACCCACAGTCCGCTATATAATCCTTTTCTCCGAAAGGCAATCGGTGACGTTATGGTCGTCGGTCTCGTACCCCCGGAAGAGCAGGAAAGGCTCTACAAGAGGCTCATCGAGTATTACAAGAAACTGTATCCAGGCATCAATTTCAAGCGCGAGGACAGGGTGCTGAAAAAGGAGCAGATCGGCGAGATATACTATACCTATGCAGGCGAGGAGGCGGAGGCGACCGCAGCGGAGAAAATCAGGATGATAAACTCCGCCATAGGCTCCGGCTACCGCACCCCGATAATCCTTCTCAGGAAGGCGAAAGCGAAGAAAGACGTCCTTATAGACGGCCACAGGCGCGTGCGCGTGGCATGGGCGCAGGGGCTGGAATGGCCAGCAATAATCATTATTCCCGACCCCGAGACAACCTTCGGCATAGAAGCCATGATAATCGGAAGGGTGAAGGACTTATATAGCAAGGAATGAGGACCCAAGCGGGTTTGTTCCGTCCCGGTTCAGCCGCTTTCCAGCTTCTTATACTCCATAAACGAGTAAACCACCAGGAAGAGCGAGGACGCGAGCACTGGCACGATCAGGAAGAAGATCGCCTTGTCCTGGAGAAGCAGCCCTCCGAGACTCAGCAGGGCGCTCGCCTGGTACAGCTTCGAGCCGAGCGAATGCGTCCTGTCCCAGACCTTGTCGCTTGAGAGCGTCCACGGGGTGCGTATGCCTATGGACCAGTTCCGCTTCGCGACCGCTAGCATCCTGCCGACTATGAAGAACAGGCCTGCGAAGGCCGGTATCAACGCCGCGACCATGTTGAATTCAAGGCCGAGGTTTGCCATCAGCGAGAGGCCGTGGACGTATGAGATGAAGAGAACTAATGACAGCACCAGGAGCTCGTAGGAATCATGGAACGGCTTTATGTTCTTCCTGAGCGGGTCTATGAACGGAAGTAGCATGAGGAGGAGATACATCATGACCGAGATCGCGGGAAGAAGGAAGAGCGCGATGTTCTTGTCCATGAAGCCGTTGGCCGCTCCGGCGGCGTTCCAGTGGACCGCCATCTGTTGCGGCATCTCGGAATAGAGGTAAAGCGAGACGAAGATGTTTAGGAGGATTGCCACGAGGGCAACCCATCTTGAGCGTTCCATGCCAATCACTCACTTATGGGCCGGGAACGCCTTCTCGTTCTCGTCCAGCGCCTTGAGTCCGGGCATCTCATGCCCGCTGAGGTATTCTATCAGTGCCTTGCCGGCGAGCGATATGTGGCTGAAGTGCTGCTTCTCGATGCCGAACTTCTCCACCGCGGTTATCGTATGCCCGCCCCCCAGCAATGAGAAGGCGTCGCACTGCGCTATCGCCTCGAGCAGGCCCTTCGTGCCCTTGCAGAACGCCTCCATCTCGTATACGCCCGCCGGGCCGTTCATCACAACCGTGTGCGAGTTGAATATGTCCTCCTTGTAGAGCTCGACCGTCTTTGGGCCGATGTCCCATATCTGCCCCTTGTGTATCTCGCCGACGTCAAGGTCGTGCCTCTCCATTCCCACGGAAAGGCCCACGTCCACCGGCAGGGCGATGCGGTCGTCGAACTCCTCCAGCATCTTCTTCGCCTCCGCGCAGTGGGTCTCCATGTTGGAGAGGTTGAGGAACTCCATGGAGTCCCCGACCTTATGCCCCTTGGCGTGCAGGAGAAGCGTGGCGAGCGCACCGCAGACGAGCACCTTCCTCGCCCTGCCCTCGTGCAGCCATTTCTTCATTATCGCGAACGAATCCTCGACCTTGGAGCCGCCGAGGATGAATATCACGTCCTTGCTGTGCCGCAGCTTCTCGAGCGCCTCCAAATCCTCCATCAGGTTCGGGCCGGCGAAGCTCGGCAGGGTTTTCGCGAAACCGACCACGCTGGCATGGTTCCTGTGCGCGACCGAGAGCGCGTCCAGCACGTAATAGTCCGCGAGCGGCGAGAGCTCTTTAACTATCTGGCCGTCGTGGTCCTTGTCGTCATCCAGCTTCCGCACATTGTCCAGGACGAGTATATCGCCGTCTTTGAGGGCGGATATCGCGTCCTTGGCCTGCGGGCCGGCGACATCATCAACGAATGCCACGTCCTTCTGAATCAGGTGGCGGAGGTGCTTGGCGTGGTGCTCGAGAGATGTGAAGTCGGGCTTGCCCTTCCTGCCCTGGTGTGCGAGGACCACCACCCTCGCGCCCTTGTCCGAGAGCATCTTTATCGTCCGGGCGTGCGCCTCCATGCGCGGCCCGGGCACCAGCTTGCCATCCTCTATGGGCACGTTCAGGTCCACCCGTAAAAGGATCTTCTTCCCTTTCAGATTAAGATGAGTGATGCCTCTCATGGCTGATAAGATATGGGATAGAGTTTAAAAAATTTAGATACGGGGCGGTTTGAGGTTTTAAGTTATAGAATATGGTAAAAAGAATACAGTTATAAAAGGAACGACGCATAATTACAATATGCCCTACTTGGCCGGAGAGCCGTTGATGGGCAAACACTAATAGGACAGGGGAAACGCAAATGGCCGAGAAAAACAGGACCGGCGGGCCGAAATCGCCGCCGCCATTGCCGAACGCCGTGGTGAACGGCAGGAAGGAGCCGCTCGCAGGCGGCATCCAGTACACTTCTGACAAGATAACCACGAGGGTGAGGCTGCTCGCGGACTCCAAGCCCGCGATAAGGAAGGCCGCGGCAGAGTTCCTCGCCAACGCGGCCGCGGATGGGAATTTCCGCATGACCGTGCTGTCAGAGCTGGCGAATGCGATTACAAGCGACCTGCTCGCGCGGGCGAGCGCGCACGAAGCGATTAGAATGGCTAAAAAGCTTGGCGTTGACGTCTCACCGGCAATCGGTATGGTGGCCGGGAAGATCGCCGACACCGACCCGAAAGTCCGGAGGGCCGCCCTGCAGGGGATCGTCCAGTTCTCTTCAGAGGGAATCGGAATCCAGGATACTGTGCCGGCGCTCGCCGCCGCGCTGTCAGACGGCGACCCGGGAGTGAGGGCAGATGCGGGTGAAGCGCTCGCCCGCGCAGCTGACAAAGGCGCGGACGTCTCGAAGGTCATGGATGCGATGGTTGCCGCGCTTTCGGACAGCGAAACCAACGTGAAGATAAATGTGATGCGGGCGATCGGCAACGCCGCGAGCAGGGGGATTGACACCTCTGCGGCAGCGCCGGGTGTCGGCCGCATGCTTTTTGACGATAACAAGGACGTGCGCCATTACGCGGTCATCACCCTGGGCGATATGGCGAAACACGGAACAGACATCACGAGCGAGGTGATAATACTGGCCAGGGGCGCGGTCTCGGACACGGATGAGCGCGTCCGGGCCGGCGCGGCGAGCGCCCTGAGGGAGGCCGCGGAAAAGGGGCTCGACATATCGGCTGCAGCCCCGATGCTCGGCGCGGCGCTCCTCAACACGCTGCCCGGCACCCGCGACGCCGTTGCCGAGGCACTCGGCGCCGCAGGGGAAAGGGGATGCGACATCTCCCAGGCCGTGCCCGCCGCGCTCAAAGCCATATCTGAAGCGTACTGGGACGAGGGCGGGAAGGAGGCGGCCGGCGCCCTTGCCAGCGTCGCCGAAAGATGCGACCATAAGGTGAGGTCGCTCATCGTTTCTGAGATAATCCTTTACACCCGAACCGACAAATTCCAGGATGAGATGTGGATAAACGCCCCGGCATACGAAAGGGCGGCCAAGGCGATTTCCATGGTGCTCGACCGGCTGATGCGGAGCGAGTGGAAAGCGGATTTGAAAAGGCATCTGAAAAGGCAGGCGAGGCCGTGAAGTTCAAGCTGATTGATAGGGACAAGAAAGGGTTCGCGCGATATTGCCCGACGTTCGCCAGACTGCACGACCGCATGAAAGAACGGTCGCTGAAGGGGGCTGAGGCCAGGAGCATAGAGAAGGCTATAGTCCTTTTGGAATCTGCCACGGTACCCGTGCTCCTGAAGATGGGCGGCGATGACGGTTCGAGACTGCGATGGCATGTGACCCATAATTTGCAGGAAGGCACGGACATAACTGCCGCGATACCTGCTCTCGTCAAGGCGCTTGGAGGCAAGGATGAATTGGTACGGACCAGGGCTGCCCAGGCTTTGGAGAAGGCCGTGAACCAAAGGGACCAGAAAAAGCGGACCATAGCCGTGAACGAGATCATAAAATTCATGCGCTCGGACTGGTTCCAGGCAGAGATGGAGAGGAACAGCGTGGCATATGTGAGAATCGCGGCCGTCCTCGCCAGGCTGTTGGACGCCGCGAGGGAGACTGAGAGAATAACTTCGTGATTCCATGAAATTCAAACTCATAGAAAAAGAGAGGAAAGGGTTCGCGCGGTACTGCCCGACGTTCGCGAAGGCTTACGACTGCATGAGAGAGGGATTGCGGAAACGGAGCGATGCCAGGAAAATACGGAAGCTGGCCAGAAAGCTCTCGGATGAGGACCACAAAGTTCGAGAAGAGGCTGCTTGGGACTTGGATCTTGCTGTCGAGAGAGGGACGAACATAACTGCCGTGATGCCTGCGCTTATGAAGTCGCTTGGTGATGAGGATGAGGATGTACGGTCAGGTGCTGCCCATGCTTTGGGGAATGCTGCCCGTAAAGGAGCGGACATAACCGCTGCGATACCGGCACTGCTAAAGGCGCTTTGTGATGGGAATACTGCCTGGGCTTTGGGAAATGCAGGGAACTATAAGGACCAAAAAACTCGAACCCTGATCGTAAATGAAATCATCGGATTCATGCGCTCGGACTGGTTCCAAAGCGAGATGTGGAAGAATAGTGTGAGATACGAGGCGATCGCAACCGAAATCGCCCAAATACTGGACAAGATGAGGGAAGCGGAGAAGAAAGCGGCGTGAGGCTATGGCAAAGAGGAGAACAAAAACAGGAGAGTTTACGCCATTGCCGAATCCGCTAGCCGGTGGAAGGAAGCCTCCGGTTGTTGAAGGAATCAGAAAAGAGAAGCTGAGGGAGCTCGTTGTTCTGCAAAGCTTCCAAAATCTGCAAAACCTCCAAAATCTGCAAAGCTTCAAAAAAACAACCAGGATGCTGAAGAGATCACCAAGAAATGTCGCCATCGTCGCCGAGCTGATTTTTGACGGAGACGCCACGGTAAGGAAGGGTGCCGCCGAGGCCTTGGGGAACGCTGCTTTGAAAGGAGCGGACATGGCCGTCGCGATACCCGCACTTGTGAACGCCCTTGGCGATGGGGACGTACGGAAACATGCTGCCTCTGCTTTGGGATGCGCTGCCCGGCAAGGAGGGGACATATCTGCCGCGATACCAGCGCTTGTGAACGCCCTCGGCGATGAGAATGATCTTGTCCGAAATGACGCTGCCTGGGCTTTGGGGAACGCTGCGAATAGCGGGGCGGGCATGACTGCCGCGATACCTGCGCTCGTGAAACTTCTCGGAGACGGGGATATGTTTGTACGAATAAATGCAGGATGGGCTTTGGAGAATGCCGCGAACCAAGGGGACCGGATGCGAACCCTGGTCGTAGATGAGACCATCGGATTCATGCGCTCGGGCTGGTTCCAAGCCGAGATGGAGAGGAATAGTGCCAGATACGAAGCGATCGCAACCGATATCGCCCGAATGCTGGGCCATATTAGGGAGGCGGAGAAGAAGGCGGCGTGATTCCATGAAATTCAAGCTCATCGAAAAAGAGAAGAAAGGGCTCGCGCGGTACTGCCCGACGTTCGCGAAAGCGTATGACTGCATGAAAGAGGGGTTGCAGAGGCGGAGCGATGCCAGGAAAATACGGAAGCTGACCAGAGAGTTCTTGGATGGGGACGCCAAAGTTCGAAATGGGGCTGCCAGGGCTTTGCTGCATCCATCAAACAAAGGAGCGAGCATAACCGCCCCGATATCCGCGCTTGTCAAGCTGCTCGGGAATGGAGATGAGTATGTGAGGATATGCGCAGCCAGCGCTTTGGCGGATGCCGCATCGGAAGGAACGGACATAACTGCCGCGATACCCGCGCTGGTGAAGGCGTTCAGTGACAGGTATGAAAATGTAGGAAGGAGTTCCGCCTGGGCGTTGGCGCAGGCTGTTGCAACGGAGAAAAGCAAAGGTGCTTCCGTGGATGCGCTGGCCAAGGCGCTTGGCGATGAAGAAGGCCGTGTACGGGACTATGCTTCCTGGGCTTTGATGGAAGCCGCAGAGAAAGGAGCAGACATAACTGCTGCGATACCTGCGCTGGTGAAAACGCTTAGCGATGAGAATTTGCTAGTATGGGAGCATGCTAGCGGGGCTTTGGAAAAAGCTGCGAACCAAACTGATCGAAAAATGCGGACTCTGATCATAGATGGGATAATCGGGTTCACGCGCTCGGACTGGTTCCGGAGCGAGATGGAAAGCAACAGTGTGGCGTACGAGAGAATCGCGACCGGAATCGCCCGGCTGTTAGGCAAAATAAAAGAAGCGGAACTGAAAGACGCGGCTTAACTCACTTCTTCCCTTCGCTTTCCGCTTTCGGCTTTCCCCAGTCCTTCTTGCTGGGGCAGGCCGGGTCTATGCACATGTCGAAGCGCCGCTTCCCCTTCCTTATCACGAATATCACGGGCTTGCCGCACACCGGGCATTTCTTGTCCGCGACCTTGATGAGCGCGCCCTGCGGAAGGGGATACGTGTTCCTGCACGCCGGATAGCCCGTGCATCCGATGAACTGGCTTCCGGTCCTCATCCTTATTATCCTGAGCTGCTTGCCGCACTTGTCGCACTCGCCGATAAGGTTCTCCTTCTCCATGGTGATCTTCAGCGCCTCGAGAAGCTCCTCCCCGATTTTCGCCTCTTCCCTCTTCCAGCGGTCCAGGGTCTGGACGAGTATCTCCTTGCCCTCGCCGATGACGACGTCCTTGTCGAGCTTCCCGTCCTGTATCTGCTCCATGTCGTCCTCTATCTTCTGCGTGAGCTTCTCGTCCAGTATCTCGGGCGCGTGGTTCCTCAGCACCTCGCGCACTTTCAGCCCGAAGTCCGTGCACTCTATGGGCTTGCCATCCACATAGCCGCGCTTGAAGAGCGTGTCCACGATCGTCGAGCGCGTCGCCTTGGTTCCAAGATGCCTGCGCTCGAGCTCGGATATTATGCTCGCCTGCGTGTATCTTTTCGGCGGCTTGGTATCCTTCCTCGTATTCTTCTTGTCAGCGACCGCGACCCCCTCGCCCTGCGAGAAGCCCGGCAGGTCCTTGTCCTCCGACTTGTAGTACGGGCCGTAGAACGCTATCCATCCCGGCTCCCTGGTCACGACCCCGTCGGCCTCGTAAGTTTCGCCGCCCGCGTCCACCACGACATTGGTGCGCTCCTTTTTCGCGTCCGGAGCGCACGAGGCGAGGAACCTGCGCACTATCAGGTCGTACAGCCTCTTCTCGTTGCCTTCCGGCTTCCCCCTTTGGCCAAGGGGATGGATCGCCGGGTGCGCCGGGTCGGTCTTCTTCCCCTGGAGCGGGGTGGTCCTGTTGGATTTCAAAAGCTGGTCAGCCAACTCCTTGTATTCCGGATTGCCAGCGAGCTGCTTGATTATGTCCTTTGTCTTTATGCTCTCGGGAATCTGCTGCGAGGATGTCCTCGGATAGGATATCAGCGAGTCTTCGTATAGTTTCTGCGCGAGCTCCAGCGTCTCGGACGGGGCGATGTTGAAAACCGAATGCACCTCAACCTGCAATGAGGTGAGGTCGAAGTTCGGGTTGGGCTTGATTATCTGCTCCTTCTTCTCCACTCCAGCCACCTTGCCCGAAGAGGCGGTGCGGTCGAGCGCCTTCCTGGCCTCGGATTCGTCCGTGAACCTGCCTTTGGAATGGAGGAACTCGGCTCCCTTGATCTGAGTGGTCAGTTCCCAATATGGGGTCGGCACGAACGCCTTTATCCTGAGCTCGAGGTCGCACACTATGTCCAGCGCGGGGCCCTGCACCCTGCCGATCGACATCACGCGGTAGCGGTGCGCGGCGCGGAGCGCGGACATGAGCGCGCGGCTGAGATTGATTCCGTAATACCAGTCGAGTATGTGGCGCGCCTCGCCGGCGTAGGCGTTGCTGTAGTCGAACTCGCCCCGGTCCCGGTAAGCCTGCTCCAGGTCTTCGGCTGTGAGGGCGGAGAACTTCATCCTCCTGCCTTCCTTTATGCCTGTGGCGAACCGGAACACGTTATAGGCGATCGTGCTGCCTTCGATGTCGTAGTCGCAAGCGGAGACGAAGACGTCCGCCTTCTTCCCCAGCTTCTCCAGCACGTCCAGGTATTTCTTGGTGTAGTCCGCGCCCTTGGATTCCTCGTATGAGGGGACCCACTTGATGTCGAACACGGGATATGTGTTCGTCTTCTTCTTCTCCACGAGCGTGTAGAGATGGCCCACCGCTGGCGCGACCACGAACTCCGTGCCGTCGTGCTCGCCTTCGTACCAGGAGACCTGGCCGGCCCTCTTCTGGCGTATGCTCCCGCCTATGGCTGCCGCGATCTTCTCGGCGACTTTCGGCTTCTCTGCCACAATGAGTTCCATGGTTTTCGGTTTTGAAGGGTGAAGGATTATAAAAGGATGGTCGTCACTTCACGAATTCCTCCGGGTTCTTGTCGAACAGCGACTTGCACGCGTGGCTGCAGAAATAGTACGTCTTCCCCTTGTACACGCTCTTCGACCTCGCCTTCCTCTCATCCACGCCCATTCCGCAAACCAGGTCTTTAGCAGCCATTGATTCCACCTCGCTAGCGAATCAGATATAACCCAAAGCCTTGACCGGGTCCATCTTCGCAGCCTGCCTCGCAGGAAGGAAGCCCGCAGCGACCCCGACCCCGACGGAGAACACGAAAACGAAGAGAACCCACCTTATCCTTAACAAATACGGCACGCCGAACTGGCCGGCCACGAACAGGATGGCGAGCGCGGCAGCGAAGCCGAGCACTCCGCCCAGGAATCCGATGAATGCGCTCTCGGTGAGGAATATGAGCTGGATGTCGCGCTCGGTCGCGCCTATCGACTTTAGCACGCCGATCTCGCGCACGCGCTCGAGGACCGCCATGAACATCGTGTTCGAGATGCCGATGCCGCCTACCACGGTCGCGATGGCGGTTATGCCGAAGAGAAGCTCGCTCAGCAGGCCGAGGATGCTGCCCACGGTCTCCCTTATGAAATCCCCCGTGATCACCGTGAAATCCCTGTTGTCCAATGTCACGCGGTGGTTGGACGCCAGCTTCGCGTCTATGGCGTCCTTGACCTCGTTCGCGTCAAAGCCCTGGTCTATCTGGAGGTATATGGCGGAAACCTCGTTGTTCGCGAGCTGGGACTTGAAGAGCTCCCTGCCGTCGGCGAAAGGCACGAAGATCGCCGCGTTGTCGTGCGCGGCCATCGAGCTGCCGATGTCCGTCATCGTCCCGACAACCCGGAAATCCCTGCCGTTTATCTCCATGACGCTGCCGACATCGGCCTTGTCCTTGCCCCACATGCTGTTCGCGGCGTCGTAGCCGAGCACGATGGCCTTGCGCTCGGATTCCATATAAGCCCTCCCTTTCTCTATCTGGAAGAAATCGCTGAATATCGTGAATATCTTCGGGTCTCCCCCGAACACCTGCGTAGATATCTCCTTGTCCTTGAACTTCACGCTCGCACGGCCGTAGACGAGGCGGGCGGTCTCCTTGACGCCTGGCACCGATGCCGCGGAATCCACGTCCTTCTGGTAGAGCTTCCCGAACGGCACCTGGGAACCGCCCATGCTTCCTCCTGCCGAAGAGGCCTTTTCTATGTTGATGGGGATTATGAACATCTTGTCCGGGCCGAACGTGGACAGCAGGTCGGTCACGGACTTGCTGACGCCTTCGGTGATGGACGTTATCACCACCATGGCCACGACCCCGATGACTATGCCGATTATGGTGAGCCAGCTGCGCAGCTGCCTGGTGCGCAGGTTCTTTATCGCGTAATCGACCATGTCCTGGAATCTCATGCCAACACCATTTCGTTTCCCGAGCCGCCTGAGGGCACACCAAGGCTGGCGCGGCTCATGGCTTTATTCATATCGGAGCGCCTCCACAGGGTCCAGCTTCGCCGCCCCTCGCGCCGGGATATAGCCGGCGATCATGCCCACGATCGATGAAAAACCGACGGCGCCCACCGCGACCGCGGCGGGCACCACGGCAGGGAACCCCAAAAGGTTCGCCACGCCTATGAGCAGCGAGCCGAGCGCGAGGCCGATGCTCCCCCCGGCCAGGCCGATTATCCCGGACTCGATGAGGAACAATTGCTCTATCATGCGCTCCTCCATGCCTATGGCCTTCAGGACCCCTATCTCTCGCCTGCGCTCGAGGACGGTCATGAACATCGTGTTGGATATGCCTATCGCGCCGACGACGAGCGATATGCCCGCGATCGCCCCGAGGAAAAGCGTGAGCAGGGACGTCGTCTGGTCCACCTGCGCGCTTATGTAGCCCGCGGTCACGAGCGAGAAGTCCTTGTTGTCCTCGTTCTTGCGGTGGGACGAGAGCATTATGGATTCCACCTGGTCTGCGGCGTCGTTGACATCCTCGCCTTCCTTTATCAGCATGCGGATGGACGAGATCTCGTTAGGCGCTATCGAGTCCCCGAGCAGCTCCTTCGCGTCGTCGAAAGACATCAGTACGGAGTTGTCCAGGGAGCCGGAGGTCCCCATCTTCTTCAGTACCCCCGCGACCCTGAATTTCTCTCCCGAGAGATAGACGTCGCTTCCAACCTCGACCTTCTTCTTGAACCCGCTGTCCGCCATGCTGTATCCGAGCACCACCGCGTGATGGTCGGACGGGACTATGAAGCGCCCGGTCTCGACCTCGAGGCTGCTGCCGACTATCCGCTGGTATTCATCGGGCTCGATCCCGCTGGCGGACACCGAGATGGATTCGTTCTTGTATTCCATGTTGAAGCGGCCGGATAGTGCCTTGGTGATGGAATCTATCGACGCGACTTTCTTCACGCGCTCGTAGTCCGCTTCGGTCAGTTTCCCCAGCGTGGGAGCCATCTGCGTGCCGCCGAAAGAGGCGACCTTGCTCACATCCATTGGCACTATGATTATCGTGTTCGTGCCAAAGCCCTTCAGCTGGCTCTCGACATCGTTCTTGAGGCCCTGGACCAGGCCCACAAGAAGGACCATGGCCGTTATGCCCACGATGACGCCGAGTATGGTCAGCCAGGAGCGGAGGCTGCGGCTCCGCATCGACCTCAACCCGTAGCTGACCATATCCGAAGCTTTCATCCGAACATCCCGGCAGCCCGCACCAGAACCACGCCCGGCATAAACCCGCTCATGCAGACGGCGCCTTCTTCCTGAACCTGAAGAACCACAGCGCCGCGGCCGCGATCACGATGACACCGAGCAGGACGTACATCGTCCCGCTTTCGCCCGAGGGCGGGCTGGAGACGGTCGCGGTCTGCGTGATGGTCCTGTTGACCCAGTCGCCGGAGGCGTCGCGGTACATGACATTCACGTGTATGGGGTAGTCGCCCGCCGACCGCGGCAGGACCTTGAACTGCACGGTGGAGAAGTCGTCCTTCGCGAGGGAGCCTATGTACTGGCGGGGGGTGACGTCGAGCGGCTGGAAATCAGGCGAGTTCAGCCCCACGTCGACGTTGTCGATGCCGTAGGAGCCCACGTTGGAGACTAAGACGGAGATCGTCGTCTCCTGCCCCACTTCCAGCGGAGAGGGCTTGGCTTCCAGGTACACGCCCACGTCCGCGTCCGAGTCTATTGTGATGGGTATGTTCATGTCCTGCTCCTTGCGGATGTCCTTCTCGGTCCATGTTATTTTCGAATCCACCAGGTTGAGGCCCGGCGTCAGGTCGTTGTGCACCTGCGCGGACACCGTCGCGCCCTGCCCTGCGGCCAGGTCACCGACCTTTATCTCGCTGAAATCCTTGAGCCTCACCGACGAGTTGACGAATGATATGCGCACGTCGGACAGGTCGCCTCCGTTGTTCACGACCTGGAGAGTGAGGCTGCCGTCCTTGCCCGTTATGAGGGGCGAGAGCTGGTTGAACCGGAGGTCGAGCACCTCGTTCTTTATCGTGACGCGGAGCGTCGCCGTGTCCTGGTGCGGGTTGCCCAGCTCGTCATTGTACGTGAAAACGAAGGGCACGTCCAAGGGCCCGTCAGTGGCGTTCCTGGCATCCAGGGTCACGCTCACGTTCGCGTCATTGGACAGGTTGCCGACATAGACCTGGTCGGTGCCGTAAAGCCCTATGCTCCCGGAGGTCGAGATGCGCAGGTCCTTCGCCGCGCCCCCGTTGTTAATGACAGTGAGCACGACCGAGTCGATGCCTCCGATGACCGGCTTGTCGGTCGCGATTGAAAGCACCGGGGAACGGACGACGATTATCGGGAGCGGGACCGTATTGGTCGTCGCGGTCTGTGTGCTGGAGCCGATCGCCTGGGAGAAGCCCGTGAAAGCCACGTTCACCAGGTAAATGCCCGGCTTGGCATCCGAGCTTATCCGAAACGGGATCGAGACCACCGCCATGCCGCCGGACTCGATGTCCGAAAGTGTGCTCGCGCCTGAAACGGATACCTCCTTCGGGTTGTAGATGGTCATGGCGAGCCCGCTCACGCGCGGGGTGCCGACCGGGTTCGTGATCGTGATGGTCGCGATTCCGACATCGCCGGGCTGGTATGTGCCCTTGGATATCGTGAAGTTTGACACGGATATGCCTGCGAACGACAGGCTCGACAGCAATGCGAACAGAAACAGCATCTTCGCCATATTCTTCACCATGTTTTTCATTCCAACACCTCGCTTTTGACTACCCTTCCGTCTTTTATCCTCACTATCTTTTCCGTGATGCCTACGATGCTCTCATCGTGGGTCACGATGATTATCGTTTTCCCGTCGTGGTGGAGGTCCTCTATTATCCTGAGGACATCTGTGCCGGTCCTGGAATCCAGGTTTCCGGTCGGCTCGTCTGCGAGTATGATCTCGGGGTCGTTTATCAACGCTCGGGCTATCGCCACCCTCTGCCGCTCGCCGCCGCTCAGCTGCGATGGGAGGTGGCCGAGCCTGCTGCCCAGGCCGAGCCGCTGCAATATCGCAACCGCCCTCTTCTCCCTCTCGCCTTTGGGCATGCCATATATGACAAGGGGCAGCTCGACATTCTCGAGCGCCGTCAGCGACGCCACGAGGTTGAAGGCCTGGAACACGAACCCGATTTTCTTCCCCCTTATGCGCGCCTGCTGGTCCGCACTCATCATGGTGGTGTCGATGCCATCGACATATATCTTTCCGGTTGTCGGCCGGTCAAGCAGACCCATCAGGTGGAGCAGCGTGGATTTGCCGGAGCCGCTGGGGCCCAGGATGCCCGTCAGCTCGCCCTTGTGCACCGTGAAATCTATGCCGCAGACCGCGGTGACGCCGCTCGCGCCTTCGCTGTATACCTTGCAGACGTTGTCGAGCTTGAGGATCTCCCTCACGTGCAGGTCCTTGTGGTTCTCCCGCTCCTCGGCGCCGTGGCGCCCCTTGCTCGCTGGCAGGTCCGCGTCCTTCGAAACCATCGTGCCTTTGGCCAGTGTCATGAAAGCATCTCCCTCATGAAGCGCGTCCGCAGGCTGTCGCGCGAAAACATCTTCTTCGTATCCTGAAGCCTCTTCCTGCCCGCAGGGGTGGTTGAATAGAGCTTCCTCACCCGCTTTCCATTCGCTTCCTCTTTAAACCGTATGAGCCCCCGCCTGGAGAGGCGCGCGAGCATGGGGTATACCATCGCCGGCCCGACGTGCGCGAACTGATGCTCCTTGCGGAGTATGCGGATGATCTCGTACCCGTGCGTCGGCTTCTTGGATATGAGCCAAAGGATGAATGCTGCGAAGAGCCTGTCCGCCACCGCCTTATGCACGGCGGACAGCACGCCTGCGCGCACCTTGCCCGGAATCATATGGTTTCAACTCGCATATATCTGTTTTGGATATATCAGGACCGAACTTTTTAAAAACCGCGCGCATGCTCACCGGGCACGGCCCGCAGCGCGGTACCTCAGCCAGGTCAGGATGCACCACGTCGCAAAATAGCCCGCGAAGGCGAGCGCCGAGGTCCATGGCCCCGAATAAAGCATAACTCCGTTCCTTATGAGCAGGAATTCCCCGACCATGCCGAACACCGAGAAAAGCGCGATGTCGAGCGCGGAGTCGACGAGCCCGAACCTCTTGGGCTGCGCGAGCGCCCACGCGGTGCCGCCTACGAGGGTGAGGAGCATTATCTCTATCGGGACGTAGATGACGCGCAACGCCGTTTGCGTCACCTGCCACAAGCCGAGCGCCCCACCCGCGTTCTGCACTGCGAAGTCGAATAGCATGAGGAAGAGCCCGATGAAGGCGGCTGCCCTGAGTTCTGCGGGCTTTCGCCCGCGGGAGTATTCGTAAAGGAGCCATGCGATGGCGGATGCCACTAGCAGGGGGAGGATGACGTAGCCGATTTGGAAATTCCAGAGAACGTAGGCAAGCAGGCAGAAATAGGCGAAGAGAACGGAGAGTTTCGCGGCATGGGGCTTATCCGGCATATCCATGCCGCTTCCAATCCCGTCAAGCTTTTTTAACACATCCGTTCAAACTAACTCTCGCTATTTGTCAGGTGTTTACTATGGACAAAGGGGAAAATCACGAAGTCAAGGACATGGGACTCGCCGCCCAGGGCGCGCTCAACATAGCGTACGCCGAGATGCGCATGCCCATAATGGAGAAGATACGGAAGCGGTTCGAGAGGGAACTGCCTTTCAAGGGACTGACGATCGGGCTCGCGCTGCATGTGACCAAGGAAACCGCGGTGCTTGTGCGGACGCTGCGGGCAGGAGGGGCGAAGGTCGCGCTGGCGAGCTGCAACCCGCTGAGCACGCAGGATGACGTGGCCGCCGCCCTCGCCAAGGACGGCTTCATGGTCTATGGCTACAAAGGGGAGGGCAAAGAGGACTATTATAGATATATAGAGGCGGTGATAGCCGCCAAGCCGGACATAACGATAGACGACGGCTGCGACCTGGTGACCGCGATACACACGAAACAC
>Ga0209777_10004438_pt1 | contig 16586 bp, 18 predicted proteins | sample FrelakmetHBP12HB_FD_187147 | JGI IMG/M metagenome (GOLD analysis project Ga0209777, IMG submission 187147) | Freshwater lake sediment microbial communities from the University of Notre Dame, USA, for methane emissions studies -HBP12 HB (SPAdes)... | ecosystem: Environmental > Aquatic >...
ATAAAATACCAAATTCGATCTTTTCCACAATATTCAGATTCAATTACACTTATTCCTGTCTCTATTGGAATTCCTAACTCTTCGTTACACTGTTTCACTATACTCCTTTAAAGTGGTTGCGGGGGGGAGAATCGAACTCCCGACCCTCTGGTTATGAGCCAGACTATCTACCAACTGATAGTACCCCGCAATAAATGGTGACCCTAACAGGACTTGAACCTATACTCTGGCCTCCAAAGGGCCGTGTGCTACCATTACACCATAGGGCCTTATTTTCTATGCTGCAACAGGCAATTTAAAACTACAAGTTAACTTAAACTTTCTTATTTCTTCTAACATACTATTAACTTCATTGCCTTTAATAGTTTGTTTATCATGATTTGAATATTTGTCATACATAAATTGTTTTCCCTCTGTAGTTACTCCTTCTAGAGTCGCTATATCTTCAGAAGGAAACGCAAGCATCACAATGTCTCGTTCTTTTTCGTTTGCCATTTTCTTTTTTCCTTTTTATTCTACTAACGCAGGAACATCAGAATCATGAAGAACCAATTCATCATTTGTAAGTTTATTAAAAACTTCATCATCTGTTGCAACACAACCAAGCAATTTTTGTAAAACTAATTTTGCAGAATCTATCGCTTCATTCCTTTTTTGTTCTAGATAATCATCATCCATAATTTTTGAGTAATCAAATTCAATATAAACCTCAACAGGCAATACCACAGAACATCTTACACTTGCCATTTATTCTCCTATTGATAAAGAGTTACTAATAGATTTTCAGCTTTCATCATATTATCTCTACTACTTTCAGGCGGCCAAGATTCAAATTCTACTTCTTCTAATGAATCTCGATCATACATACCATTAAAACGTTGAATAAGAAAATAAACATAATCAACTGTATTTCCATCTTCAAATTTAACTCTTAATGCTGTACAAGAAGGAACGTTTGGATCTGGATAAGTATCCAATTTCTTTACTTTTCCAACTGTATATAATTCAACAATGTTTTTCAATTCATTGTTTTTCATTATTCTCCATAAACTTCTATCTCAATAAAACCATCTTTTGACGTTTTTTCTTTTGGTATATCAACACTGGCATCAATAGTAGATTTAATTACCATAAATAAATCATGACATACTTTAAAATTTTCATGAACTTTTAAAGAACTAATATCAAAAGTTGAAGTAGATGATAAATCAAAAATTTTATATTTTATAACTTTTATACTTGCTTCAATTTCTGGTTTATGAAATTCTGACATTCTATCTTTAAATTGTTCATAATTTTGAAATCCAAGATTAAACAAAACATTATCTAATTGTCCTATTCCCATTCGAAAATAAGATTCAAGTGCCTGTTGTATTATTTTTAATTGATTTTCATTTACTATAAGTTTATATAATTTCATCTATTTTTTCGAACCCCTATCATCCATTTTTGTAAAATAGGATTTATTAGCTCTAAAGAGTCAGGTTTTTGAATTTCAAGTAATATTGGAATAACTTTTTGTTTCAATCTTTCAATTTCCATGAAAATGAAATTATTCAAAATATCATTAGGTTTATCTTTACCTAATTCTTCTCCAGCTATTTTTCTTTTTAACAAAGATTCAATTTCCCTGGTAACATCTTTTGGATTAGGAACATCTCGTATTAAATCAAAAATAGAAACCGGAGGATAGATTTGACGTTTTTCTATATACAAACAACATAACAATGTTCGTAAAATATAGATATATTTCTTAATCCAAACTAAATCTCTACCAATAAGATAATCTTTTGTATTTCCTTCAGTCATACTAAGATAATGATACATAGCTTTTTTAATCGACCACGCTCTACCACCAGCTATCATCATATCTTCAACGAGCGACGAATTATTAATATACTTTATAGAAGAATTTAACCATTCCAATAATGGACAATTGCTTTTATATAATTGATACAGTGCTTTAGATAAATCCCATCCACTCATATCAATCATATCTGAATCAATCGGATATTCAATTACATCAGATTTTGATTTAAAATTATATAATCGATCAACTGATAAATACCAATCTAATGGCCTAACATATATGAATCTAACATCCCAATCACTATCTTGAGATGCAAATTCCCATATTCTACTACCAGATTCACAAGCATATAAAATTGTAACTTTATGCTCAGATTCTACTACTTCTAATTTATTTTTAATTTCCTTAACTTTTTCGTCAGACACTACCTGCACAAATAAATCTCCTTAGAAAAACTTCAGTTAAAATCAATCTTCAGTTACATCAGGTACTGATGGAGCACCTAACAAATAAATATAAATTTTTGAAAGTAAATATACAGTTTTTGGAGCACCATAATTAACATTAGCTTCAGTATAATAATACTCTACTGTTTGATTGGGTTGTAATATTATACCATTTCTAATATCAGGCGCAACGCTACTATTATTAAAACCAGTAAAATCAGCTGTTTGTAAATATACTTCTGTATCCTTTGATATTGCTAATATTCTGCTTTGTTCAGTTTCTACTTCAACATAAATATCAGATTGTTGAGACATATTAACAAATTTTACAACCCCAACTGCTCTAAATAAACCAGCTGAACCAGTTGGATTAGGTGTTGAATTATTATCACAGCCCGAAATTAAAAACGAAACAGCAATTGCTGTAATAATCATTACTAAAAAAGTTTTCATATATATATTCTCCTAAAAATTAATTAGCGATTGTTTCCATTACCAGAATGATTATCAGTAGCAGAAGACGTATTAGAATGATTTGCACTATCAGTAATAGTTACAGTAGTATGATCTGCATTTTGAACATTAATTGAATTACTTGTATTTCTAGAACTATTATTTCCACCCGCAGTTGCTGATTGAATGCCCTGAACTGCACCATATGTCAACGCAGCGTCAAGAAGAGCAGAACCTAATTGTCTTAATGGATGTTGTGTCAAAGCATCAAGATTAGAAATATCTACACCAATACCAACACCATTATTATCTAATCTAACTGCACGAATAGCATCAACTGGAGCAACACCCATATTAATTGCTTTAATTGCATCTTTATCATTAAGAGCAGCTATTCTATTTTGTGCAATTTCATTCTTAGAAGCTTTATATGATAAATAAGATGCACAACCACTATTCAATAACATCATTCCCAAGACACTAACAATTACAATATTTTTGAACATATTAACCTCCATTATATTTTATATTTATTCACTTTACAAAATAAAAAATTTATTTTAGATGTTTTTCTTCAATTATCCAGTTACGACTTTTATAAAATTGTTTTCTTCTTTCAGCACTATCTCGTAATTCATCACATGTTTCATCAACAATATCAAAGACAACTGGTTGGGGTTTATTTGGTTTTGGTCTACATATTCTTCCAACTGCTTGTTCTATATTTGATATTCTATTAGCCATTATTAAACAATCAAAATCAACTCGATCTGTACCATCTCTTGAACTACCAGGAGTTGAAAATACAAATGGTTTTAGTAAATCAGAATCTCTACTATCCCCACTTCTAGGAATAAAAAATCCAACATCATTTTTATTTAATATTGCACTAGCACACGAATCTAAAACTTTTATTCGATCAGATATAAATAAAGTTATTCTATGAGAATTATATACTTTATTTATTATCTTTTTCATCATTGGAATATACCTATCATTCTTCTTTGACGTTAGCATTACTAAATATCTTGCTATATCAAATTTAGGATATGATAATTTAAATTTTCCATTCTTATCTGGATATCCCCAATATATAAATTTTTTAGCTAATGATATTACTCCATGATCAAAATAAAGCATAACAATTTTTGGATCCAGTGTTTCAGATTTACCATTTGGTTCAAATATCATTCCTAGATGTTTCATTATTACATCATGATTTTGATCTGCTCTTGCTGGAGTTGCTGTTAATCCAAAAACTCGCTTACATGGAGTATACAAAGCTGTTCTAGAAAATTTTTCAGCACCACTAGTAGTATGAGCTTCATCCCAAATAGCTATTCCAAAATTAGCATTAACCAATATCTGTTCAATATCTGGAACTCTATCAATCATACTATTCATTGTTTGAACAGTCGTTAAAACAATTTGTTTTTGTAAAACATCAAATCGATCAGCAGTTGTTAAATGACCAATATCACTTTCAAGTGCTGTTGAATGTTGCAAAAATCTTTCTTTCCATTGATTGATTAATGAATCTTTATGAACATAAATAATTGCTTTTTTCTTAAGATGGCAAATAGCACCAATAGTTATTACTGTTTTACCTTCACCGGGTTTTAATTTAAGAATGCCTCTATTCTCAGTAATCATCATTTCAAAACTTTGTTGTTGTAACTGACTTCTCCAAGGAGTTTTGAAATTAATATTTATATTCTCACCATCAAACATATAATCTACTAATTTATGACCAAATGATTCGACAGGATAAAATCTAGGTATCCATAAATGGCCGTCTCTTTTTTCATAGTAAACGGTTGTCACCTTAATACTAGGATCTTCATACGAAGATGATATCCTTGTCAAATCTTTGATAATCTCCTGACACCACACTTCATTCTCACAAGTTAATGGAATGCGAATGCAAGAGGTTCGAATTAGATTCATTTTTAAAATCGAGTATATTCAGCGTATCCAGTTTCTGTCTCATGAAATCTTACTGATTGTAACAGTAAAATTTTCTTTTTAGATAAAACTGCATCAATCGATTTATATAGCCATTCAGCAAATTTTTCAGCTGTTGGATTAAAAGGTACTAATATTAATTTTTTATTGTGTTTACATAACATATTTAAGTATTTTTTATCTAATGATTCAGGCATTATTAATGCATGATCCAAATTCATAACAATATTTTTAATCAAATGACTTACTTCACCAAAATCAATTACCATATCATCTCGATTTAATTGATTAGATTTAAAGAATAATTCAACTACCCCAGAATGTCCATGAATTGTTTCATGACAACCAGCAGTAAAAGAACTCTTTAATTGATGAGCATATTCAATCTTATATGTTTTTCTTATTGTGTACATTTTTTATCTCCAATCAATAAATCAGAATCAGTTAATTTTCTACCATTATATCCTATTTTCTTTAAAAACATATTCAAAGCTGATAGATTTTCAAATTCTTTAATATCATTATTTTGAAAATATTTATATATTGAATACCATTCATCTTTCTTTTTATCATGTTTCTGACAAAAGATAATGTATATATCTGATTCAGAAGGATGAATTAACGAAAGACACGATATATATTTAGTATTCTTTGATTTACTTTCTCTTGGAATATTAAATAAAATCAATGATTCAATCATCCACCCAAAATGTTCTGGGGTTAATTTTTCGTTTAATTGATAACATATTTTACATTTATTATCAAATATATAATCAGAACAATTCTTATCACATACTTTAAACTTATGTAGTGATATATCTGTTCTTTCAGACATCTTATAAAGACAACAAAACATATAAATTCCTTTATATTAATAATTGTTTAAATTTATCATCCCAAACATATTTATCTAAATTATCTAAATTGGTTTGATTCTTTTGTTTATTGATTTCAAGTTCTTGAATATCAGTTTTAATTTTCAATAATTTACTAATAGTATATTTATCAAATAATGCTTTAATAGTTTCATAAGGAATAGAAGTGTCTACTTGAATTCCATTCATGACTTTATCAGCATCATCTGGATGTTCTTTTAACCATTTTGGAAGAACTACTTTAATCTTAGCGATCAAATTTAATTCTTCAATTTCTTTAGCTAATTTAGCAATGTTGCTTTTTAAAACAACGCAAATAATTTGTTTATAATTATCATAAACTTGTTTCAACATTTGATCTATTGAAACAAGAACAACATTTCCTTCTAAATCACACATATTACATTCAAATGTTATTGATCCAACTAAATGTCTGTTAATCTTTTTATTTAACTGATCTAAAGTTAATGAACGTTTTAATGATGCAAATCTAACTTTAGTTTTAACAGTTGATTCATCAACCCAACCAATTGTCTTCTGAATTTGAATCTCATTTTCAAGAGCACTCAAAATCTTTTTCAAAGATTTCGTTGGTGGTGTCGATGTAACTATTACACTTTTACTATTATAATCTAACTGAGAAACACCTCGATATTCTATCTTAGCTTTCCCAGTTGTTAACAATTCTTGAAAATCTTTATCTTTACTAATATAAGTACAATCAGTTAATGGTCTAATTATCGGTTCTTTAGTTTCATAACCAAGTAACCATTCTAATCTCTTTACTAGATCTTTTATCTTATAAGAAGGTATAACTGTTCTGCTTCCAAAACCAATACCTTGCGTATAATTTTTATTCAATAAACATAATGGCAATTTTGTTGGAAGAAATATTGGTTCTGCTTTTAATTCAAGTTCTTCTTCTTTAACAAACTTAATATATTCGAAAGCAAGATCCAATACTAATTTATTAGATCGACATTCAGTATACCGCATTGCTGCGGCATCACAAGAATCAACTCCACTTTCACAACCCCAATTGCCTTGACCATCAACTAATCCTCCAGAGACTAATTGAATCAAAGACCCATACGCAGACTGATCTCCATGCGGATGATATTGACCAATACAATGACCTATTACTTCTGCTGATTTTACATTATGATCTTTAGCCTTTTCATAAACAGAATAAAGTAATCGTCTTTCGACAATTTTTAATCCATCATAAATTAATGGAAAAGCTCTAAATTTGTTAATATACTGACCATATGTTTTGTAAAGAAGTGAAATTTGCTCTTTCATATCTATTCTAACAATCCTCTCTTTAATTCTGCATCAGTCATTATATTCCAAATATCTTCTACATTTTCTGGATACTGAATTAATTCTAATCTTCTAGTTGTTTTATCTAAAAGACAAACTTTTAATTGATCTGGATTCATTTCTCCAAGACCTTTATATCTTTGAATTTTACTATTAGGATTTTCTATTTTAAATTTCTGTAATTCCTCATCAGAATAAAATGGATAAAATTTTCCAGTTTTAATTGCACCATATAGTGGCATTAAAGCTCTATAAATTTTTGTACCATCTTGAATAAGTCCTGGAACCAATTTCAAAAATAGAACCATTAAAAGAGCTGTAATGTGACTATTATGTACTATACAATTTGAATTTGCAACTATATAATTTCCAGTTCCAGTAGTGATATCACCAAAAAATTCTGGTATCTCTGATTCAATTTTTTGAATTGATTTTATCTTCATTCATCTTTCTCCAATCTAAAATGTATATTATCAGAAGTTTTTATTTTTAAATCAGAACGAACTTTACCTTTATCTTGTAAAAATAATTTCAATATTGTAAAGACTTGTTCTTTGTTCATGTTCCAATCTATTTGTTTTATTCTATAAAAATTGCAATTTAAATATTCTGTCAAATCTTGTTGGCGAATAATATCACCACTAGAATATCCGTTTTGGTAATGATGGGGTTCGTCAAACTCAATACAAAGATTTAAATCTAGAATATAAAAATCTATGAAATATCCATAACAACGAATATTTTCATAAATTGTATTTGATATTCTATTTCTTAATTCTGAAACAAATAAAAATTCATCTGATCCTCTTCGAGGCATAACAGGTAATTGATTTTTGTATTGTTCTAATACATAATCTATACATGAATTTCTAGATACCAACCGACCCTGCGAGGTCTGAGAATAAGAATCACATCCATAATTTTTTTGAAAAAAATCTTTAGTTTTTTTCTTTATTTCTTCAGCTTGAAATACATTATCTGTATTATATACTCGTTGAGAAGATTCGATTTTCTTTTGTTTAACAAAATCTAACTGTGATGCATTTGATATTGATAATTTTCTACACCATCTTCCAAAAGTTTGATCTATAAAATTATCATATGAACCATAATGAGATAATAAAGTTTCTTCTTTTTTCTTTTTTACTTCTTCTAATTGACTTGGATTTTTAACACCCCATTTATCTATCATATTTTGATCACGTTTATTTCTAACTTTTTCACACTGCATCGGAGATACTGTTCCATTATTTTTTAAACTAGTTTCTTCTTTTTTCTTTTTTACTGATTCTAATTGACTAAAATTAGTTATTCCTAATTTTTTAGCAGCTGCAACAAACACAAAACCATTATTATGAGCTGCACAACTAGTACAATAATCATTAAAAATTACTGTTTTGTGAAGATAGAAATTTTTATGTGATATTGATACTTTAAATTTTTTACAATATTTACAAAATGGTATATTTTTTAAATCTTCCTCTGTTTTTATTGAAGAAAAAAGTGTCAAAATAAATGGTTTTTTATAGTTTTTAAATTCTGGATGATCATTTAAAAAAGAATCAATTAAACCAGGAATTTCAAACTTTTTATAAAATATTTGAAAATTAACATTAATCAATTCTTTCATATTATATAATTCAATATATGATTGATAAATTCTATTATATGGTTTTTTATAACATACATGATGCAATCCAGAATGTATATGAAACCCTAATTTCAATTTAAAAGACTTGGGTCTTAAACAAATTTCACATATTGGTATAGTTTCTATTTTATGATACAACATGTAAAATTTCTGTTCATAAGAAGAACCAAGATGTTGATGTTCATCTAAATAATTTTGAACATCAACATCTTTAAATAATTGTGTTATCATGACTAATTTTCCACTTCTTTTAGTCAATAAATAATCACTATATAATTGATTTAATTTCTGAATCTTTTGCATTTAATATCTCATCTGTTTCTTTTAATTCGTCTGCTCTGATCCATCCTCTGGTGGTTAAATAAAGATGATCAGAAGAAACTTCTATATATGAATTATCTTCTAATTCAATTTTTACCCATGATTTAAATTTCTTTAATGGCCATATTTTTAGTATAGGTGTAACTACATATTTTTTTATATCTTCATCAAATCCTATAGTAAAACTATCTTGATATTTTTCTTTATTAGATATCACTTCCCCAATAGATTTTATATTTGTTCTTTTTTTATCTGATGAGATAACATATATAAATGTTCGTTCGTGATGCACACACCCATCAGCATCACCATCAGCAGCAAACAAAATCTTACCATATCGCATACATGTCTTATCAAAATCTGCGAATATTCCCGTACCTAGTGCGTTGCAAATTTCTGTTATTTCTTTATTCTTTAAGAAGTCCTTTTTACCACCAGCCATATTTGGAATTTTACCTTTTAATCCCAGTATAGCATGATATTTTGGATCTCTGCATTGCACCAAACCACCAGCCGCCGAGCTTCCTTCGCAAATTATTAATTCGCTATGTTCAACAGTATGAGTCGAACAATCTTTTAATTTAGAATCAATTACTTGATTAAATCTACTAACATCTTTCGTTCCCTTTACAATATTTTTGCTAGCAGATAATCCTTTTCGATATGACTCGAAAAATCCTAAAAGTTGCATTTTTAATTCAGGATTCTTTTCAAATATATCTTCAATTTGTTTTTCTAAATTATTATACAAATGATCTAATTTTGCTTTATTTGTAGAAAGTTTTTCTTTTGTTTGAGATGAATATTCTGGCGTATATAATGAAAGCATAGTTAAAGCTCTAAAACCAACTAAACAATCATTGGGTTGGAATGTTAATTTTTCTTTCTTTGCATATTGAGTAAAAAGATCTCTAAACAGAATAAGTGTTCTGTTTATATGAGTTCCTTGATTTACTCCAAGAAGATTAACACTACCAAAATTTCTAACAGCTGAACCAGAATTCATATCCCAAGCAAATTTTATTACGATTTCTTCATCTTTAATTTTATTCGAAATAGAAAGAATTGGTGTAATATTTTTAGTTTCGCCCTGCATAATATAATTCGAAAAATATTGGTTAATATCACAATTGATGATTTCTTTTTTATCATCAACTACCAAAATCAATTTTAAATGTGGTATTCCAACAGAGGCTAACATTAATCTTTCTCTGATCGGATCTACATCATATACTAAACTTTCAAAATATTTTTTTGCAGCTTTAAAAGATACTTGTGTTGAAAAAGGTCTTTTATCACTAGGAAAATCTATAACTTCTTTTTTCTTTAATTTAGCATCTTCAAACCGATATATTGCTTTCTTATTATCTCTATAAATAATAAACTCAATCCAATCTGAAAGAGCTGTAACTGCAACTAATCCTATTCCATGAAGACCAGCTGCAATTCCATAAGCAGAACCATCCTGACCTTTTTTAAATTTTCCACCACTAAAAAGTTTAGTCGCAATAGTTTCAATTACATTTCCTGTAAATGGTATTCCTCTACCATTATCAGAAACTGTACAAGTTCCTTCTTTACTATTTATAAAAACACCAACTAAGGAAGCATACTTTGCATTTGCTTCATCTAAACTATTATCAAGTACTTCATAAAGTAAATGATTTGGAACTTCATTAGAGCCAATGTACATGCCATGATTTTGACGAATATGATCTAATTCGCTTAATGTTTGAATATGACGCTCATCATATCCAGAAGACACAATCTTTCTATCTTCAACCATGATTAACAATTCCTTTACTATAGTACTGGCTAAATAAAATACAAGTCCAGTTACAACCTTTACAACTTTCGCAATAATCTTTTGTTATTGCATCTCTTGCTACTGGTAAAATTACTTTACCATTTTCAGAAAATATTTGATCTAACGATAACTTAGGAAGATGAATTCCTCTAATCCGAAGACACAATCTAAATGATCCATCTGCATCAATTGTTACATTAGAAATGTCTTTATAAATTTCACACATCATTCTTGTTGGTAAAATATTATACAATTTTAATAACATGTTTGGAATATGAACTTTTAATGATTCATCAGCCATAATTCTAAAAAATATTTGACGAGTTTCAGCATCTGGTTTAACTAATAATGATTGATCATCAATAGTTGAAAAATCATAATATGGACTTTTCTTTAAATCAATTGTTGTAATACTACTATATATATTATTTTTAGATAATATTTTTATAGTATCATACAAATATTGAATATTATGATCGGTCGCTGTAATTTCAGCAACTACATCATCAGCAATTTCTTGCTCCTTTAATCTGCAAAGATTTTCAAAACCAGCTACTGTTTTTTTAATAGAATGAGCACGCGGAAGTCCTTTCATACGCCAAGCTAATTCAGGATCAATAGAAGCTGTGAATCCTCTTAACTTTCCAACTTGTTTAATCAAATCTAAAATCTTTGGTTGAACCTCTTCTGTATTATTAGATATAATCGTATAATAAATATTATTCAAATGGCAGTGTTTTATTATCTCAGGTAAACTCTCATATAACATTGGTTCGCCGCCATAAAAAATAACAAAAACATTTGGGTTGTTTAATTTCAATCTATCTAATATCCGAATCCATTGATCAGTTCTAAGTTCATGATCTCTATAATAACTCATATTAGGATATTCTTTAGGTTTATCCTGATAATCTCGAACAATTGAACAATAATCACAACGAAGATTACATCGACGAGTTAAAAGAATATTCGCTATTTGTATTTGATCCATATTTTCCTTTGAATAAAAAACCACCCTGTATGATTAGTACAGGGTGGTTTAAAATTTAACTAACACAAAATCATATTCCTAAATCAAAATTTTCTTCAGTTTTTGGTTTAGATTCTGGTGCTGGTTCCGGTGTTTCAAAAGGAACTGCATCAGCTGTTGATTCTGTATTAGTTGAACGACTTGATTGCGAACCAGATTTGACAAAAGCTGATTTATCAAACTGTTTTTCAAATTCAGCTTTATATGTTTTCGCTGAACTCATTACTTGTTCTACAGCTTTTTCAGGAAGCGCAGTTGTGGGTATAAAATTAAACACGCTCTTATCACCATAATCAGAAGGAACATCTACAACGGAAGCAGTAACTATAAATCTTCGTTGTGTTATTTCATGTTCTTTTTCTGGTGATGTTCCTAAAGGAGAAAGATTTTTGACTTTTTCTTCGAGCGCATCTAACAAATTATATGCTGCACTTGTTTTCATTCCTGAACATTTAAAGAAAATTAAAACTGGATCACCCTTTCTAATTCCAGCTTTTTCATTATCTTTTTGATGTATTAATGCTTTACCCCCAGATAAAGCAACACCAGCAATATAATACGCATATTTACAAAGATCATCTAATTTTGGAACATCATCATTCCATCCAAAAGCTATAGTTCTTGGATTATCTTTATCATTTTTATCTTTAGTATTTTGAATTTTTTCCCAATAACGCTTTATAAAATATGGTATAAATTTTATTTCATTTGCATTATGAATTAAGTAATCTGAATCAGTTGCATCATCTTTAATTTCAGTCATTACTTGCATTTTTCCAATTTCTTGACCAGGACGTTTCTTTCCAGTTATAAAAACAGAATGAAATTTTCCTGGACTTCTTTTTGATCCAGCAGCAGAAACCCCAGCCAAATCACCATACGCTTCAGTATTAATCATAACTTCTCCCCTTTACTAGTTTAACAATAAAAATAAACAACAAAATAAAAAATAAATTTAGATAACCATTCTATTAATTAATCGTACTTGTTCTAAAAAAGCTTCCAAATATTTTTAGAACAAGTACATCAATGATGAAAAATCAACAAACACATTAAGACATTCAATAATAAATATATATAGACTTCGTAAGTTATTTTAACTACTAAATGATATCAAATTTTTCGATTCAAAATCAACTAAAATGTTCTTTGAAGTCGATCTCATAATCATATTTGAAAGAGCCTTAACTTGTGGAGTAACAGCAACCATAAACCGAAATTCAGATCCATCTTTTAGTTTAAAATACATACCATCTGAGGTATCCTGTAACGCCATAAATGAATCATTTGGCATCTCCAATTTCACAGAACCTTTCTTAATCGTTACCATTTTAATCTCCTATTTTGTTTTAATTAACTGAACAGATACAACACCACCAGGATCTAACATTATCCATGTAACCAATAATCTTATTCCATCTTCTGTTGAACAATATTGAAAATAATATCGAATTAATGAATTAATAGTAGATCTATTTATAATTTTATTCATGAGATCAAAATACTGCTCTGAAACAAATTTATAGATTGTATTTTGATCTAATAAAATTTTTTCATCAATTGGTAACAAATACGGTATAATTTCCTCTAACCATTTATCATAAACAAAAAATTTAATTAATTCTAAAATTTGATATGGTTTATCTTCAATAATTCCATCGTTTAATATATGAGATTGTAAAACATTTATCGGATATGATAAAGTTAACTTTTTTAAACAATCATGTAAAAATAAGTCATATTCACCAGGATCTAACGTTAACAAATATTCATCAAAATATAAATCAAATTGAATTCTTGCTTGTCGTGTCCCAATTGAATTTAGTAATGAATCTTTTGAATATATTGAAAATTGTTCTTTAATCATTTCTTCTGGACTAGTATCATCAGAATCATACGGAGATATAACTTCACCTAATCTTTCATCAAGACTTTTCATAATTTAATATCCAACATCATAGCCATAATATAAGCATCTAATATAGCTTTAGTTGTTCCTATTCTTGGTTCTTTATAACTTGTTTTTCCTGTTTGAATAATTTCAGATAACATTTCATCTTTTGTTCTCTTATCATCTGATAGAGGTCCCATAATTTCTTTTAATACTGTTTCAGTACCATGAGCTGCAAGGGTCCAAGTATCAAATTCTCCGAACCTTTGACCACCACCTCTAATTGCACCAGCTACTGGTTGTGCTGTTTTTGTTTCATATTTACCTATTGATCGAGATGATGCTTTGTATTCTGCTTGTTGTTCTAATTTCTTATAATATAAATATCCAACTGCGACATCATTCTTGGTTGATCCACCATATTCAGGTAACTTTAATTTATATCCGGATTTAGCTCCAAGAATATTCATTGCTTTTAAAATCATTTCTTTCTTTGGTTCTTGAAACGGAGGAACAATAATTGGTAATATATAATTCGATTTAATTAGTTGTTGCATATATTCTGCATATTGTTTATCAGATAAACTCATAAAAGATCTAACAATATTTTTAGTTAAAATTTTGTCTCTTGAATTATCTAATGCAAAATATAAATCCTGAATTAATTTCATACCCTTTGCAGTTCTTTTAGGTCCAAGAGCAACTAATTGTTTTGCTAAAAACTTAGCGCAAAGTCCAGTATAAAGTTCATATAATGTCCCAGGATTCATGCGGTTTATAATTGCGATAGGATTCAAAATCGCATCTATAGGTTCACCCCACGGAGTAATTGGCATATTTTCAGTTTTTTCAATTAAAGTAATAACACCTTTACCACCATGATTATTAGCTATTTTATCACCAATCACACAATCATCAAGTCTTTCGATTTTAAAAACAATTCGAACTCCTGAAAATGGAACTTTGTTTCCACCTTCATTAACTAAGAATTTTTCAGGGAAAGGTCCTTTCATTTCTTCCCATCTTTTCTTAAATACTAAATATTGTTTTTCAAGTAAAGGAAACTTATTAATAGAAATATTTGGATATATTTCAATAGCTATTATTTTTCCACCCGGAGAACGCTTAACGTATTGACCTTCAATTAATTCTTCTTCTTCAACATTTAAAAGTTCTTCAACTTCTTTTGATGCTCTGACTAAAAGTACATCACCTTTTTTAGTCATCGTACCTTCTTGAGTTATAAATTTAATAGTTGAAGTTGATTTGACATGAACAACAATTTCTTCATAAGCTGCTGATATAAATTTTTCTTTGGCAATTTTTTCTGAAATAATATATCCATCTTCAAATGAATATCCTTTCCATCCCATTATTGCTACTAATAAATTAGTTCCGACAGAAATTGTTCCATCTTGAATATGTTTTCCTTCTGCTATAATTTGACCAGCTGCAACTTTTTGTCCATCTCTTACAACAGAATGAAAATAATTTAATGAACTCTTTCCTTGTGCAGATCGAAGGATTTTATTATCTAAAGGAATATTATATAATTTTCCATTTTTTCCATCTTTAACATAAATAACATTTGGACTCTGTCTTGCAATTATTCCATTTACAGGAGATTTTCTAATGTATGAATCTGTTAACATCGAAGTCATAATAGTTTCAAAACCAGTTTGTACTAATGGTTTCTCAGCACCTAAAATAGGAATAGCTTGTCTTGATTGAGATGATCCCATTAGTACACGACCACCATCATTATTAGATACATATGGTATTACTGCAGTCGTCGTTCCCAAAACAGAAGATTGAATGTCTTCATTTTGATCAAATTTACCAAAAGAACCTCTTGTATTTCCAATTGCTGAATCTATTGTTAAATGATTAATAACACCAACATTAGAATTTTCTGGTGTATCCATTGGATCTATATTTCCAAAATAGCTTGGATTAATATTTTTAGATGGTTTTGTAATTCCATGAATATCTGAAACACCAGAAGGACCAATAGGAGTTGTCTGAGTTAATGCAGATAACTCTTCATATGGATTAATATTTTCTAGTTGTCGAATCATTCTAGACGTATTAACTATAGTACTAACTATATTTTTTGCATCACAATAATATGAAGCTTCTTTATCACCATGCTCTCGTTTTCCTCTATAATCATTATAAGATCCAAGAATAAGTTTTTGAATTTGAAAATTGAAAATTTCAGAACTTCGAATTCTTTGCTTATTAATATCATTTCGTTTGTCAATTCGACCAATCATTAATCCATTACAAATATATCGCATACAACCATGAAAATTAAATGGAAGCATTTTAGTCTTTAAAACTTGAACTGATATTGGTTCCATTATATTTTCTAAAACTGTATCAATCTTATAAATACTATTTCGATTACCAACTTGATGAATTATTAAATTTTGATACATTTCATGATTCTTTAAATCTTTACTAGTAATATCACCTTTAACTTCATACAAAGAATTGATTAAAATTTCAGATTCAGGATTAGTAAATTGAAACACTAAAAATTTTCCATCAGCCAACTCTACAATTTTCAATCCTCTTTCTAATGGTTTTTCATTTTCGATAGTATATTTTATACCAAACATTTTACATGTTTCATCAAAACCAATATTGTAAGCTAATAATAAAAATGTTGGTATCCAATAACCAGCAATTAAAGAAGTAAAATATGATTTATATTTTGTCTTTTTATGATGAGTTGCAACAGAAGCAAACATTGTTTGAAGAACTGCTTCTCCTTTTCTCATAAAGAAAATAGGATCAATAATTACTTGATAAATTAAAAATCTTCTAGAACCATTAATCAAAAATGTTCCATCTGGTTGAACTTCAGGCATATCTATATTAATAGTATGAAGTTTATTTCTATCATCTCTTAAAACAATAGTATACCTAGCTGTTTTAGTTGGTTCTAAATCTCCTGGATCAATAGGTAAAACTTGTTTTGTAAATTTAACCATTCTTAAAGGAAACTT
>Ga0209777_10004439_pt1 | contig 16585 bp, 14 predicted proteins | sample FrelakmetHBP12HB_FD_187147 | JGI IMG/M metagenome (GOLD analysis project Ga0209777, IMG submission 187147) | Freshwater lake sediment microbial communities from the University of Notre Dame, USA, for methane emissions studies -HBP12 HB (SPAdes)... | ecosystem: Environmental > Aquatic >...
AGGGGCGACATTTATGACGTCTTTATCCTGTCGCCTTTATTGGGAAGAAGTCATTTATAAAAAACAAACGTGCAATTGGACGACATAAAGACCTCGCTGATATTGAATCGTTAGGTGAAAAAATTTATTCTTTTCTAATCAGATGTATGCCAGTTGATCTATGAATAAGTCCTATGCCAGAGTTGCCAGAACTCTTAAGAAACTTAACCTCCTTTAGCGGCAATGAAGATCTCTCTCTTCTCCATTTATCACGCCCTATTAAAGGAGCGTTAGAATTTCTAAAATGGCATAAGTATTGCTTATATTCTGAAAAATAATATGAAACTTTTATTTTCAAAAAGTTTGAGAATTTTAAAACCATAATAATATCGTTAACTTATTATTTTTTTCTCTCGAATGTTCACATCATGAACAGTGTACAAAAAAGTCCTTAGATTTACATATGTTGCCATGGACCTATGAAAAAAAACAATCCTGATTTCTTCAAGCCCTCTGAAGGATTGAGAGATCTGAGACTTCTGGAGGAGTTGGAAAGAAATCCGATCATTTCACAACGTGAATTAAGTCATAAATTCGGGATTGCCTTAGGAGTGACAAATGCCTGCATCAAAAGGATGGTTCGAAAGGGATGGGTCCGGATTAGAGGGTTTGATCATCGGAGAATAGGATATTACTTGACGCCGAAAGGATTTGTAGAAAAGTCCAGGCTCACTTTCCATCTTGTTTCTGGAATCGTTCAACATTATTCTGAGCTGAAACAAGTTATCGGTGAAAGACTCTTAGAGATGGAACGCAATGGCAAGAAACGGATAGTCTTTTACGGAGTGAGCGATGAGATGGAAGTGGCCTACGTGACGCTTCAAGGAGTCAATCTCAAACTGGTTGGGATTGTTGAGGATGACGAGAGGATAAAACCTCGGATTATTTTTGGTTATGAAATAGAACCTGTGAGTCGCATTCAAGAACTTAAACCTGATTGCATATTAATCACTTCTTTAAGTGAAAACGAGAAGAAGAAGGAAACACTTAAAGAGATTTTTGGCTCGAATTCAATTTGCATAAAGGATATTTGCTTCCCTTGATTTGAAATGACTCGCTGTCTTAGGGGATAAGGATGAAGATCATGACAGCCATGTATACGCTGAAAAGAGGGGGGGCTTATGACAGATTTCTCATGATGCTCGAAGCCTTCTTGGAAAGAGATTGTGAGATCCATTGTCTTTCCCTGACACCGATCCAGATCAGGAGTCCCCTTTTTAATAACCATGTTATTCGACTTCCTTTTCATTTGGACCATCCTACGCTCACCAAAATATCCGTCTTACTTTTATTCCCTTTTTACACGCTTTTAGTCGGATGGCGGGAGAAGATCGATCTTTTTATTGCCTTTAATTCTCTTTATGCATTCATACAAGCCATGGCGAAATGGATCCTAAAGAAACCGATGGTCACATTGATTCGGGGGGACTTTTCATTCGGTTTAAAGATGCGTGATTCGTTCAAAAGCTTCCTAGGGTTAAATAAGACGATCGAATATTTTGGGTTAATCGCTTCGGATCGGATTTTAACTGTGAATGCGGATATACAAGGAAAGATCATGGAAGTGATTGGGAAGCGAAAAAATATTGATGTCGAGATTTTCTTTAATAACATTCTTGTTTCAAACCACTCAACGCCTATGGAACGGATGAAGATCAGAAATCGATATGCCATTCCAGCGGATGGGAGGGTCCTGGTGACTGCCGGGGTTCTCAACCGGGGAAAGAACATAGAAGTGTTATTAAAATCTCTTCCGAAAATCGGAATAAAAAATCTATTTCTCTTTATTATCGGAGACGGCTCAACGAAGGAGGACACTCCCTATCTGGAGAATTTGAAAGAGGTGACGAAGGAATTAGGTCTTGAGAAAATGGTGATTTTTACCGGATGGCTTCAGAAAGAAGAGATGTGGAGGATATTCCGTGGTGCAGACCTCTTTATCTTATCTTCCCTGAACGAAGGAATGCCCAATGTCTTGTTAGAGGCCCTTGGACTCGATTTGCCCTGTTTGGGAAGTAAGATCTCCGGTATCGAGGATATTCTTCAACATGAAGAATTGATGTTCGATCCCCGGAATGAGGCAGCGATTGCGGATAAAGTGAGGCAGTTTTTTTCTGATGACCAGCATTCCAAAAATGTCATTCAATTATGTCGTGAAAGAAAGAAAACCTTTGTCTTCGATTGGAAGGAGAGGGCATTCCAAATGGTGACGCAGAGACCGTTTCATAGAGGTAAAGCATGCCAATCAAGGTAGTGCTGGTGGCCGGAGCACGCCCCAATTTTATGAAGATCGCCCCCCTCTGGTCAGAGATGAATCGACTCCCATCGGACTTCGAACCCATCATTTTGCACACCGGTCAACATTATGATTATGAAATGTCCAAAGTATTTTTCGAGGACTTGGACTTACCTGAGCCGCATTACTTTTTGGGGGTCGGGTCTGGAACCCACGCAGAACAAACAGGGAAGATAATGATCGATTTTGAGCGAGTGATTCAAAATGAAAATCCTGACTTGGTAGTGGTGTTTGGTGATGTGAATTCAACCCTCGCTTGCAGTGTGACGGCTAAGAAACTCTTCATTCCAGTGGCTCATGTGGAAGCCGGGCTTCGAAGCTTTGATATGACCATGCCCGAAGAAATCAACCGGAAAGTGACCGATGCTATTTCGGATATCCTTTTTACTCCATCGAAAGACGGAAATGAAAATCTTATTCGGGAGGGAGTCGAAAGAAATAGAATCCATTTTGTTGGGAATATCATGATCGATTCTTTAATCTCAATTTTAAAAAGGATTGATCCATCCTATGAAGATAAGGTTTTTCAGAAATTCGGTTTACAAAGGAACCATTTTGTTTTGGTCACCCTTCACAGGCCTTCGAATGTCGATGATAAGAATGATCTTTGGAGGGTTATGAATTTTTTGAATACCCTTTCTCTCAGAATACCAGTTATTTTCCCCGTTCACCCGAGAACAAAGAAAAATATAAATGGATTTGACGCAGGCCTCGCTTCTAATAGAGATTTCAAAGTTTTGGAACCACTCCGATATAAAGAATTTATTACACTTGAAAAATACTCGAAGTTTGTCCTCACAGATTCTGGAGGGATACAAGAAGAAACAACCTATTTAAATGTCCCCTGCCTCACACTAAGGACTACTACAGAACGGCCAATTACCATTACTCAAGGGACGAATGAATTAGTATCGATGGGAAATATTCAAGATCGGATGGAATCAATTTTATCAGGAGACTGGAAACAAGGTAAAACGCCAGAATTGTGGGATGGCAAAACAGCACAGCGAATTGGAAACATTCTCAAAAGAAGGGAGATTTAAGATAATAATTCAGGCGAAAGTAAAAAAAAGGAAGGTAATTGGAGAAAATGCTCCACTCCCCGCTTTTTCGGAAAGATTTGCCCTGATCAAAGCAATGTTAGAGGCACTAGGATTGGATTTGCCCTGCCTCGGGAGGAGGATATTTGGGGTTAAGGATATTCTTCAGCATGAAGAATTGATGTTCGACCCCAAGGATGAAAAAGACATTGTGAGAAAAATTAGCCGATTTTTTTCCGATGAGCAACTTTCCAATCATATCGCTGAATTATGTCGTTGAAGAAAAAAAGATTTCTTCTTCGATTGGAAGGAAAAGGTATTCCAAATGGCAACAAAAAGAACTTTTGATAGAGGTGAAGGTAGCCAAGGATGATGGAACAACCATTTTGGCGACTGGCAAGAGGGACTTTAATCTACGGCATTGGTGGAATCCTTAGTCGGTTCATCGTCTTTTTACTATTACCTGTATTCACTTCGTATTTAACACCGGCAGAATTTGGAATAAGTTCCCTGCTTGGATTCATTGGCTTCTTTGTAACACCCGTGTTTTCTCTGGGCCTCGGAGCGGCCATGGGGATATGCTATTTTGATGGAGATGACCGGCGAAGAAAGGAGACGACAGTATGGACCGTTTTTACAGTTCTTGGAATAAGTGTGTCCGCTTTGGCTGTTTTGGGGGTTGTATTCGCCCGAGAGATCAGCTTATTGGCATTTCAGACTCCTCAATATCATTATTTGGTCACGATTTCAGTAATGAGCACATGCCTAAATATCCTAAGCATACCCCTTATGTTATATTTCCAGTTTGAGGAGAAAGCAAAAACTTTCGTAACCTTAGCGACCCTTTCAACGCTCATTGGGATCGGGTTGAGCGTCCTAATGGTGGTCGTCTTAGAAAAGGGCATTCAGGGTTTTATTGAGAGCGGACTGATTGGCCAGGCTGCTACCTTGTTATTCTTTTTATTCCCTGTGATACGCGCCGTAAGGTATCGATTCAGCCGAACCCTGACCTATGAAATTCTAAAATTGGGTGTTCCCCTGATTCCATCGTTCGCATTCCTTTTCGTCATTCAACAGGGGAATAAATATATATTGCAGTGGTTTAAAGGATTGGAGACAGTTGGAATTTATACTGTCGGTTTTAATCTTGGACTGATGATGAATTTAATCGTGAGTGGTTTTACAAGCGCCTGGATGCCATATTTTATGTCTTTCATTAACAAATGGGACGAGGCTCGTATCTTGTTTGGTCGCGTTTTAACTTATTACGTTTTCTCTTTTGGAGGGTTAAGCCTGTTATTCCATATAGCAGCGAGACCAGTTGTGATGATCATGACAAAGGCCGCTTTCCATGATGCTTACAAAGTAGTTGGTTTATCCGCCACCGCACAGTTTCTTGTCGGAGTTTTTAGTATATTATTGCCGGGTATATACTTTGCCAAGGAGGTCAGGTATGTGACTCTTATTCAAGGGACGAGCGCGCTCTTAACAGTGGGCTTTAATCTCATTCTCATCCCTTTGTTTGGGATGATAGGTTCAGCCGTAGCCTTAATGTTAGGTCTGTTAGTGATGAGTGTTCTTCAACAGACCTGGAATTTCAAACGAAGAAAGTCCTATCTCAATGTTCAATACGAATGGAACAGGATTCTGCGCTTTTCTTTCATATATGCGGGTTTTGTTTTGATAATGCTATTGAAAGGCAATCCATCATTAGGTGTAGAATTGTTAATTTCCGGAATCTCGGCTGCCGCGCTTCCCATCATTCTCTATGCCCTTTTGAATCAGCGGGAGAGAGAGATGTTATGGACGATTGGAAAAAGATTCACTCGTAAGGTATCTGCCAGGGTATCTGTGCAGCTGTGAAGCAAGAAGAATTAGATCATGACAAACGGCGAGATTTTTAGAAAAGAACCAATACGTTTCCACGGTAACATTCCAGTATTTTCTCATTTGAATGAGTATACGGATAACTATCGAAAGATTTCCGAAGATCACCTGGAATCACTTCGCCGAAATGGGACTAATCCATTTATCCCTGAAGATCTATGGGTAGAATTCGAGAAATCGACCGCTGAACTCGTCAAAAAATATTCAAAACAAGGTGATAGGGTCTTAGATGTGGGCGTCGGACTGGGACGACTCCTGTCTTAATTTCCTTATCTGGAACGATATGGGATTGATATCAGTTTTGGTTATCTTCAGGTTGCACAGAGTAAGGGGATTAATGTGTGCTATGCATTGGTTGAAGATATGCCGTATAGAGAAGGTTTATTTGATTTGGTGGTATGTACGGACGTATTGGAGCATGTGCTTGATCTGAACCTGTGCTGCGCAAGGATTCTGTCCGTATTAAAGAAAGGAGGAATTCTGATCATCCGTGTACCGTTCAGAGAAAATTTAAGCCAGTATTTAGAGGTTACGTATCCCTACAAGTACGTACATTTAAGAAATTTTGACGTGTACTCCTTGCGTCTCCTATTTGAGCGAATATTTGGCTGCGAGTATATTGAAATGGCTACAGCGGGTTATACGCCCGGCACAAATAGGCTGAGATATCCAGTGCCATTTCAAAAAGTGAATGTTATCGCATGCCGTTTCGTTTCCGGAATCAAAACTATTTACAAACCTGCTTACGAGTTGTTGCTTAAGAAACTGTACGATCCTATTGTCATCAATATCGTTGTTAGGAAGGAAAAGTAAGCCGGAAGGTTCATATGAGTGGTGACGAGACTCAATTCGTAAATGGAACACTGTTGCTCTATCATCATCCTCTTCGTCAGAGTGCTTCCACCATTATGGAACACGTTAATGCCTTTGAGCAATACTCACATTTTAAGGTCTGGAAAGTTAACGTCGAACTCGGCTTCCCCCAGGGCTTACGGGAGCTGCCATTTCGCGCACTTGTGCTACACTATTCCCTCTTTGGCATTTGGCCCTATATGCTGAATGAGAAGTTTCTGAAGTATATTGAGCAGAGTCAAGCCCATAAGATTGCCTTTTTCCAGGATGAGCACCGTTTTTGCCAGGCACGGTTTGTCTTTATCAATCGTTACAAGATTGACTGTATCTACACACTGCTTGAGCCTGCATATTTTCATGAAGTATATCAAAAATATACAACTGTTCAAAAATTAGTTTATACCTTGCCTGGTTATGTCAGCGACGATTTAATCACTCTTGCGCAAATGATGGCCAAACCTGATAAAGATCGGATAATTGATATTGGCTATCGAGGTCGTCGTCTTTCGCTTTATATGGGCAAGGGAGGCCAAGAAAAGCATGAGGTTGCCATTGGTTTTCTACAACGCGCTAACGGTTCAGACTTAAAAATCGATATAGAAAGCGATGAGCGACAGAGAATTTATGGAAAAGGATGGTATAAATTCTTAGCCAATTGCCGGGCCGTTTTGGGGGTGGAAGCAGGCGTATCCATTTTCGACTTAGAAGATAAAGTCCGGGGAGAATGCGAGCGATTAATTTCAGAAAATCTAACCATCAGCTTTGAAGAAATATCGAAGAAGGTATTGCAGCCATGGGAAGGAAATATACCATATCGCACAATCAGCCCTCGGCATTTTGAAGCGGCAGCCTTTCGAGTATGTCAGATTCTTTTCGAAGGAGATTATTCTGGAGTAATGCAGCCAATGGTACATTATATTCCCTTGAAAAAAGACTTCTCCAATTTTGAGAATGTGCTCCGTATGTTTAAAGACCAGAAGTTGAGGTCGAAATTGACCGAGAATGCCTATTGCGATCTCATTGCTTCTGGCAAGTATAGTTATCGGAAATTCATTCAGGAAATTTTTGACAAGTCGCTGCCGGATTCTGGAATGAAGCCTGAGATATCGGCAAAGGAGGCAGAAAAGGTGACAACACTCTTGGGGAAGGATGCGAATCGACGAAAGTTTTATGCAATGTGTCGAGGCATGCCGCATCGTCTTTTTTCAAGCAGGAATTACATCATCCCATTAGGACGGCGGATTTGGTACACATGGCGTGGAGTAAAGCAATCTCATTCTTGCACCATGAATTGCAACAATATTTGATACCAGAACAGAAACTATGACTCGATGGCGGGGGAAGAGAGCTGTGGGAACCATTGAAATTCAGAATGTTCGGTCTTTTTGGAAAACTCACCCCCTCTGTGCCTTGGCAATTCCTCACCCCTTGGGTTCACGCGAGTATTTTAGGTATTACGATGCATTGAGGGAAACCAATGAGCGTATCAAATTTTCATACCAAGTGCATGAATACGGAAACTTCACTGGCAAAAAAGTACTGGATGTCGGCGCTGGCAATGGCTATGTGCTGAGTAAGTACGCACAAGAAGGCGCTGAGGTATGGGGCATTGATATCACGAATACTGCAATCGACCTGTGCTGCAGGCGTTTTGAACTGTTTGGCTTGCGAGGCGATTTTTTGGTGGCTAGCGCAGAAGAATTGCCCTTTGAGAGTGACTCCTTTGATTGCGTCTGTTCTATGGGGGTTTTACACCATACACCCAATACGGCTAAGGCTGTGGATGAAATTTTCCGAGTCCTTAAGTCAGGGGGTCGATTAATTGTCATGGTCTATCATCGTAATTCAGCATTGTATCGGTGGAAATTTCCCTTGATGAGCCTCGTCACCGGTAAGACGATCCAGCAATTGGTGAACGAGGTAGATGGGGTAGGGAATCCCAAGGGGAGCGTTTTTTCAAAAGATGAGTTGCATTGTTTGTTAAATAAATTTATAGATCTTGATCTTTTCGTTGGCCTTCTGCAGGGATGGATGCTCTTCCCAAGGGGAGGGCGCCTATTTCCAGATCGTTGGCTGCGAAAGTTTGAAAAATTTGGTGGTTGGTTTTTGTATGCGAAAGGGAGAAAGCCATGATGACATCCATGCTGTTTGGATGTTTAAGCTTCTTCGACACTGAATAGGTTGGTGGTGGAATGAATTTCCTTTGGCCAGTCCAAGAAGGAGTGTGATATGTGTGGGATTGCAGGCGTCATCAGCCTTTCATTACAACCGATCCACGCTCTCAATAAGCGGTTAAGGGCGATGAATGACTTACAGCGTCATCGAGGTCCTGACGGGGAAGGGGTCTGGACCCACGAGCATGGTCATGCGGGCTTTGCCCACAGACGGTTGAGCATTATTGATCTTTCGACTGGCCAACAGCCCATGAACCACCGGAGTGGCAATTGGATCACCTATAATGGAGAAATTTATAATTATCTCGAATTGCGTGGAGAACTCGGCCAAGAGAATTTTATGACGACTTCTGATACAGAAGTTATTCTTCAGGCTTATCAGAAATGGGGTACGGATTGCGTCAATCACCTTCGTGGAATGTTTGCATTTGCGTTATGGGATGAAACGAATCAGATATTATTTTGCGCCAGGGATCGGTTTGGAATAAAACCGTTTTATTACACCATCGTGGATGGAAATTTCTATTTTGCGTCAGAAATAAAAGCCTTGTTGCCCTTTGTTGAACGTATTGAAACAGACCGAGAAGGATTGACCGATTATTTGGTTTTCCAGTTTTGTATGGCAGGCAAGACCCTTTTCAAGGGAATTAATGAATTATTGCCTGGCCATTTCCTGAGGATAAAGAATGGCTCGTTAAACGTGGAGAAGTACTGGGAGGTATATTACGACTTGGATTTCGACCATACGGCCAAGTACTTTGAAGAGAATCTAGAGCGGTTATTACTTGAGTCGATTCACTTACATCTTCGTAGCGACGTACCCGTAGGTACCTATCTCAGCGGAGGATTGGACTCTAGCATCGTCACCTCATTGGCCAGCAGAAAATATGAAACTGGCCTCATCTCTTTTCACGGCAAATTCCCATTCCATGAAGAATTTAATGAAAGTCTATATGCCCATGAGTTAGCCGATTGGTGTGGCCTTGAACTGCATGAGATTGATATTACGGTCAATGACTTCATCCAGAATATTCGTAAAGTCATCTATCATATGGACTATCCTGCAGCTGGCCCCGGCTCTTTTCCCCAATACATGGTCTCCAAATATGCCAGCCAACATCGAAAGGTTCTCTTGGGAGGACAGGGAGGAGACGAGATTTTTGGAGGTTATGCTCGCTACTTGATGGCGTATTTTGAGCAATGCATCAAGGCAGCGATTGATGGAACGATGCACAATGGAAATTTTATTGTAACCTATGAATCCATCATCCCCAATTTGGCGACATTACAAAACTACAAACCTCTGCTGAAGGAATTTTGGCGAGAAGGTCTATTTGAAGATATGGATAAACGGTATTTCCGTCTGATCAATCGAGCCTCCCTGATACAAGACGAGGTCAATTGGGAAGCGTTGAGAGGCTATTCTCCTTTTGAAACCTTCCGAAACATCTTCAACGGGGACAATGTTCAGAAAGAGTCGTACTTCGACCTGATGACCCATTTTGATTTTAAAACGTTACTGCCGGCGTTACTTCAAGTTGAAGATCGTGTGAGCATGGCCCATGGCCTCGAATCGAGGGTGCCTTTTCTTGATCATCCATTAGTGGAGTTTGCGGCCACCATTCCTTCGAACATCAAGTTTAAAGACGGAACGATGAAACAGATACTTAAAATGGCGATGCGTCCGTATCTACCCGACATCATAGTTAATCGAAAAGATAAGATGGGATTTCCAACTCCCTTGTCAGAATGGTTTAGTGGGGAAGCCAATGAATTTGTGTGCGACATTTTTTCCACGAAAGCTGCATTAGACCGCGAATTGATTAATAACCGGAAGGTTTTGAATGGACTTTCCAAAGAAGTAAGGTATGGTCGAAAAATCTGGGGCATGCTGTGCTTAGAGTTGTGGCAGCAAGAGTTCCACGATAAGGAATATGCCTATAAGCAGTTAATAAGCAAGGAGGGAGTGTTGCGATGAAAATATTAATTACAGGCGGCGCAGGCTTTATTGGATCCAATTTGGTTGATTGCTTAATTGCCCGGGGGGATCGGACCTTAGTCATCGACAACTTTGCTACAGGGCGGCGGGACAACTTGACTCCGCATCCGAACCTCACGGTCATTGACGGAACCATTGCGGATGCTGCATTCGTCAATCGAATCTTCAGCGAGTTTCTTCCGGAAATCGTTGTTCACGCGGCTGCCTCCTATAAGGATCCAAAGAACTGGGCCGAGGATGTGAAAACCAATGCGCTCGGTTCGGCGATTGTGGTTCAGGCATCTGAGGAACTAAAAGTCAAACGGCTGATTTATTTTCAGACAGCCCTCTGTTACGGATTACATCCGCTTGAACAACCAATCAAGCTTAGTCATCCCGTTCGACCGGAAGGGAGTAGTTACGCCATCAGCAAGACGGCGGGGGAACAGTATATTCAGCTAAGCAGTTTGGACTTTATCTCATTTCGACTGGCCAATGCCTATGGACCAAGAAATTTAAGCGGTCCTCTTCCCACTTTCTTTCATCGTTTGACGAATCATAAACCGTGCTTTGTAATGGATACGCGGCGAGATTTCATTTATGTTGATGATCTCATTAGGGTCGTATTGATGGCCGTCGATGGAAAAGGGGAGAAGGGGTTTTATCATATTTCTTCAGGGTCAGATTTTTCCATTAAGGAATTGTTTGATGCTACGGCCAAAGCTTTAGATATCGTTCCAGCCCCGGGCGTTGAAGTCCGCCCCCGGAGTCCCGATGATGTCTTCACAATCCTTCTTGACCCATTAAAAACGAATCAAGATTTTGACTGGGAGGCCGAAACGAAGTTGGATATTGGGGTGAGGAGGGCCATTGAATGGTATAAACAATATGGAATCGAACAAACCTACACCCATTTAAAAGCGGTCGATGCAGACCGGTGACTTTGTCATCCTGTCGTAATTGTTGAAGAGGGAGGTTGTCCGAGAATGAAGGAGGGTACATTTGGACGATTTTCATAATCAGAGGATCTTGGTGGTGGGAGGCGCTGGGTTCATAGGGAGTAATTTAGTCAGAACGCTCCTCAAACTATCCGCTGCAAGAATATGGATTGTGGACAATTTGCTCTCAGCGGAGCGGGCTAATGTGCCTATTTTCGCCGAAATCACGTTCATCGAGGGCTCCGTTACTGACGACAAAATTCTCTCGGAGATGAAGGGCGATTTTGACTATATTTTCCATCTCGCAACTTATCATGGCAACCAGAATTCCATTCAGAATCCTCTCGCAGACCACGAAAACAACACGCTGACGACCTTGAAACTCTTCGAGCGGATCAAGGGTTTTACAAAGATTAAAAAGGTTGTGTATGCTTCAGCGGGTTGCACCGTTGCTGAGAAAACATTTGATGAAGCGAATGCGACAAAAGAGAATGCCCCAGTATCGTTATATCTGGATAGCCCCTACCAGATTTCCAAGATTGTCGGAGAATTTTATTCAAATTACTACTTTAAGCAATATCGTCTTCCGGTAGTGAAGGCCCGTTTCCAAAATGTCTATGGTCCAGGTGAGATACTGGGTGCTGGAGAGTGGCGAGGAACGCCTGCAACAATTTGGAGAAATGTGATTCCGACCTTTGTTTTCCGCGCCATAAAAAAGATGCCTTTAATGGTGGAAAATGAGGGAAAAGCCACTCGTGATTTTATTTACGTGGATGATATCGTTCGAGGATTGATATTGTGTGCCACACGGGGCGTGCCAGGGGAGATCTACAACTTAGCAAGTGGTCTCGAAACTTCCATCTTCGATCTTGCAAAGTTAGTCAACCGATTGACGAATAACAATACGCCGATTGAATTTGCACCGAAGCGCGACTGGGACAATTCCGGAAGGCGATTTGGTAGCACTCTCAAGGCCAAGGAAAAAATTGGTTTTGAGGCTCAGGTAGGTGTTAAAGATGGGCTGAGGCGAACGATAAAATGGACGGAAGAAAATTTCTCCTTGATCGAAACCTGCATAAGGAAACACAAGGCTTACATCGCCTAGGATGAAAGACAATATTAAAACATTGCTCCTTGATGCGAATGGATTGACCTGGAAAGCTATCTTGACCGATACCACCTTACGTGGTTTTTTGCATGTTCCCTTTGATTACTCATCAAGGACTACTTCTCCCCAAAGCACGCTGATACGGAAGCTCTTTGGGATCCGCAATGAATCTCTTTCCTATGTCCTTGACTGGCGAGAGGCACTCTGTGAAACTGCCCAATTGGATGTGGAAGTTTGTAATATTAGTAATCTGGTAGAGTATTTCCGTTGCTTACGGGCGATCGGTCATTATTCACTCATTATCATATTACACTCTGCCACTGGCGACAACATGTCCATATTACTCAAGACGGCCGAATGGTTTAAAAAGCGACGTGGCAAACTCATAATTTTTATTGGCAATGAGTATAACTTGATGGCGGATAAAATCAAATTCATCCGTTCAGTAGAGGCTGAATATGTATGCAGCCAGTTACCGTTTGAGGCGGCTTGTTGGTTATATGCGGATTGCCCGAGATCAAAGATTCTGGCTATCCCTCACGCATTGAATCCCAAATTATACTCTCCAGATCCGTCTTCCAGCAGGAAGATTGACATCGGATTTATCGGACACCTCTATCATACCCTTATCGGAGATATGGAAAGAACAAATTTGATTCAATTCTTTCAAAGGAATGGTAAAGGTCTTGGAATGAGTTGTGATATACGAACCCAGAGGCTCCCAAGGGAGAAATGGGCTCAATTTCTGAAAGCGTGTAGGGGGATCTTAGGGGCTGAGTCAGGGACTTATTACTTGGATAGGACAGGCCAAATCATTGAAGATGTTAAAAAGTATGTCAAAGCCCATCCTGGTGCTTCCTTTGGAGAAGTGTATGAAATCTTTTTCAAGAACTGCCTGAGTCCTGTTTCTGGAAAAGCGATTTCATCACGGCACTTTGAGCCGATCGGGACAAAAACGTGTCAGATCCTGATCGAAGGCTACTATAATGGCATCCTCAAACCGGATGAACACTACATCAGTGTTAAAAAAGATTTATCTAACATCGAAGATGTCATCCGAAGGTTCAAGGACGATTCTTATCGGAAAGCGATGGTTGAAAAGAGCTATAAGTATGTAATGGATGGCCATACCTATCGCCATCGGGTCGATACATTGCTTCGGACAATTTGTTAAGCTAAGAACTTATGGAGGTGGGTTTAGTTGGATTGAGTTTGTTTTTATTCGAGAACTCAGAAGCATGGATAAAAATTATATTTTTGTGAGTTCATCTAAACTAAACGCTTGAGAATTGTTGGGATAGAAAGTTTCTCAGATTCGTTAGCCAATTTAAGCGATTCTATAGAGAGTACGTGTTGAATAGGAAATAGGGAATGTGTGGGATTTGCGGAGAGATAGACTTTTATAATAAGAGTGTAAAACCTGAACTCATTCAGAGAATGTGCAATCTCTTAGCACATCGGGGTCCAGACGATGCAGGAATGCTTTTTCTCACCGGTGACAAATATTTTGAAGTAAGCAAGATTAATGAATCGCCCATGGACAATAACGGCTTCCAAGTCGGTCTAGGGCATCGTCGTCTCTCTATCATTGATCTTTCAGCGGCCGCTCATCAACCAATGTGTAATGAAGACGGTCGTATCTGGATCGTTTTCAACGGAGAGATTTATAATTTTCAAGAGACGAGAGAGAAATTGGATAAGAAGGGGCATCTATTCAAATCAAAGTCTGACACAGAGGTCATTCTCCACTCTTATGAAGAATGGGGGGTGGAGTGTCTGAATCGTTTCCGTGGAATGTTTGCCTTTGCAATATGGGACTCCAAGCTTCAACGATTATTCATGGCACGGGATAGATTAGGTAAAAAACCTTTAGTCTATTTTCACCAAAACAGTCATTTCGCCTTTGCTTCGGAGATCAAGGCCCTTCTCCAGGTTCCGGGAGTCGAGAGAGAAGTAAATGTCTGTGCCCTCCATCATTATTTGACTTATCAGTACGTTCCTTCTCCAGAGACTATCTTCGAGAGGATCAAGAAGCTGCCCCCCGCCCATTATCTTATTTATGATCGTGCCGGAAACCTGAGGATAGAGCGTTACTGGAAACTCAATTTTAACTCGATCCATCAAAATCATACCGACCAGCAAGAACTGGAAGATCGGATACGAACAGAACTCGAAGAGTCGGTCAAGCTCAGGTTGATCAGCGATGTTCCTTTGGGCGCTTTCTTGAGTGGGGGCGTGGATTCAAGCCTGGTCGTTGGAATAATGGCGAAGCTCAGCGGAAACCCTGTTAAAACCTTTTCCATTGGATTTGAGGAAAAGGAGTTTGACGAGCTTTCTTATGCCAGAATTGTATCAGACCATTTTGCGACGGAGCATCATGAATTCATCGTCAAACCAGATGCCATTGAAATTTTGCCAAAACTCGTATGGTACTATAATGAACCCTTTTCAGATTCTTCAGCGATTCCAACCTATTATGTTGCAAACTTGACGAAAGACTTTGTGAAGGTGGTTTTGACTGGGGATGCAGGCGATGAGAACTTTGCCGGTTACCCGAGATATCTACGTAGTAAATGGGTTGCCTATTTCTCAAAAATCCCGGAAAAATTGAGAAAAGATCTATTGCCAAATTTTATCCGAGCTTTTTCCACCCTTCATTGGAGAGAAAAAAGATTGAATCGTCTTGCCGATTTCATGGAATCCCTGTCTGCCAGTCACGCAAAAAATTATGCCGAACAGATTAAGATCTTTAATGCGAAAGAAAAGGAAGATATTTACACAGAGGATTTTCGCAAGAAGGTGGAAAAAATAAACCCTTTAGATTTTCTGCTGAAGAAATTTGAAGAATCGGGTACAGAAGACCTTTTGGAACAGTTGCTCTATGTCGATATCAATTCCTATCTTCCCGAAGATCTCCTGGTTAAGATGGATATTGCCACCATGGCCAATTCATTAGAGGCACGGGTCCCCTTTCTCGATCATAAGTTCATGGAATTAGTCGCTGGAATTCCGCCTCATTTGAAGCTCAAGGGGACAAAGACCAAATTCATCTTGAAAACAGCTTTTAAAGATCTCCTCCCCGAGGCTATTTTTAAGAGGAAGAAAATGGGTTTTGGTGTTCCCGTTTCAAGATGGTTCAGAAATGAATTAAAAGATTATATCTATGAGGTCCTTCTGGACCCTAAGACTTTGAACCGTGGATATTTCAAGAGGGAAACGATCGAGCGCCTGCTCAATGACCACATCGGATTGCGTTACGATCATTCGGCGAGGATCTGGGCATTGCTCTTTTTAGAGATATGGTTCAGGGTCTTTATGGAGCAGGAAGGCGATTTCTTTTCATATGCTGCTTAGAGGGAAAAATAGAAATTCGATTCAACATCTCAGAGTTTTGATCGGTAGACAACCCATCCGGGTATTCATCGTCTGCCTCACTATTCTGGTATTGGTTGGGATTCTCTACTTCAATTCGCTTGGAAATCAGTTTACAAACTGGGACGACGGGATGATTTACCAAAATCCCTCCATCCGGAATTTGAATTGGGAAGGGGTAAAGAAGATGTTCGTCCCGCAACGAGGAAATACCTACCAACCCATCCGGATCCTTAGCTACGCAATCGATTACAGGATTTGGGGACTGAACCCCCTTGGTTACCACATCGCAAACATCCTCTTTTATATTCTCACTTGCATCATGGTCTTTCTTACCCTTCGTCTCCTTTCAGCGGGATTAAGAAAAGGAGTCCCCCCTCATTCCCATGAGAGGGCTGCCTTTTTCGGGGCATTGCTTTTTGCGGCCCATCCTGTTCACGTGGAAGCCGTCACTTGGCTCGCGGCCAGGAAAGAAGTCTTGCAGGGCTTCTTCTTCTTTCTTGCCTTCTATCTCTATCTCAAAGGGAGAGAAAGGGAGGACCGGCGGAGAATGGCTTACTTCGGTCTCGTACTTTTCTCCATCTTGCTCGCTACCTTATCAAAACCTTCTGCAGTTGTTTTTCCTGGTGTCGTCATCCTTTACGAGCTTACAAAAGGAAAAGACAAATTTTTAAGTTTCATAAAAAAGCATTGGGGTTTCATGATGGCAGCGCTGGTGGTCTCAGGAATCTTTACCTTCATTATGATGAAGGTGATGTTGGAAGCAGGAGGAATCAAACCATATCGAGGGGCCGGCACCGCTAGCAACGTTCTTGTCTGTCTGTATGTTTTTCTGCAAAGCATAAAACTCCTCATTTTCACGATCAATTACTCGGCGGCTTATTCCTTTCTTGTATCCATG
>Ga0209777_10004440_pt1 | contig 16577 bp, 16 predicted proteins | sample FrelakmetHBP12HB_FD_187147 | JGI IMG/M metagenome (GOLD analysis project Ga0209777, IMG submission 187147) | Freshwater lake sediment microbial communities from the University of Notre Dame, USA, for methane emissions studies -HBP12 HB (SPAdes)... | ecosystem: Environmental > Aquatic >...
GGGGCGAGCGGAAATTCCGGCAGGTGGATGCCCGCTTCATTTTCACGCAGCCCCAGCCGCCGCGGCCGTTGGACCTGGACCTGGCTGGCGCGCACAACGTCTGGGAGGACCATCCCTCCAACCGGCCCCAAGACGTGATAGTGCTCAACGACGGCACGGTGCGGGGAGCTGAGAACCTGAGTGCCAACCTGCACGGCCTGCGCAACCACCCGGCCTGGCACAACCCCGTAACGTTCCATGTGGATGGGGAACGGTGGTGGCGGTTTGCGGTGGCCGTAACCAGCGTAAGCCAATACGGCGGCGCGATCCTGGACGTGTACGTGGATGGAATCCTGGCGTTGCATGCCGACTTCAAGGAGAACCCCTTGCAGCGCAATGAGGCGCTGCAGTGCTACAACGGCGAGTACATCATCTCCGTGCCCCCGGGCAAACACACTGTCCAAGCGGTTAACGCAGGCACGGACTGGCTGGTCTGCCACTACAAGTTGCTGGGCTATGTACAGAAGGTGACGCCCGATCTGCGCGCTTTCGGCGTGCAGGATGACACGCTGGCGCTGCTATGGATTCAGAATGAAACGGCATCGCAGCCAGCACGGAAAATGCAGGTACGGCCTGAGACTGTCGAGCATGTGGCGCTGAACATTGGCGGCTTAAGAGACGGCCGCTACGAGGTCCACTTCTGGGATACCGGCAAAGGCAGGTTCCGAGTTCAGAAAGCAGACGCCGAGGATGGCCGGCTGTCTCTCCCGCTGCCGCCCATCGCAACGGATATCGCGGTCAAAGTGCGGCGCCTGTGAACACGGTCCGCAGCCGCTAAAAAATCCAAAATCCGAAACCCAAAATCCAAAATCTTCAGGGGGCGCTGTTGACCCAGGCCGAATACCAGATATCCAAAGTCAGTTTGGTCGCGGCGCGAGCGCGCTCCAAGATGAACTCTTTGCCTTTCTCCGGCGCCTTGTCGAAGGCGCCCTGAGCGTCGAGCTCATAGCAACGCTGCACATAGCCGTTGGACACCGTGATGGCCTTGGTGATAAGGGGCCACACATTCTCCGCGCGTTCCGCAACCAGGCCTTGGTTGAGCAGTTCCGGCGTGAAGCCCTGGCTTTCGGGGTAACCGTCAATCTTGCTGTGAATGCCTTTCTGCTGGAGGTTCCCCGCGGCGTCCGGCCTGCCGTCGAAGTCCTTGGTTGTATGAAGGGGCATCGCGGTATCTTCACAGTAATGGGCGAGCCAACCGGCGTAAACGATGGCGCAATGCTGGAAGGCCTTGGATTCCGGCTGCCCGCGGCATGAGCGGAAAGCAACCTTCAGCCGCTCATAGCCCTCCTGGACCGCGTATGGCAGAAAGCCGGCTTTTGAGGGCTCGATGTGCTTGGAGAAATAGTGCTTCAACAGGTCGGCCCGGTGTTCAGGTATGGGCTGCCCTTCGAGATATTCCAGGTCGAGGTAGTGCTCGGGTTGTTCCGTAGCCTTCAGATGCGGGGCGATGGGGTTTTTCCAATTGTCCGGCTCACCCGAGACCTCCGCCAGCTCTGCCCCGGCCTGCCGGAAAAAGGCGGGCATGTCTTCCGGCAGCTTGGTTGCCGCAGCCAACGTGCAGACGTTGTGGCCGCCATTCCACCAAGCCCGGCACCGGTTCCTGGCCGCCACGACCAGGCTTAGGGCGAGGAAGCCTGAAAACAGAACTGCGACCGTCAAGTGGCGAGTCCTCATTTCTTCGCCTCCAGCGCCTTGAGACCAGGCACATCCGTTGGCCCTTCCGCAGGACCGGTATCCACGTCGCTCTTGCCGTCGCTATAGATCACTTTAACGGCCGCCTTCTTGATGTCTTTGGCTCTTTCGCTCTCACCTACCCCGACCAGGCGCAGGCCCTCAAACCCGGTGACTTGGGCCGAGCCCGCGGTCAGGGCGGTCACCAATGGCTGCTCGAATATATTGGCCGCGTCCGGCTTGAAGCTCCTGAACGGGAACACCGCGGTGGAGCGCGGATCAATCAGCGGCTGGTTGTTAACGTCCTTGAAGTAGGCTATTGCATTCATAATGCGCTTGCCGGCCTCGGCATTATTGTAGAGCTGGAAATACACTATGGCGGCCTTGCCTCTCGTCTCCAGTTTGCAGACCTGTACCGGCGGGCTTTTATCCGTCAAAGCCGGATACGGACCTTCAGCCCTCATGCCAATCGGCGCAGCCGCTTCTTCGCCGGGCTTATCCTGTTCCTTCCCGCCGGTCTTGGGCCTCTCCTTTTTCTCAGCCACATCCGATTCCGGCTCGGCCCCTTTCTGTTCTTTCTTGGCCGCAAGCAAGGGGGCGCTGAGGGATTTTGCAAGGTCGTCTTTTGCCGCGGTGGCTCTGGCTTCGCCGGCCGCCAGCTTCTTCTTGGCCGCCTCTTCCTCCTTGCGCTTCCGCTCCTCGGGATCCTCAGTCTTCACCTGCGCGTTCGCGGCTATTGGGGGCTTTTCCATTCTGGACGCTTCCTGCGTCAGTTTGCGCATTTCCAGCGCCGTGACGGCGCCGCGGACTTCCTCCTCCATGTTTCTCAGCCTGCTCAGCTCATTGCCTTCGGCAAAGGAGATCCCCTTGCCAATGAGCTCCTTGGCCTGTTTGTAGTTGTCCAGCGCCTGGTCCACCTGGCCCTTCCGGTTCCAGTCCTTCGCCGAGTCCACAAAGCGCTCGGCCTTGGAGATCTCATCCTGCGCGCTGCGCGGCGGCGGCGCACTGCCGCACCCGGAAACGATGGCGGTGACAACGGCCAGGGCCAAGAATTGGTGCCAACGCTCATTCATGGGGCAACTCCTTTCGTCACTTGCATCTGTTGCGGCGGGGTACAAACAGCCAATCTCCAAACATCCGGAGATTGGCGTCAGTCCCCCGGCGCCCTGTTTTTACAGTACGCCCTTCCCCACTCATTGACAACGGTTAATCCAGGGAGTTCTGGCAGCCTATCTCACCGATACCTCCAGCCCCTCGCCATCAAAGATAACGTTCACGCTGGCTTTGAAGTGCGCCGTGTCACGGACGAAGGCCAGGTAATGCCTCAGTTGGCTGGCTGAATTCACGCTGTTGTGGGCCAGAACCAGGCTGCCGGCGGGGGCGCGCGCATAACCGGCCTCCAGGATGTCCAGGTAAACCCCCTTCCCTTTCTTGCCGGTGCCATCGGCGTCCAGATAGAGCAGGTCAATGGGCTCAGGCAACGTGGCCACGAAGTGCACCGCGTCATCCGCTACGATGCGCGCCACGCCGGTGGGGTCAATGCGGCGTACATTTCTTTCGGCGCGCGCGGCCTCTTCGGCTTTGATCTCCACGCCCACCAGTTGCAACGCCTTATAACACGCGCCCGGCCCCACTGCCGCGCCCGCGTTGCTGATGAACGTGTTGCCGCAGAAGCACCCCGCCGCCACCATGACGGCCGGTTGGTGAATGGCATTCAGCGCATACAGAAAGCGCTGCATTCGCGGCGTTATCGCCGTCCAGGGAATCTCAAAGTTGTCCCGCACGGCCTGGCGCAGGGCCAGCATTTTCGCGCGGTCATAACGGATGTGCGGCAGCCCGCCCCCGTCCCGCACGGCGCTCAGCGCCTGGTCCACTACCTTGATCTCCTGCTCCAGCGGCTCCAGCTCGTGGAACGGCTGGCTGTAGTTCATGCGGTACTTGTCCCAATCGGACGCCCGGTACTCAAGGGCCATGCTGTTCCTCCAGAAGAACCAAGTCCCAGATCCTGAATCCCGGTTTCTAAATCCGAAGGAAACCGAAGAGCCGCAAAAGGTCAAATGCCAAACGAAACTCTAGCCTGCATTTTTCACCACTCATTCACCGCAGAGGACGCAGAGTGCGCAGAGAAAAAATAAACGGAAAGAGCAGCAAATCCTTTCGTATGAATCACCTCTGTGTTCCTCTGAGTCCTCTGCGGTGAGAAATCCGGGCCAGATTCGAAATCCGAAATCCAAAGGCTATTGCGCCAGATTGGCGGATAGGTTAGTTTCCTGTGGGTGGGATAAAGCCATGACGGAACGAACCGTTGCTCTGGTGGTGCAGCAGGCCGGGAGCTGCAAGCTGCTGAAAACCGGCGACCGCTGGCTGGTCACCGGGCGGGAGATCAGCAAGGCCGGCGAAGCCAGGCTCTGCGGCGGCGGCCTCTGCTCACTCCTCCCCAAACTCCAGCACATCCTGCAAACGCTTCCACCGGGCAGCAACCTGCCCGACGACTATCTCACCTGCGACGCGCCTGGCTGCGATGCCGCCTTCCGCATGGAATTCGTGGACACGCAAGCCCAGCCTGTGGCCGGAAGCCCCACGCGGCGGCTGGAGCACGGCGCGGAGGCCGCCGCCGCGGCGCGGAAGAAGGCCGGGCCGCCTTTCCTCGGGCGGTTGCCCAAGGATGTTGCGGCTGAGTTGATCACCGCGTGCAAGACCACGCGCTACGAAAACGGACAGCTTATCCTGGTGCAAGGCGTCGCCGGCCAGCACCTCTACATCGTCGCCGAAGGGGCCGTGGAGGTCACCAAGCGCGGCGATTACAATGACCAGACAGTCCTGGCCGCGCTGGGCCGGGGCGACTGCTTTGGCGAAATGTCCATTCTGACGGGCGAAGTAACTTCGGCCGAAGTGCGCTCACAAGGCAAGTCGGCCGTCCTCTCGGTGCAGAAAGAGGCGCTGGAGGCGCTGCTGCTCAAACGCCCCCTGCTCTCGCGCGAGTTCTCCAAGCTGCTGGCCGAGCGCCTCAAGGCCACCAACATCTCGCTGCAGAGCGAACTGAGCCGCGGCATCATCGGCAAGCTTACGATGATCTCGCTTCCAGACCTGGTGCAGGCGCTGCACCAGAGCCGCCGCACGGGCACCCTGGTGCTGAACCATTCCGGAGCGCAAGGCCGGCTGGGGTTCCGCAACGGCTTCCTGTGCACGGCCAAGGTGGGCGAAGTGCTGGGTAACGAGGCTTTCTATAGCATGATGAAGTGGCCTGACGGCGATTTCTGCTTTGAGCAGACTGAGCCCAAAGCCGGCGACCCCGGGAAAGTCATAGCCGACACCGTGGGCCTGCTGATGGAAGGCATGCGCCGCCTGGACGATGCCCGCGCAAAACAGAAGTGACGAGTGCCGAGTGAGGAGTGCCGACCGCCCCGGATCACACTGCGTCCATTGGTGCTCTTCCCGGTGCTATTCATGACCAGGGGAAGAAAGGCCCTAACCCGCATTCGGCGACCTATCCGGTCTGGATCCGGAATTTGGAATGCAAAATCCGGAAGCGGAGCTAAGATGCCGCGCCAGGGCTAGCCGGGGGACCGGCAAGCGTTTGCAGCACCGCATCGTTACTCTTTTCGTGGGAGGGGGAACCATGTCTTTCACTTTGCCTGCTCTGCCTTATCCGCATGACGCTCTGGAGCCGTACATTGACAAGATGACTCTGGAGATTCACCACGGCAAGCATCACAACACTTACGTGACGAACGTAAACAAGGCCCTGGAGCCTTACCCTGAGCTGCAGAAGCTGACGCTCGAGGAGCTACTGGCGAACTGGTGCGAGAAGGTGCCTGAAGCAGCACGCCAGGCCGTGATCGGCAATGGCGGCGGCACCTGGAACCACAATCTCTATTGGGTGGTAATGGGACCCAAGTGCGGCGGGGAGCCGGGCGGGAAACTGGCCCAGGCGATCAAGAGCACCTTCGGCAGCTTCGCCACTCTGAAGGAGAAGATGGTTGAGGCCGGCCTCAAGCGGCTGGGCAGCGGCTGGTCCTGGCTGGCCAAGACGAAGGAAGGCAAGCTTGAGGTCTACTCCACGCTCAACCACGATTCGCCCATCATGGAAGGCAAGACTCCGATCTTCGTGATTGACGTCTGGGAGCATGCCTATTACCTGAAGTACCAGAACCGGCGCGCCGACTACCTCAACGCCATCTGGAACCTGACTAACTGGAAGGAAGTTGAGAAGCGCTACGCGCAGTAGCGCCGTGAAAAAGGAGGAGAGAAGCAGCATGGACAAGAAGGTGCGGTGCGGGGTGATCGGCGTGGGCCAGATCGGGCTGGCCCACATCGAGAGTTTCAAGAAACACCCGCAGGCGGAAGTCGTGGCGCTGGCGGAGCTGAACCCGCAAAGGCGCCGGAATGCGGCCGAGAAGCACAAGATATCCAAGGCGGTAGAGGATTATCGCGAGTTGCTCAAGGACAAGAGCATTGACGTGATCTCCGTCGCGCTGCCGAATTACCTGCATGAGAAAGTTACTGTCGCGGCGCTCAAGGCGGGCAAACACGTGCTGTGCGACAAGCCCATGGCCACCAGCGCGCGTGAAGCGCAGAGAATGGTTGACGCCTGGAAGGAGATGAAGACCGTCTTCATGGTCGGCATGAACTTCCGCTTCAACCGCGAGACGCAGATGGTCCGCGAATATGTCAAGAACGGGACGCTGGGCGAAGTGTACCACACGCGCGCGCACTGGCTGCGGCGCAGCGGCATTCCCCGCATCGGCTCGTGGTTCACGCAGAAAAAGTACGCTGCAGGAGGCTGCTGCTACGACATCGGCGTGCACCTGCTGGATTGCGCGCTGCATTGCATGGGCAACTTTGACGCGGAGTGCGTCAGCGGCCAGGTCTACGCCAAGTTCGGCCCGCGCGGCCAGGGCAACGGCACGTGGGGCATGGGTGAGATTGACCCCAGGCTGCCCTTCGACGTGGAGGACCTGGCTGTCGCCATGATCAAGCTTAAGGGCGGCAAGACCGCTGTCCTGGAGATAAGCTGGGCCATTCAAGCCGACGGCGGCAAGGACCACGGTGTGGACTTCTATGGCACGGAAGCAGGCGCGAGCCTCTTCCCGGCGCAGATCCTGCGCGTCCGCGAGAATGGGAGCATCTACGAGACGATCACGCCGGACATGCGGAGCCTGCCTGTGCCGGAGGACCGCATGGTCCACTTTATTGACTGCGTGGTGAAGGGCATTCCGCCCTTGGTCAAACCTGAAGAGTCGCTCAAGGTCCAGAAAATTCTGGATGGGATCTATGAGTCGTCCAAGACGGGGAAGGAAGTCCGGATCCATTAGCCTGAGTAATCCACCAGAGAGGGCACAGAGAACACAGAGTCATGAAAAGATTCCGGCTTTGCGCAGACCGAGTTCTTTTTCGTTCTCTGTGCTCTCTGTGTGCTCTGTGGTGAATGATCCGAGTTAGGGAGGGGAAGATGGCGAAGAACCTGATTGCTTGCCGGCCTGGAAGTTACGGTCAATACGCCGCGGAGGCGTACAAGCACTTGCCGACGATAGGCATCACGCATGTGGAAACAGACGTGCCGCCCGAGGAGCAGTGGGCGGCCCGCAAGGCGGCATTGAAGGAGCATGGGCTGAAAGCTTCCAGTGTCGCCGGGGGCGTGAACCTGTCCAAGCCCACCGAGGTCGCGGCCTTTACGCGCCTGGCGCGGGGGGCCAAAGCGTTCGGGGCGAAGATCATATTCCTGAGCGTCAACACGGGCGGGCAGCCGTTGGATGAGTGTTATCGCGTATTGCGGGAACTCGGAGAGACGGCCAAGGCATTCGGCGCCACCATCAGCATGGAAACCCATCCTGACCTGGTGACCAATGGAGACGTGGCCGCGGCAACCATGCAGGGCGTGAACCATCCCAATGTGAAGCTGAACTACGACAGCGGGAACATATACTACTACAATGAGGGGCGTGACGGCGTGGCAGAGTTCAAGAAGTTCCTGCCGTGGCTGGCCTCGGTGCATCTCAAAGAGACGAACGGCAAGCCCAAGACCTGGTACTTCCCGGGCCTGCATGAGGGCGAAGGGATTGTGAACTTCCCGGAAATCTTCAGGCTGTGCAAGGAAGCGAAGTTCAGCGGGCCCTTCACCATGGAGATTGAAGGGATTGAGGGCGAGAACTTCACGCCGGAACAAGCCTGCGCCCGGGTGGCCAATTCTGTGGCGTATCTGAAGTCAATCGGGGCGATGGGGTAAGCAAGGAGTCACGGCCATGCCTTTAGTTTCGATGAAACTCAAAAACCTCGGGCCATTCACGGACATCGCGTTTGAATTTGACCCGAAGGTCAATGTGTTCGTCGGGCCGAATAACTGCGGGAAAACAACGGCGCTGCTTGCGCTGGCGGTCGCGATCTGCGGTCTGGGCCATCCCTTCCCACAGAAGCTGGTACGTAGGGAAGGCGTCTGCGAGCTAAAGGACCTGCTCCACTCGATACGATTGCACTGGCCGATTTCTTCTAATATGACGGCGCCCCTGATCATTGGAGGAGGTATTAGAGAACTCGAATCCATAACGGATGCTCTAGGCTACAAAACCTTTGTGCCCGCGATCAGGCTATGCAAGGATTTTCGCTCCAAAGGGCCGATTAGCGGCATAAGTGTCGACGACATGCTCCCCGATGAAGATCAGTTTGGGGAGCCACCATTATTTTACATGCAGGACGAAAGTGTCATCCAGCAGATAGTGGACTTGGATTACCGTGGCCTACGCGAGAAGAACAGGGGCATTATGATAGCCCTTGGGTTGATCGGAGAACTCGCCTCGCGGATAACTGAAGGCTTCCCTCTGTCCTTTGAGGGTGTGAAAGAAGATAAAATGGGGCTGTTCCCGCAGTTCGGCACTCCTGATGGCAGCCTGCCCTTGAATGCGTTGAGCCAAGGTACGCAGAGCATCATCCAGTGGTGTGCACAGCTTGTGATTGGCTATGCGGAGCATTATAAGTTCCCGGAGACCCTGGCTGATAAACCAGGTGTCTTGATCATTGATGAGATTGACGCTCACCTGCACCCAAGCTGGCAGCGACGCATCATTCCGGCCCTGACAGAAACCCTCCCAGCTTTGCAGATCTTCTGCGCCACGCATTCGCCCCTCATGCTTGCCGGTCTCAAGGCCGGACAAGTCCAGTTGCTCACCCGCGATGACAAAGGCAAGGTTACCGTCAGCCGTAACGAGAAAGACATAATCGGCTGGACCGCCGACGAGATTTACAGCAGCTTCATGGACATACATGACCCGACGGACCTGAAGACGAAGGAGAAGTTGGACCAATTGCGGGAACTTCGCGGCAAGAAAACGCTCAGCGCTGCGGATAGCAAGAAATTGGAGGGGTTGCGAGCAGATGTGGGGCACATCTTGCGCTCGGGTCCGGGTGACGAAATCGCGCAGCGGGTCAATGAGGCGCTGCGCGTTGCAAAACAGCCAAAGCTGAAGCCTGCCAAACGCTAAGCCCAGGGCTGCCCTTTGCTGGAGCCATGAATGCACACAGTTGACCGCGGCCCTGAACCTAACAAATTGGCCGGCATCCGGAAGGAACTGACACCCAAGTGGGTCGCATTTTACAGGCACGGCAAGGGAGGGAAGCCGAGCGACACACGTTGGCGCGAGTTCCAGCCTGCCCTCAGCGAAGTCTTTCCCGGGATTTGTGGCTACTGCGAGGAACATTGCAAGGGTCAAGTGGACCACTTTCGCCCCAAGAGCAAGTTTCCGGAGAAGGTCTACCTGTGGTCCAATTGGGTGCTGGCCTGCCCCACCTGCAACCACGAGAAATTGGAGCACTGGCCAACAAATGGGTATGTGGACCCCTGCACGTCTTTGCCAGCGGAATCGCCAGAAGCGTTTTCCACTATGATTTGCTGACTGGAGAGTTGCTTCCCAAGGTCCGCTTGTCCGCGACACTCCAGGATCGCGCATGGCGAACGCAAGACGATCTGGGGCTCAACAACGTTCACCATCTGAAGAAAAGACTGCAATGGCTCGTTGCCGTTGATGCTGCTGTCGAGGGAAGACGAGGCACGGAATTGGACCGCATAGTCAGTTCCTTGGCCTCACGACACTGTGAGTTGTCCAGCCTGACGCGTGCGTTCTTCAAAGACCAGGGATACCAGGAAGGCAGGGACTGGGATCTTGGGCCGGCAGAATGAAGCCCCCCGCTTGCGTTCTTCAGGGAGAAGGGGATGAGGTTTAGCCTAGGATTGTCTCTTGAAACTGCCCCCAGGGCCGCTATAGTAGGAGTTGTCTTGGCGAACCAGAGGTTCGCCTTTTTTGGTTTTTTGCTGGAAGCGGAAAGGCCAGACGGTCATGGCACACAAACAAGGCCAAGGCTCAACTAAGAACGGGCGGGAAAGCCTGCCGAAATTCCTGGGCGTCAAGTGCTACGGCGGTGAGCACGTTATCGCGGGGAACATCATTGTCCGGCAGCGCGGCACCAAGTTCAGGGCCGGCCGCAACGTCGGCCTGGGCCGCGATTTCACTCTGTATGCCTTGGCCGAAGGCGTCGTGCGCTTTGACGCCACGGCCGCCAAGCGCGTGCACGTTATTCCACTGGATGAAGTGAAGGTCCAGCCAGTGGCTGCGCCACCGGCAAACACGACCTCCTAGTCCGGGATATTCGCCGCACAGACGCAGAGGCGCTGAGAGGATTGCGGGTTTCTGGTTTGTGGTTGGCAGTCAACCACGAACTGCAAGTTCGTATTGTGAATCCGGCGTTGTGCTCATCCCCCACTCGTGGCATAACCAACTCCGGAACACCAGGCACTCAGTGCTCGTTCTTCAAGGACGAATGCCATGAACACAGCGCTCGTCAAGAAACTCCTCCGCGAATTGCAGAAGCTGCCTATTATTGACCCGCACACGCATGTGCGGGCACACCAGCCGGTCGCCACTCACCTCGGTGATCTGCTGGGTTACCACTACTACACGGAGTTGAGCAATAGTTCGCGCGGCAAACCCGTGCCCTTGCCGCAGGACCTTGATGAACGCATTGACTATGTCTGGCCGCATCTGCCCGACCTGCGCGGGACGGTGCAACTGGATTGGATGATGGGGATAGGCGAGGCCTTCTTCGAGATCCCGCGCAAAGACTGGTTCACCAAGCCGAAAAAGGATGTCATCCGGCGCGCGCAAAAGGCCATCCAGGGCAAGTCCTATGAGCAGCGCGTGTGGCAGCGCTCGAACCTCAAGTACGTGGTGATGACCAACCAGTTCGACGAGGACTTGTCCAGGCCGAAGGACAGCCGCCTGGTGCCCGGCCTGCGCACCGACGACCTGGCCTTCAATGCGGACACGGCCAAATCAATCGCGCGGCTGGACAAGGCGTTCGCTGTCCAGGCAGGGGCGAGCCTGGAGTCGTGGCGCGGCGCCGTGGCGCGCGTCTTTGACACCTTCCGCGATTGGAAAATGGCCTACGCAGCCATGGGGCTGCCCCCGAGCTTCAACGCCCTTGAGGTCCCGGAACCGGACGCCGCGGCGCTGCTCAAGCGCCTCGCGGCCGGCGAAACGCTGGAGGCCCAGGCGCGGCAGACCTGGGCCGCCTGGGCACTCGATGAACTCGCCACGCAATGCCGCCGCGTCAACACGCCATTCTGCCTGATGATCGGCGCGGATCGCGGGGTGTATGAGCACGGCGTACCGTCCGGCCAGGACCAGTTCCGCTGCGACGCGCACCTGCGCGGCTACGACCGCCTGTTCAACAAGTATCCGGAGGTGCGCTTCCCCGTGATGGTGGTGAGCGACACGGGGGGGCTGGAATTGACCACCGCGGGCTGGATACGGCATAACGTCTACCCGATGAGCCACTGGTGGTATTCGAACAACCCCGTGGACATCCGGCGCGAGCTGCGCCGGCGCATGGACGTGCTGCCCCGGACAAAGTTCATCGGCTTCCATTCCGACGGCTACTCGCTGGAATTCACGCTGCCCAAGTTCAACACTTACCGCTTGCAGCTTGCCATCGTGCTGGCCGAGCGCATCGAGGAAGGCAAAGCCGGCGGCGCGGAAACCATTGAGCCCCTGAGTGTGGAGGGAGCGCTGGAGTTGGCGGAGCGGATTTTGCTGCGGAACTGCAGTGATATCCTGGGGTGCCGTTAGAAGCTTTTTGGCGGTCTAAGTTGAGGAAACAGAGCGCGCATGTTCAAGTGGCTGCTTATCATCGGTCTGGTCCTGCTGACGGCCGGCACTTTCGCGGGCTTGAGGCTTCTCGGCCCGAAGCTGAACTTGCACGGCAAGACGCCGGAATGGAAAACGGAAAAAGTCGGCCGCGGCGACATCCTAGTCACAGTCACGGCCACCGGGACGATCAGCCCTCTTCGCACGATCATGGTCGGCTCACAGATTTCCGGCAAGGTCAAGGAAGTCCGCAGGACTTCCAACGACCCGGTCAAGCAGGGCGAAGTGCTGGCGGTGCTCGACACCGATCTGCTCGAATCCGACAAACACGCGGCTGCGGTGCATCTGACCCAGTCGCGGGCTTCCCTGGCGCTGCTCAAGGTCGAGCGCGAGAACCTGGTCCTCAAGCAGGAGCGGCTGAAGCACTCCATTGAGCAAAAGCAGATCGGCGTGGCGCGCGCGAAAGACACCCTGGAGCTGGCGGCCAAGAACCGCGAGCGCGCCGAGGACCTGTTGCCTGTGTTCGCCACCAGCCAGACGGATGTGGACATCAAGAAGTTGGAGGAACGCAACGCGAAGCATGACCTGCGGCTGATGGAGATTGGCGTTGAAGATGCGCAACTCGATCAGCGCCAGCTTGTGTGCGACGCCAAACAGCTCGACGCCAAAGAGGAGCAGGCCCAGGCCGACATCGAGCAGGCTGAAGCGGCGCTCGCCCGCACCGTAACCAATCTGAACTACGCCACCATCCTCTCCCCGATTGACGGCGTGGTGCTGGAAAACTTGATCGAGCCGGGCCAGACCGTGGCCGCCTCGTTCCAGACGCCGAACCTTTTCAAGGTCGCTTCCGATCTCAGCCAGGTGCGGATACAAGCGCAGCTTGACGAGGCCGATATAGGGAGGATCAGGGGGAGCCAGGAGGTCTCCTTCGACGTTGACGCCTACCGTGGCGAGACCTTTACGGGAAAGGTGACGCTGGTGAAGCTCCAGTCGGAGAGCAAGGGCAACCTGGTGACGTACCCCGTGCTGGTCGAGGCCCAGAACCCCGTGGACAAGGACCATCCGCATGGCAAGTTGCTGCCAGGCATGACGGCCAATCTGAGGTTCGTCGTGGACAAACGCAAGGACGCGGTGCTGCTGCCCGCGGCTGCGTTGCGTTTCATCCCCCCCCAAGGCATGGCGCCTATGCAGGCGAACACCACGGCCAAGGATGCCAAGGATGCCAAGAACGCGAAGAAGGGCTGCACGCATGGGACCGTCTTCATGGCCGACGGGAAGGGCATGCTGCAGAGCCACGCTGTGTCGGTTGGCGAGAATGACGGCGACAAATATGAACTGCTGGAAGGCGAGGTCAAGGAAGGGGACGAAGTGGCCGTGGGGACAAAGTAGGGTTCAGGTTTCAAGTTCGCGCTCGATGAGCGGGTTGGGTAAATGGAGATGGTGAACGGACGGCCAGACGGAGTTCAACCTGAAACCGAAAACCTGAAACCTGGAACCCGGCTGCCGGTCATCTCCGTTCGCGGCCTGGCAAAAACATACGACCCCAAAAATCCCAATCCGGTGCACGCGTTGCGCGGTTTGAATTTTGAGATACTGCCTGGCGAGTTCGTCGCGGTCATGGGCGCTTCAGGATCGGGCAAGTCCACACTGATGAACATCCTGGGCTGCCTGGACCGCCCCACCTCCGGAACCTACCTCCTCGACGGCAAGGACGTCTCCCGTGAAAGCCGCCGGCGGCTGGCGCACCTGCGCTCGCGCGCACTCGGTTTCGTTTTCCAGAACTTCCAGCTTCTCCCGCGCTTGAGCGCCCTGGAGAACGCGGAACTGCCTTTGCAGTACCGGCGCGACGTGTCCGCCCGGCAGCGGCGCGAGCGGGCCGCGGAGGCGCTGGTGAAGGTCGGCTTGGCGGACAAGCTGCGCCGCAGGCCCACTGAGCTGTCCGGCGGGCAGCAGCAGCGCATTGCCATCGCGCGTGCGTTGGTGAATTCGCCGCGCGTGCTGTTGGCCGACGAACCGACCGGAAACCTCGATACGCGCACGGGGCTCGAACTGCTCGCGTTGCTGCAACAGCTCAACCGCACGGGCTTGACTATCGTGCTGGTCACGCATGAAAGCGACGTGGCCGCCTGCGCCATGCGGCGGCTGATTCTCCGCGACGGGCGCCTGGTGACCGATGCCAGGCAGGAGCCCATGGACGCTCAGGCGCATTTGACGGCACTGCCGCTGGAAGCGGCGCTGAGCGAAGCGTGAAGAGCTTATGTTCTTTGCCTTTTGCCATTCGCCTTGCTAACGTGCTGGAGCGGAGCTGCGGTCCTGGAGGCGGAGGAGAGAGATGCCAGAGAACATCGCGACCATGCCGAACAACACCCTGGATGTCACCTTGAGCAATGGTTTGCGCTTTGTCGGGGAGCGCATTGAACGCAGCCAGGCGCTGGCCCTGGGGGTGCGTATCCCCGCCGGCTCAAAGGACGATCCAGCCAACAAACTGGGCCTGGCGGACTTGGTTCAGGAGACGTTGTTCAAGGGCACGCAGAAGCGCGATGCGCGGGCGCTGGAAGACGCCTTTGACTTCTACGGCATCCAGCACCAGGAACAGACCCTCACGGAAAGCTCAGTGCTGCAATTGCGCTGCCTGCCCGAGCATGCCGGGCGGGGGCTGGAGTTGTTGCGCGAAGTGCTGACGCAGCCCTCATTCCCCGAGAAGGAATGCGAAACCGCAAAGACAATGGCGGTGCAGTCCTTGAAGCGGCTCGAGGATGAACCGCTCAGCAAAGTCTTCGTCCTGCTGAAGGAACTGTACTTCGGGACTGAGTGGGGCCACGTGGAACTGGGCAGCGAGTCCACCGTGCCGGAAGTCTCCCGCTCCGACATCGAGGCCTTCTGGAAGGCGCACTACATTCCCGCGGGCGTGGTCGTCTCCGCCGCCGGAAAGTTCGAGCCGGACGCGCTGCAGAAGGAGCTGGAAACGCTGCTGGCGAATTCCGGCGCCGCCTGGCCGCAGGAGAGTCCGCCACCGCCGCCGGGCAAGCACTTGCGCCAGCACGCCTATAAGGACAGCCAGCAGACCCAGATCGCCCTGGCATATCCGGGGGTGCCGCGCAACCATCCGGCTTATTACACGGCCCGCGTGGCTGTCGGGGTCTTGGCGGGAGGAATGAGCGCGCGGCTGTTCACGGAAGTGCGCGAGAAGCGCGGCCTGGTTTATGCCGTGGGCGCACAGGCCATTTCCTTGCGCGGCTCAGGGGCCGTCTACGCCTACGCGGGCACCACGGCCCCGCGCGCGGCGGAGACGCTGCAAGTCCTGAAGGCGGAACTCGCACGCCTGGGGCAGGACGTGACCCAGGAGGAGATTGAGCGCGCCAAGGTGGGCCTGAAGGCGCGCATGCTGATGGACCAGGAGAGCACTTACCACCGGGCCAGAGAGATGCTGGATGACGTCTTTTACGAAGGCCGCACCGTGCCTGTCGGCGAGATCGTGCGGAAGATTGACGCAGTCATGCTGGAGGATGTGAAAACCTACTGGAACTCGCATCCCGTGGAGCCGTACTCGCTGGTCATTCTGGGCCGCGAGGCGCTGGAGTAGAGGCCGGCATTCATAGATGCTGGACCACCAATTCCGGCAGCAGGCCCTGCATGTACTCCGCCACAAGACGGCGGTGGCACTTCTCCGGTGTAGGCTCACTGCACAGCAGGCACCCGTAGTCCAGGACCTCCGGGCTCAGCAGTGTCTCGATTTTCCGCGCCCGGAGCAGGGGCAGGAACTGCTGAACGAATACGTCCCAGGAGCCCTTGTTCTTCTTGAACGCATCCAGGATGTCGTCAGTCGGCGCGCAGCCTGGCAGGTGCAGGTAGTCGGCGCCGCAGATTTCCCGCAGGAGGAATCTGAGATCGTCGCGCTTGGTGAAGCCGGCCAGTTGAGACACGTTGTTGAGGCGGATATCGAGAACGCGGCGGATGCGCGCATTCCTGAGAAGCGTGAAAAACTGTTCGGCGCTCTTCCGGGTAAAACCAATGGTAAAAAGGCGGATCGCCATAGAGTCTGCGTTCAGGCGTGCGCAAGATCACGCGCCCTTTGCGTCTCCTCATCTTCGCGATAGGCTATACGCTGTCCCTGCCGGTCGTAAGCCTCCTCTACAAGGTCCTCAGGTGTCCTGAACAAGTCAGCGCTTGCGATGCGCATTTCATCCATAAGCCTCTTTTCCGAGTCGTGGTTGTCTTCCAGCTTGCCATCCGCGAGAATGTGCCGGATGAGCGTCTCGCTGTTCCGCAAGTGCCGGCAGACCAGGATCATGCGATGGCATTGAATCGGATCCTTTTCGGCGCAGAGCAAGGCAAGATTGAACCTGGCCGCGCCTTCCCGGACATGGGAAAGCCCTTCCTGAAAATAGTCCATTTGGCTGAGCCGAGCGAAGTCAATCGCCCCGTTCCGGTAGCACAGTTCATCCTTGGGCCGGGCGCCAAGATCGTTGCCGAGGAAGAAATAGGCGATCTGGCTGCCGGCAAGCATGGCCGCAAGTGAAGCTTTGTTGAACTGCGGGGCAAAGCGGCTGAAGGGCGCCGTCCTGACGTCGGCAACCGCATTGATTTGGTGACGGCCCAGCAGCGCCAGAAAGGCCTCCGGAGTGTGGCTCGAATGGCCGATGGTATAGATGGTCGTCACTCTTCAGCACTCCAAAATCGTTGCCGCGACTTTGTAATGATACCCGTCTTTGAACGGCGCCGCAAGGCTGGCCA
>Ga0209777_10004441_pt1 | contig 16573 bp, 19 predicted proteins | sample FrelakmetHBP12HB_FD_187147 | JGI IMG/M metagenome (GOLD analysis project Ga0209777, IMG submission 187147) | Freshwater lake sediment microbial communities from the University of Notre Dame, USA, for methane emissions studies -HBP12 HB (SPAdes)... | ecosystem: Environmental > Aquatic >...
AGCCCTTACCGCCTGTATGCGTAAGTTGCTCACTATCCTTAACGCTATGCTTAAACATCGCACTCCCTGGCGCTATGAAGCTGCCTTTATCATTGGCCCTTGCTCTTGACATTTAAGACAGTTGCTACATTTCCTATCATTCCCCCACTATTGATTGACAGACGTGCGACATTTTCCCCTTGACAGTGTTAGCACATGTGTGCTAATATCAGACAGCGAAAACTCCTGAATCGGTTGCAACCACATATATATAGACAGGATTTCCCATTTCAAACCCGGTGCTGAACACAAAGACGAGATTTGCGATGATTCCCCAAGAGGCCCATGGCGATGACGATACTAAGAATCGCTTGCCCGTTTAAGGTAAAGCTGCCACCGGGCATTCACCCAGTCCTGCAGTTCGCTAATCTGCTTTTCGGAGATGCTCTTGAACCTTTCCTGTACCTCAATAAATTCGCTCACTGGCTTTAGATTGCCCTTTCGCGCCAGGGATTCGCTGGCGGAGGTGAGGCGGAAAACGCCGTTTTCAATCTCATAAAGCACAGTCCACGCGGTTTGAACTGCAAGCTCGCCTATTTTAATGGTGTCACTGAAGGGGAAGCGCCATCCCGGCGGACACGGCGTGAAGACATATATGAACCTGGTTCCCTTCATCGCCTTTGCCTTCTTCACTTTTTCGTAAAGGTCCAGGGGATGGCAAGCAGAAGCGGTAGCAATATAGGGGATGTGGTGAGCTTCCATTATCGCTGTAATATCTTTCTGATTCTGCTGCTTGCCCAGAATAGGTGTAGTACCTGAAATAGCCCCAAGGGGCGTGGAGCCGGAGCGCTGATTCCCTGTGTTCATATAGCCTTCGTTATCGTAGCAGATATAGATAAAATCGGTCTGTCTTTCCGCCGCACCGCTCAACGCCTGAATCCCTATATCGTGTGTGCCTCCGTCACCTGCAACGGCTACTACGGTTAATCCTTTTTTGCCCAGGGCCTTCAGCCCAGCAACCAGCCCGGAGGCTGACGCTCCTGTGGAGGCAAAAGGTGTGTTTACACAGGGGACAGTGACGGATGTTACAGGATACATGCCGTGCAGCACTGTGAGGCAACTGGCTGGCACTGTTACGATAACCTGCCCCTCCAGAGCTTTTAGAATATGACGGTAGGCGAGCGACAAGGCGCAGCCGGGGCAGAGTCTGTTGCCCGGCAGCACATATTCGGTTTCGGTCAGGCTGACTGCGTTAGTTTTCAAGGCGCATCATCCTCAAATGTAACATATCCATTCCGGATATTCCTTGTTCAAAATATCTTCTTTCAACGACAGCAGCGATTTATTCACCGCTTCCGCAAGCTCTCTAGCTTTGACATCACGTCCACCCAGTCCCACGATGAAGTTTCGTATTGCTGCATTTATAGAGCTCCCGTAGAGAGCCGATTTTATCTCTGAGCAGGTGGCCCCTTCCGAGCCATAGCTGATATTTTTATCGAAAACTACGATAAGGCGGGCTTTTCTCAAAGCCCTGACCAATTCGCTTTTCGGGAACGGTCTGAACACTCTTAAGCCCAGTACGCCGGCCTTGTGGCCTTCTTTGCGAAGCATGTCGGCAGCCACTATTGCCTCCATCGCCAGGCTGCCCATAGCTACAATGATTATGTCGGCATCATCCAGTCTATCTTCCCAGAACATACGGCCGTAGTTTCTTCCGAATAGCTCGCCGAACTCCCGTCCCACCTTCATTATTGTCTCTTTCGAGTCTTGCAGCGCCTCCTGGAGAAGATATCTCAGTTCCATATAGCCGTGGCAGAGCACACCCTCGGCGTTAACCCTGGGATTGGCCAGGGTTACCAGGTTGTAGTTCTTGGGGTTGGCTGGGTCCAGTATCGTATGGGGTTTGTAGGGCGGTAAGAATCTGTCCACATCTACCTGTGCCGGAACATCCACCGGCATTTCGGTGTGAGATAGGATATAGCCGTCGTAGCAAACCATAACAGGAACGTAGAGTGCCTCGGCGATCTTATAAGCCTGGATGACCGAATCCACTATCTCCTGGTTATTTCGAGCGTATATTTGTATCCAGCCGGTATCCCGCTGTGATATAGAGTCCTGCTGGTCATTCAGCACATTCCAGGGCGCTCCGATGGCACGGTTGACGCAGACAAGTACCACCGGGAGGCGTGTTCCCGCAACCCAATGCAGCATCTCATGCATGTAAGCCAGACCGTGCGAGCTGGTGGCAGTGAAGGTTCTGGCGCCCACAATAGACGCCGAAGTGCATACGGCAAGTGCGCTGTGCTCGCTCTCGACAGTAACATACTCGGCGTTGAGTTTCCCGCCTTCTACAAGTTCGGAGAGCTTTTCGGTTACCGGCGACTGGGGCGTGATAGGGTAGGCGGCAATCACCTGGACGCGACTGAGCTTTGCCCCCTGAGCTGCAGCATTATTGCCATCGAGTATCTGTATGTCAGCTTTCTTCATAGCTATCAGAATCCTTCGTGAGCATTGCCATGCTTGCTGCGAAGAACGAGAATGCCTTTATGCCAGAATCTAAGCCCGTTCGTGGTGAGCCTGTCGAACCATGAACGGGCTGCTCACCCTTCGACAGGCTCAGGGCGAACGGTAAAAGGACTATCTTCAAAGCAATTGGTTAAGCTGCCTTTAGGACTAGGATTCCCCTTCATTTACCATGGTAACAGCCTGTGCCGGGCAGACCTGCGCACATATTCCGCATCCTTTGCAGTATTCTAAATTTATCCGGACAGGAATGGTTTTACTGATTACGGCCTCAGGGCAATAGAGCCAGCATTGAAAACAGGCGGGCTTATTCTGCCTGGCAGGGAGGCACTTCTTTTGCTCTATCACAGGACGCGAGCTGCGCCACTCGCCTGTTTTGCCACCTTCCCCAATGCCCGGCGATGATTCACCGCAAATATGCTTGCAGTCTCTGGTTCTCATGGCTTGTCACGATCACATTCTATATAGCTCGGTTATCTCGTAAGTCCGCTTGATTGCAGAGAGGTTTTTCTCCATAGCATCTCTGGGGAATTTGCTCCTTACTACCTTTTCCAGGTTCGCTAAGTTCACTATCTCGGTAGCGCGGACGAATGCCCCCAGTATCGCTGTGTTCACTACGATAAGCCCTGTGACTACCAGGCCAAGTTCGCGACATACGCTGGTAGCATCTGCCGTAGCGATGTTGAAATGGCCTTTCACCTTGAGTTCGTTTGGGCTCTGCCGCGAGTTCACCACCAGCCATCCCCCCTCGCGCAGCCCGCTGGTTACGTCCGAGATCCTCAGCAAACTGTGGTCCAGGACTACTACCACGTCGGGTTCTTCCACTTGCGACACCACCATGATAGGCTCCGGAGCGATCCTGGTTGAGGCGCTTACGGGAGCTCCTCTTCTTTCAGCGCCGAAGGATGGCGCGGCTGTTACCCCCTGATAGCCGTCGAGGTAGGCAGCCTGTGCCAATAGCTTGGCAGCCGTTATGGCTCCCTGACCACCCCGGCCGTGCCATCTAATCTCGTATAGTCTTCTGTTCAAAGACAGTTTACTATCCATCGCATCGATTACGCCATTTATTTCATCATAGCACATTCTAAGGGATAGGGGAATTTATACTCTCATTAACTTGGACGTGTCAGATTATGTTACAAATCTCTTACATTTTTCTGGCGAGATTGTCTCCCTTCTTGACAAATTCTTGTGGGATGATAGACTGCCAACACAAGCCCCAGGAATGTCATTATGGAAGGGGGTGAGGGGTATGAGTGAGGAATTGAGGGAGAAGGAGACCAGACTCTTCCAGAACTTGAAAGAGGCGCTGGAGAAGAGCAAGAGTCTGGGAAAGAGCTGCCTCGCCTGAAAGTCCTGAAAGGGTAAGTAAATTGCCGGTTCGGCAATAAGGCAGTTGTAATGAAGGGCACGCCCTACGATTTCTTTGTCCAGTGGCATCTGACCGAGAGATGTAATTTGAGATGCCGGCATTGCTACCAGTCGGGAGCAGTGTCGGAAATGAGCTGCGAGGAAATCTGCAGGGCAGTTGACAACGTAAGAAGCGCGTTCGAAAGCTGGGTGACGGAATACGATATGGAGATGTCACCCAGCTTTCATTTTACCGGCGGCGAGCCTTTTTTGCGCCAGGACCTCTTCGCAATATTGGACTATGTTCGAAAGTGCGGCTTTTCAACATCCTTGATGAGCAACGGAACGCTTATAGATGGCGACATGGCGCGGCGCATCAGAGAGGCGGGAGTAAGTGATGTGCAGATCAGCCTCGACGGGCTGGAGCCTACCCACGAAAGCCTGAGGGGCAAGGGTTCTTTCCAGCGCACGCTGGAAGGTATCAGAAACCTGGTTTCCCAGGGCGTTGAGGCCAACATAAATCTCACCGTCTCCAGGATTAACATGGGCCAGACCGGGGAGCTGGTTCGGCTTGCTGAAGAATTGGGGGTGAGTGCCATCGCCTTCTCGCGTCTGGTTCCCACCGGCAGGGGCAAGGGACTCAGCAGCGAGACATTAACCCGTGAGGAAGTAGCGCATTTCTACGGGGAGCTTCAGGGATTTAAGGACAATAGCAAGGTTATGGTTATATCACGCGACCCGCTATCCGCTATCGCTGATATGGAGGGAGAGATCCCTCAGACGGAGATGCCCATAGGCGGCTGTGCTGCCGGTGTCTTCGGCATAACCGTCACTGCCGATGGCACCATCATGCCCTGTAGACGGATGGACTTGCCGGTGGGGAATATCAAAGAGGTGTCCTTCCGCGAGCTCTGGGTAGAATCGCCGGTGCTGGGGTCTCTGCGCAGGCGGGAGGACTATCACGGCGGCTGCGAGTCCTGTCGCTACTGGGCGGTATGCAGGGGCTGTCGGGCGATAGCGCTGGCCTACGCCCGTGCTAACGGCCATGAAGACTATCTCGGCCCAGACCCGCAGTGCCCGTATCACTGCCTATCGTAAGGGGCGACATATTTAGGTCGCCCTCCAGGAGGAGTCTTCTGAAACGTTCTCCTTTTACTCGATTTGCAAAATCCCCCTTTTTCTGTTATAGTGCCCCTCGGTGGTTAAAGTATAGGTTGCCAGTCCTCTAAAGGATCCTCTTTACAGCGATACCCGCGGGCCTTGGAGACCGAGCTCTAACCAACTAGCATAAGAGAGGAGGTCATCCATGAGCTTTGTGGAAAAGTCGCTGCAATGTTCTGATTGCAGCACTAGTTTCACCTTCAGCGTCGAGGAACAAGAGTTCTTCGCAAAAAAAGGGTACACCAACGAGCCCAAGCGGTGCCCATCCTGCCGTGAAGCGAAGAGAGGGCAGCGCAGTGGTGGCTTCGGTGGCGGCGGAAGACCAGCTAACCGTCAGATGTTCCCTGCCGTGTGTGCTGAGTGTGGCACTGAGACACAGGTGCCCTTTGAGCCCCGTGAAGGCAGACCAGTGTATTGCAGCCGTTGCTACGACAAAGTAAGGTCAAGCAATCAGCGGTAATCTGGCTAAGACAAGATAGTGGAGGCCGGGGCTGCCCCTGGCCTCCATTGCTTACAGTCCGTTACAAAGGGCTTTCATGCGAAACACATTTTAAGAGAAAGGAGCCCCATTATGAATATCTATGTGGGCAACCTGTCACGCGATGTGACTGACGAGGAGTTGCGGAAGGAATTCGAGGCTTTCGGCAAGGTGGAGTCGGTCAACATCATCAAGGACAAGTATAGTGGTCAGTCTAGAGGGTTCGGGTTTGTTGAGATGCCGGAGAAGGCTGAGGGACAGGCTGCGCTTACTGGGCTCAAGGGCAAGGTATTGCAGGGCCGAACAATCGATGTCAGCGAGGCACGCCCCAGGACCGAGGGTGGCAGGGGTGGTGGCGGTGGCGGCGGTAGGGGCGGTTTCGGTGGTGGTGGTGGCAGAGGAGGAGGTGGTGGTGGTGGCTTCGGTGGTGGTGGGGGAAGACGCAGGTCATTCTAGCTCTCCCCTGTTCAGTAAACATGATCCGCCATAGGCGGACTGGAGGTTGGTTGTGTGATGCAGCCAACCTCCGCTGTTTTTACCTCAGCGGGCACCAAGCTAACCGAATATCGCCACACGGTGGAAAGCCTCTGCTAGTTTGAAGCTCTCTCCCTGAGCCATAGCCTCATGTTGCTGCCTCAGCATGTTCTCCAGATCGGGCGATGGCAGGTGCGCTACCTGGCTTTTGTGGCAGCGCAGTGCAGCTATCTTGAGGTCGAAGGTGTCGCTGATATCGGAGCGGTAGTTTATCTCCTGAGAGTCCCAGAATAACAGAAAGCCCCAGAGTAGTATCTCTTTGACATTATGAGGCTGCAGCCCGTCCAGCATCAAATCGGGATAGGAGAGAAAGTCCCTCGCGTAAGGGAAGACAGCGTCCAGCACAACCTGGCCGGCGATGCGGTGGTCGCGGTGCCAGATATAGCGGATATAGGGGTCGGTGGTCGCCACAATATCGGGGCGGTACATCCTTATCAGGCGCACAATCTGTTTCCTGAACTCGTATGTGTCCTCCAGACCCTGGTCGGGATGGCGCAGGAATATGACCTCCCTCACGCCCAACACCTTGGCTGCGTCCAGTTGCTCTTTCTCCCTGATTTTGGCCAGCGCCTCCGGCTTCATGTTGACGTCGCTGCTGCCTTTATCGCCGTTGGTGCACACCACGTAGATGACATCCTTGCCCTCCTTGGTCCAGCGCGCCACCGTACCGGCGATGCCGTATTCTGCATCGTCCGGGTGGGGTGTGACCACCATGGCGTAAGCCGGCTTCGTCACTGTTTGTACTCCCTGAGTATCGCGCCATACTCCGGCACTATCGCCTCGGCGATGTTCGACCAGCTAAACCCATTCACCGATGCCCTAATCGAGTCGGCGGAGTTCATTCCCGACTCTTTTCGCGAAAGGAGCGCTGCTATCCTGTCTGCGAGGCGAAGGGGAGCGTTGTCTTCAACCACATATCCGTTCTGACCCTGGCGGACTACGCTTTCGATGCCTCCTACCCTGGTAGCCACTATGGGCGTGCCGCAGGCCAGGGATTCCAGGGCCACCAGCCCGAAGCTCTCGTAATACGACGGGATAACGCAGACATCGGCAGCGCTGTAGTAAAGGGGCAGATCTTTTTGCTCTACGATGCCGGCGAAGGTGACTGAATCCTGGATATGCAGGCTGCGGGACAGCCTTTGCAGCCTCTCCACTTCGGGTTGGCTGTCCTCGTCGCCGCCGATCACCAGCAGCTTGAGGTTACGCCTCGTGTCCAGCTTAGGTAAGGCCATCAACAGTTTGTCTATACCCTTCAGAGGGTCTATCCGCCCCACGAACAGGATGATTCTGTGTCCATTCAACCCCAGGCTTCGCCGCGCCGCCTCTTTATCCAGATGTCGGAACAGCTCCAGGTTCACGCCGCAGGGTATCACGCTGATCTTCTCGGGAGAAGCACCGTAATAGCTGACCAGCTCTCCCTTTCCCTTCTCCGTTGCGGCGATGATGCGCTGGCAATCGTTGACCAGCTCCCTCTCCGCCATGATGCGCAGCGCTGGCTCGCTCTCCCCTACGCCGATGGCGTTCTTAATAGCGCCCAGGGTATGGAACATTATGACGTGGGGGACATCCCACCAGCGCTGAATGCGTCTGCCCACCCAGCCCGATAGCCAGTAATGGCTGTGTATCACATCGTATCGCAGGCTATTGCTGGCCCTGAAGTCCTCCAGAGAGCAGGCGAAGTCCTCGAGATGGGAATATACCGCCAGCTTATCTATGGGCTCGATCTCACCTGCCTGCAGGTGGATGACCCGCGCCTTATCGCCGAGCTGCACAATCTGAGCCTCAGCGGGGTCGTGGGCGCGGGTATAGATATCGACCAAGTGGCCCCGCTTCCCCAGCTCGCGGGCCAGCTCCCGGATATAGACGCTCATGCCGCCGGTGTCCTTGCTTCCCAGCTTGCCCACTGGACAGCTATGGACACTGAGCATGGCTATCTTCAATTGCTCTACCATCGTTAGGTTTATCTTCCTATGCCGTTTGTGGTGAGCTTGTCGAACCATGAACGGCCCTTCGACAAGCTCAGGGCGAACGGATTAAACTTCTTCAACCCCCTGAGTCCCCCAGGGGCAAAATGTCATTCTGAGCTTTAGCGAAGAATCTGAGAGACCCTTCGCTCTGCTCAGGGTGACATCGCCAGACCCAAACCCCCGGCAGGAGGTATCCTGCACCTCTCTTTAAATCCCCCCTTTTCTAAAGGGGGTAAGGGTGATTTCAAATAGCTTTCTGCAATAGAGACTTTCTCCCTATCTCAGAACTATCCTGCAACTGTAAATCGGTATCTCCCTGCCGCCCAGACGGTACTTATATTCCTCGGGCCCTTTCAGAAAATCGTAGCACTTCCTGCCCCGCTCGATGCTGTCCTTGATAGAGAGGAGCTTGGAGAGCAACCCCACGCTCAAATAGCCGTATTCGGGGTCATAGCCGCTGTTGTAAAGGTACACCTTATTATTGTAGTCGAAGCACATCACGGCGGCAACAGGTTTTCCTGAGATTTCCAGGATGCCGAATCTGAGAAGCTTAGCCTCCGCCATAGTATCAGCTATTGCCCTGAAGAAGGACTCCATCCGCGCGGTCATAAATGCTGCCTTGTCCTCCCGGCTTTTACGCAGCAATTTGAAGAAGATATCCAGAAGCTCCGGCTTTGCGCTCTCAATAATGCGATAGTTAATGTCGCCCTCCTCCTCCAACCGCCTGAACCTGCGACCCGTCTCGCGGCGCTGCTTCGGGGTCAGCGTCCTCAGATACTCTTCCCAGTTGGAGGGCAAATCCAGGTCCAGCGAAACATTCTCCCGGGTGACGATAACCTCATATCCTTTGTCTTTTGCCAGGTCGACCAGGCTGGTGAGCACCGTGGAATCGTGCCTCAACGATTCCAGGAATAGCTCCTTTATCCCGTCCTTTTTCAACTTATCCAGGACGGCGGTGAAGAACTCAAGCTCCTTGCCGGGGGCGACCACGAAGTCCATGTAATCGCAGACATCGGCGCTGCCGATGAAGGAAGCTTTGCTTGCTTTGACCATCAGGGGCGCGATGCCGACGATATTTTTATCCTGTTTAACCTCAAATAAATATAATTCGGAGTCCTCTCCGAACGCCTGCCGCCACACCTTGAGCCATCCCGGCAGCGCGAAGACAGAGTCCCAGTTGAGTTTATGTCGCAGGTCTTTCCACGATGAGGCGAGGCTCTCGAAACTCTGGGGGGAGATAGTGTAGCTCATATACAAGGTTAGTGTATCAGCTTACATTGGTTGAATCAATTTGGGCTGCTGTTATGTGTGTAGGGGCGGTTCGCGAACCGCCTCCTGCTTGCGAAGTTCGATTGCGACGGATATAATACTCACAAGAGCGATAATTTAAATACTCTAGTGGGGGGCGGAACCTATGTTCTCAGCAAGCGAAATTGAGGAGACATTTAAGCTGATGGGCCTATTTACTTATGATGAAAGGGAGCGCTTTCACACGATGTCAGTTACTGAGGCGCGTAGCGAACAACAACGAACACACGTATTTATAGGAGCTACAGGGAATTCTGTTCAGCTAGAATCTGAGGAGGTGGCAGATGCCGGATTGGAAACAAATTCTTGATGAACTTCAAGCAGCGGGTAGCACCTACGACGTCGTTCGACGAAAGTATTTAGCGAATCTTCACAACCTTACCGGTCGAAATGTTATTATCTACTATTCTGGTTGGCTTCAGAAGCGGGATGTAGAAGGTACAGAGGTTAATGATGCTGACAAAAATGGTTTCATGAATGCCATCCATAAACTAGACCGTAGTAAAGGGCTTGACCTCTTATTGCACACTCCTGGGGGTGATACTGCAGCTACGGAATCTCTGGTAGACTATTTGCGGTCGATGTTTGGAGTTAATATTAGGGCTATCGTGCCACAGCTTGCAATGTCGGCAGGTACAATGATTGCATGTGCCTGTAAAGAGATTATTATGGGTAAGCAATCAAGTCTTGGCCCGATCGATCCTCGATATGGCGGGCTGGCCGCTCACGGGGTCATAGAAGAGTTTGAACGGGCACGCGGAGAAATCAAAGCCGGGACATCTAACGTATATCTATGGCAACCAATTATCGCCAAATATACTCCTACTCTTATTGGGGAGTGTCAAAAAATAATCAAATGGTCAGAGGAGATGGCTACTGAATGGCTTGTTTCAGGAATGTTCAAAGATGAACCGAACAAGGATGAAAAAGCTGCGAAGGTTTTTGAAGAACTCGGGAGTCACGCCCTCACCAAATCACATGCAAGACACCTTTCTTATGATAGATGCAAGGAGATTGGACTCAAGGTAACGCCGCTTGAAGAGGATGACGAACTTCAAGATGCAGTCCTTTCAGTTCATCACGCGTGCATCCACACTCTTAGTGGCACACCCGCATTTAAGTTAATAGAGAACCACAATGGGGCGGCATTCATACAATTAGTTCAACAAGTAGTTGTTAGAAAATAGAAAATATATGCTAACCAATGTCATGTGGAAGAAGGCATCCACACTCCTATCTCCTCGCCTATTTCACCGCATTCTCCGATATCTATCAGCATGCCTTTCTCCTTTCTTCTCTTGGAAGCCGCTAGCGAAACGTATATAATCTCTTATATTCCACCGGGGAGGATACCGAATGAGGCTGATGGCTACGCTGGCGCTGGTTCTGGTATTAGTGGGGATGCTTGCTGCCGGTTGCGGCAGCAATGGGACAAGCTCGAGTCCCACACCATCCCCGACGCCTGCTCCAACCCTAACCCCGACCCCGACCTTAACCCCATCGTTGACACCTACACCTTCTCCAATTCCAACCCCTTCACCGACACTTGCGCCCACACCTACCCCGACCCCCTCTGCTGTCGCTCAGGCCTGGGTCGCTCGATACAAAGGCCCTGGAGGCAGTGCTGACTGGGCTTTCGCCCTGACTGTGGATGGCTCAGGGAATGTCTATGTGACGGGAAAGAGCTATGGCGGCAGCTATATCGGCGGGTACTATACTTATGACTATTCATATGCCACGGTGAAATACGACACCGCAGGCAACCAGACCTGGGTAGCCCGCTACGATGGCCCCGCAGGCGATGACGATGTGGCTCAGGCTATAGCCGTGGATGCTTCGGGAAACGTCTATGTGACAGGCAAAAGCTATAACGGCAAGCACCTTACTAACCCCACGGAAACCCCATCTTTGACATCTAATGACTACGCTTACGCCACTGTGAAGTACGACTCCTCTGGCAACCAGCTCTGGGCAGCCCGCTACGACAGCCCGGGGCAGGTGGATGATATAGCAAGGGCGATAGCAGTAGACGGCTCGGGCAACGTATATGTTACGGGAAGCAGCGGGGGTAACTATGCCACCATCAAGTACGACAGTGGTGGGAACCAGCTCTGGCTTGCCTCATACGGCAACTCCACAGGCGGCACTGACGGGGCTGTGGCGGTAGCGGTGGACGGCTCCGGCAACGTATATGTCACAGGCACTAGCCAGAATAACATTGTCACTATCAAGTACAATTCCAAAGGAGAACAACTCTGGGCGGCCCCCTACGAGGGCGAGGCTAAGGCGATGGCTTTGGACAGTTCGGGCAACGTATATGTTACGGGAAGCAGCGGGGGCAAGTATGCCACTATTAAGTACGATACCGCTGGCAACCGGCTCTGGGTTGCCGGATTTTCGGGCCCGTCGCGCGGCAACGGTGAGACTGCGGCTATAGCGCTGGATAGTTCGGGCAACGTCTACGTGACGGGTACCGCCTGGAGTCCCCGAAGCTACCTAAATAGCTATGCTACTATCAAATATGACGGCCAGGGGCATCAGCTCTGGGTTGCCAGATACGATGGCCCAATACCTTATTACCCCGGTGAGGCTGTGGCTATAGCGGTGAGCGCATCGGGCAATGTCTATGTCACCGGGAACATGCAGGGCGGCACCGCTTGGGACTATGTGACTGTCGGCTACAATAATGACGGCAAGGAACTCTGGGCTGCCCGCTACGACGGCCCGGCAAAAGGATACGATCAAGCGGCGGCCATAGCTGTGGATAAATGGGGCAATGTCTATGTCACGGGCAAGAGCGATGGCGGTGGCACCGATTACGTCACAATAAAGTATGTATCAGGCAATTCAACCCAATAGACGCCTCAGTCCGCCGGAGGAGCACAGGGATAGGAGGTTGAGGGACCTCACTATTATGCCACACGATCGATTATTCGCCCGGTTTGTGAACAGCAGTGACACCTTTCGGGTGTATCACAAAGGCAAGCTCATCTTCAAGTCGAAAAAGGAACGGCTGAGCCCGCTGCTCGACTATATAGATAGCTTCGTGCCTCAGGAGAAAGACGTGGTTATTTTCGACCGCATAGTAGGGAATGCGGCAGCCTTGCTTCTTCAGAAAGCGTTCTGTCTGGAGATTTATTCCCCTTTAGGAAGCGAGTTCGCCGCTCGAACACTGAGTGAGCAGGGCATAAAGTATTATTTCTCCAAGACTGTCCCTTATATCCTGAATGAGGCGGGGGACGATATTTGCCCCATGGAGAAACTGTCGCTGGGCAAAAATCCGGAGGAGTTTTTTCAGCATTTGTGCAAGTCACGGAGTAAGCGGCAAGGGTAAACAGGCGCTTCTAACCCCTATATTTGTTGGTCGAGCTCAATCAACACTCCATGAGTTGCTTTGGGGTGGATGAAGGCCATCCTGGCACCCATCTCCTCGCCTATTTTGCCGTATTCCCCTGTGTCTACAATAGGGAAGCCTTTCTTTTTAAGGCGCTTGATCTCCTTGTCCAGGTTATCTACCCATAAACCTAGTCGGCAGACCCCTTCTCCGTACTTCTCCAGCCTCCGCGCCAGGTCGCCGCCCACAGGCGCATCCGGGCCCACTGTGGGCTGCAACAGCTCAATGGAGCAATCGCCGAGAGGAAACATTACCGCTTTAACCCCGGGCATCTCCACAATGCCGAGGTCCCAGGGCTTGAGCCCGAGGAGCTTAGTGAAATGGGCCTGCGCTTCCTCGATGTCTTTGACCAGGATGCCTACGAAGCTGACCTTGGTAATCATCTTTAATCCCCAGTTACTATACAACCTCTAGCGGAAATCGACAATAACGTGTTTTCGCCCGCAAACGTAACTCTGTGCTATAATCGCAGGGCAGGTTTGCAACAAGGGGGGTGCAACTATGAAGGTCATCGTAACTTACATGTCTCAGACGGGCAACACAAAGAAGGTCGCGGAAGCCATTTTCCAGGAGATTAAGGGTAAAAAGGAGATTAAACCCATGAGTGAGGTCAACAGCCTGGATGGTTATGACCTCGCTTTCATCGGCTTTCCTATTCAGGCGTATCAGCCGGCCGGTGATGCAAAAAACTTTCTGGAAGAGCGCACAAAAGGCAAGAATATCGCCCTCTTCGTAACCCATGCTGCACCTGAGGGCAACCCGGAAATCAAGAAAGGGCTGGACTTGAGTAAGGCAGTTGCCGCCGGGGCTAAAATCCTGGGCGTGTTCGATTGTCGGGGTGAGCTAAGTCAGGCTGTTGCGGATTTCATGCTGAACAGCGGTGACCCGAGTATGGTTGAGGATGCTAAGAAACGCTCCACTACCGTAGGCCAGCCGGATGCCGCAAGTCTGAAGAAAGCGCGCACTTTTGCCAGAGAGATAATGAAAAAGTATCCTCGTGGTTAGGCTGGGGTGTTTTAAAACATCATACCAGCAATTGCCCGCCGTCTGCGGCGAAGGATGCCCCGGTGATGTAAGACGCCTCGTCCGAGGCCAGGAATAAAGCTACCTGGGCTATCTCCTCCGGCTGCGCAAATCTCCCCATGGGCACTTCTTTGAGTACCTTCTCCTTGAATGCAGCCATTTTGTCGGCGTCGCCGCCCGCTACTTTACTGAAGAACGGCGTGTCTATGGGCCCGGGCAGGATACAGTTGACCCTGATGTTCTTTCGGGCGTACTCCAGAGCTGTTACTTTGGTCAGTTGAATCACTGCTGCCTTGGCCGCAGCGTATGCCCCTGTATAAAGTCTGGGCATTAGGGCGGCAACAGATGAGACATTGATTATGGCACCCCCACCACCTTTCAGCATCGCTGGGATGGCATACTTCGTACCGAGAAAGACGCCGGTGAGGTTGACCGCGAGGACTCGACTCCATTCTTCCTCGGTCAGGTCCGCTATGAGCTTCCCCGGGCCCGGCGTACCGGCATTATTGAACATGATATCAAGATTGCCATATTTACCGATAGCGGCCTTAACTGCATCTTGCAGGTCGGCTGCCCTGGTTACATCCACCCCGACAAAGATGGCATCGCCGCCGCCCGCTTTTATTGCACTGACGGTTTGCTCCCCTTCCTTCTCCCTGTTGGCGGCCACCACAACTTTAGCGTCCTCTCTGGCGAAGAGCAGGGCAGCGGCCTTTCCCAGCCCTGAGCCCGCCCCAGTTATGATGGCTACTTTGCCTTTCAGCCTCATTTTACACCTTTCATTCCGCAGTGGGACAAGCAGGATACCTGGGGTGGATCAGTCCTCCTTCCTGCCTGCTATCACCATGCCGCTTACCAGACCTACAATTGCGTAGGCTATCATAACCGCTATACCCACCCCGAAATCCGGCGTAAAGTTTTGTCCGGGGAAATGCTCTCCCGGTCCTGTCGGCACACCCCCTGAGACACCTAACACATCAGTTATCAGATTTGCTGAGTAACTAACGATGAACCATGGTTCCTGGTTCACACGCATCAGGATGAGGGACACGATCGGCAATATCATCATTAGAAACAGAAAGCCCACAATCGTAGAAGAAATGGAGCGCTTCAGAAGGGCACTGAAGAAGTATACTACGCTTACCGCGGCGGCAGAATAGATCAAGGCTGTCAGGAAGGATTTCGCCAGCTCTGTCGGAATCTGTCCCCAACCGTACAGTTGCGTAGTCTGCAGCGTCATAACGAGATAATAGAGAAAAACCACTAGGAAAGTAGCCAGCAGCGCAGCTACATATTTCCCTGCGAAGATTGCGGAGCGTCTTTGCGGTGTTGGGAACAATAGCAAGCTTGTTTTCTTTTCAAACTCACCACACACTGCATCCCCCGCAAACATAGCCGCTGAGATTATGATGAGTATATTAAGAAAGGAGAGGACGGTGGCAGCAAACTCACCTGCGGTGTCCGGAACGCTCACATAGAAGATCAGGGGCACGATAACCGCCAGTGCTGCAACTATAGGAAGCCGCCTGCGCTTCAGGTGTTTCACTAGTTCAAACTTTACCGACAGGTAAGTCTCGAAAATATCATTCCTAATACTCTCGCTACGTATTGCCATCTAATTGGCCCCTTTCTCATCACTCATGACGGAGATATAGTAGTCCTCCAGTCCTGAGCCCTCTACATGGTAAGAAACCACGTCAAGATTCGAAGACACGAGACGTCTCAGTATTTGAACGCTCGATTCCGGTTTCCCATCGTAGCCCAGTTGAGCGGTGTTGTCTTTCACATCTACGCTTCTTATCAACTCGATTGCTCTCAGTTCCTCAATTTCTTCCCCCGATAGCGGCCTGAGAAACTTCACGTCCACCACCCCATGTTCCAGGCTGCTACTGATACTCTCTATGGAATCCGATGAGACAACCTTGCCCTTATTCAGGAAGACCACGGTATTGCATACTTCGGCGACCTCTCCCAGGAGATGGGAGCTCAGGAAAACTGTCATGCCCTCGTTACGGAATTGCCGTATCAGTCCTCTGACGTCCCTGATCCCTTCTGGATCCAACCCGAGGACCGGCTCGTCGAGGACCAAGTTGTCCGGTTCGTGAAGTATGGCTTTGGCGATGGTGAGCCTTCGCTGCATGCCCGTGCTAAAAGTCCCTATCTTCTTGTGCTCCCACTCCGACAATCTGACTAACTGCAGCGTCTCCTTGATTCTGCGATCTATCTCGTTGGAGCCCATTCTGTAGACCTTGCCGAAGTAGGTCAGCATCTCGTGAGGGGTCAGGTAGTCGTACATCCCGGGTACTTCGATCAGTGCTCCCATGGTCTGGAGAGCTTTTCTGGGATTTGCGGTTACGTCGATGCCGTTCACATAAGCATGTCCTGAGCTGGGCTTAAGCAGGCCGGTTAGTATCTTGATGGTAGTGGTCTTACCGGCGCCGTTCGGACCAACGTATCCCACGACTTCACCCTTCTTTATCAGCAGGGAAACCCCATCCAGGGCAGTAAAACCTTTGCCGTATCTCTTGACTAGGCTCTCCGTTCGAATTGCGTATTCCACTGCTTTAGCTCCTCTGTCGAAATCGAGTCTTTGTTGGGTTTAAACCCAATATGCAGCTTCAACCCCTTGTGTCCCTCGAGTGAGCGGTCAACTTAGAATTTGAATCTAGCCTGGGCTCGCCTCAAGATGGCTACTCCGCTCTGGTGCGGAACATCAGAGTGCCGAAGGCTACTCCTACCACGGCCACGGCAGCTAGCACGACCAGGCTCAGCCAGAGGTCGTGCCATATGTATCCGTTCGAAATCAAATCACGGGCGCCAACCACGGCATAGTCTATGGGGTTGATGTGTCTCACC
>Ga0209777_10004442_pt1 | contig 16572 bp, 17 predicted proteins | sample FrelakmetHBP12HB_FD_187147 | JGI IMG/M metagenome (GOLD analysis project Ga0209777, IMG submission 187147) | Freshwater lake sediment microbial communities from the University of Notre Dame, USA, for methane emissions studies -HBP12 HB (SPAdes)... | ecosystem: Environmental > Aquatic >...
CATCCAGTCGATCAAATTCGAAACCTTTGACAATCGAGACTTCTCTTGCTTCTCACTGAGTCTTCGCAACGTCCAGACAGTGAAAGAATCCATATTACGTAATAGTAATATTAGTATTTAAATATTTTGATATTAAAAAGCAAGGAGGTTTATAGGAATCCTCCCGTATAAATTGTATAAATTAATTTTTATTTTATGAATTGTTGTGCATTGAGAAGCTGAACGAAACCAAAAACTCATAAATTTTGTTTATTGAAGTATCTAATTAGATCGCCTTCATTGATAATACTGCTCCGGATGGTTCGGTTTTCGGACGAGTTGTGTCAGAACCTTATAATGCACAGCATCTTGGCTGGTCTCTCTTGAAGAGAGTAAAATTTGCTCTCACCATCTTCTCGGTATGGTCTTCAAAATACGGAACCGCTTTATCCCTTTGGGGGCTTTGATAGCCTGCTGATCTCTCGCTTTCACAGCCCAGTTGCAGGTCTGAGGTAGTAGTCAGACGAGCCAACCAGTAGGATATTATAATCCCCAGGCTCAATTGTCTCCAGCTGGCCTAAGGCTTCGACTCTGTCACCTGCTTTGATATTGGAATCTAAGGACCCAGGGGGATACTCAGCGGGGTTTGCGGAGGTGAGATAAATGGAGATCAACTTGCCTTGCAGGTCATCTGGTCCGCTTATGACCTTCTCTATCTTCACATCCCAGCCCCAAGCACCAATCCTGTGGAAGTCTTTGGCTGCTATCCCTTCAACCTTGACGTCTACAGCTGTGCATTGGGACACAAAAATGAGAACCAAAATTATCGATAGAAGCAACTTCATCTTAATCTACCTCTTGTCTTTAATTTTTGTTGAACAGCTGTGTGGAACAGCAACTTGGGATTATAACTCGTTTGATCAAGTATTTAAGCAGCATCTATGAGCAATTCATTTCTATGTTTTATATTCTACTTCAAAATACTTTATCTGCAGGTTCGACTGGCGTATGATACCGGAATCTCTTGCTTCTGGAAGTGACCTTATTAGGTTGTCTCTGGATAGCTGCTCTAGCACGGTGATGCACAGCTTGCAAGCGGAAGAGCACAATTCAACTAATTTAGCGTATCCTTGTTCGCCCCTGGAATTGGATTCTCTATCGATTGCGCATCCTCTATGACTATTGTAGAATACATAATAAATATTTACCCTTTTAGGAATATATTTATCATTCGCTGGAAAGAGCTTTATATGGAGATACCTCACGACCTAAGTCAAAGTCGTCAAAAGGTGATTGCGCGTGAGAAAATTGATCCTAATAGCGGTTCTGGCAGCCGTTGTAGTGATCTCCCTTGGTTGCATCTCCTCTCCGGAGAAGAAGCAGCAGAATGAATCCGCCGTTTCTGCTCAGATGAAGATGCCTGGTAATGTCACTAACCTGCGGATAGGGTATCAGCCCAGTACCCACCAGATCGCTGAGATGGTTGCATCTGCGAAGGGCTGGTGGGCAGAGGATCTGAAGCCCTTTGGAGTAGTTACGATACAAGAAAAGGAATTTCAGTCCGGACCCCCGGAGATGCAGGGAATGTTGGCCGGAGCTTTGGACATAGCCTACGTGGGAACCGCTCCGCCTATAACTGCAATAGCTCAGGGCTTGGACGCAAAGATAGTTGCAGCCGTTAACATCAATGGTTCAGATCTGGTCTTAAGACCCGACATTGTATATAACGGACCAAAGTCCCTTGAAGGACTGAGCATAGGCACCTTCCCACCTGGATCAATCCAGGACATAGTCATGAAAAAGTGGCTAAAGGACAACAACGTTAACCTCTCCAAGATCCAGATACGAGGTATGGGTCCTGGGGATGCGGTTACAGCAATTGAAGCTGGTAAGATCAACGGTGTCTTCCTGCCTCATCCTTCCCCGACTCAGATCGAGCTTGACAAAGATGGCAGATCTGTCGTCCAATCGGGCGAGATGTGGCCCAATCATGCCTGTTGCAGCCTTCTGATAAGCGGAAAGCTGTTAAGAGAGCATCCTGACCTGGTCAACCAGATAATCAAGACTCACATCAAGGCCACCAACTACGTCAACGCCAACCCTGAGGAAGCGGCGAAGATCTTCGCAAACAAGACGAAGCAGAACCTCACCGTGGTGGAGAGATCTATAAAGAACTGGGACGGAAAGTGGGTCAGCGACCCGACAATTCAGATCCCATCGACGGTGCAATACGCCAAGATCGATAAGGATTTAGGTTATATCAACAAGACCTTGACCGAAAAGGACCTGTTTGATACTACCTTCTACGGGAAGGCAAGAGCTTAGAGGAAATCGGAGATGTCCAAGTCTGTCGGAGCTCTGTTAAGCCGGCGAGGCATCGAGGTACTGTCGATCCTGGGCTTGATAGGGCTCTGGCAGCTTGTAGCTGTGGCACTTAACAATACTCTGATATTGCCCAGCTTTCTTCAGGTGCTGGATGCCTTCTCCAGAAGCTGGCTTGCAATCTTGACTGATGATCTGCCTGTAAGCTTAGTTCATTTTGGCCTGGGCCTGCTGGCCGGTCTTCTAATTGCACTGCCAGTAGGCATGCTGATGGGATGGTTCAGGGCGGCTGACAGGATCTTGGACCCAATTGTGGAGATAGTGAGGCCCATACCGCCTCTGGCCTGGATCCCCTTTGCCATAGTCTGGTTCGGCCTTACGGACCAGGCGGCGGGTTTCATCATATTCGTGGGTGCGGTGTTTCCCATACTGATAAACACGTACGTGGGGTTCAGAAGCCTTCCTAGGGTGTACGTGGAATCGGCCAAAGTCCTTGGTGCAACAAAAGACAGGGATCTAATAAGGTACATCGCCTTTCCTTATGCTTTGCCGTCAATCGCAGGAGGTATAAGAATAGCCATGGGCATAGCCTGGATGTGCCTTGTGGCTGCAGAGCAGTTCGGGGTGAGCACTAGTGGTCTCGGCTATAAGATATGGTCTTACTACTACTTGCATGAGATGGACTATGTCCTGCTGTACATGATAGTCCTGGGACTATTGGGCCTTCTAATAGACCGGAGCTTCAGGTACGTGGTTGAAGATAGGATGCTAAAGTGGCGTGTGGGGCTGACACAATAGATTGCATCCAGCCCATCAGTTCAATTTTATTCTTGTTTCACAAATAACAAGAGACCCTTATTCCATTTCATCCATCTTGCCAATAATCAGATTTACGGCAGATCGATGGTCCCCGCAACTCTGAGCTTCCCTCCTTCCGGATATGTAAGGATCGCCTTAGCACCTGACTTGTAGATCAGCATCTTGTCCAGAGCGAGGGTTAAAGTTGGGTTGTGCCAGTTGGCTTCAGCCTTTACAGCAACCACTCTAGCTGGCACAAACTGCATCCAGTGACCTATATGAAGTACCATTCCCTCTTTGATAGGAGTTGGCCAGTACTTGACCAGCTCGGCCTTGGCATCCATAGTGGATATGGATTTGATTGATTTGTCGTTGGTGAGGATGGTTCCCCGGTCTAGCTCATCTATCTCAATGCCTTTGAGGGCCATTCCGGTCCTGTCGCCAACACCTGCGCAGTCGAAATCTTCATCGTGCTTCTGAACGGATCTGACCTGAACAGTCTTGTTGCTTGGCAGCACCATGAGCTCGTCGTGCTTATGAATCGCTCCATCGACTACGCATCCCAGGACAACTGTCCCTATGCCCCGCACATTGAAGAAGTGATCCACTGGCATAGTACCCACTGTCGATTCGCAAGAGGTCTCCATCTTTTCGACATCCTGAAGAAGGCGTTCTCTGATAGCGTTCTTATCGTCTTCGATGAACTCATAGCCATCAACTACTGTGCCCTTGATCAAGGGAGTTATCTGCTCCCGGGTTATGAAGTTCCTCAGGACGACCAGGCCGTCCTTAAGGCCAGCGCACTGCAGCATGATGACCGACTCTCCGAAGGCCGGATTGATCTGATCAACAACCAAAATAACCTTTCTGGCCAATGATACGGCATAGAAGAGAGGAGGCAGCCTCTCAGGATATCTGGTCGGCTCTATCAATGTTACAGTGTGCATCCCTTTCTTGAGGTTATAAAAGGTCAGGTCGCTGGTTGTGCCTTTCTTTCCCAAGTCCTTAGCGTAATCCTGCATTCCTAAGACCGCTACGTTCAGATTCGCCATAGACTGTCTGGAATAGATCCAGGGATAATAGGTTTTGCGGTGGCGGGATTGAGGTGGTATATCGATCATATACTTATGGAGGCACGCCAGAAGTGTATACATGTGTGGAGCAGATATTTCCGACCTTTCTGAGTTAGAAGAGAGGGATAACAAACCGAAGAAAGATAACATCAAAGGAAATGATCCTGAAAATCCAAAAACAACTTTTCATTCGCCAAGAGATTGAATCCTTTATATCAAAATGCTTCATCAAATTTTATCTGACCCTTCAAAAGATTCATATCTGATGCGAGAGATAACTATATCATTTATATTTGAATTATCCGAGGAGTGATTGAATTGATAAGCAGCAAAGAAATGGAAAATATGGGGAAGGCCATCGCTGAGATCGGCCAAGGCAAGACTTGCATGACAGAGCCAGTCTTAAAAGGAGCCAAAGAGACTCTGATGAAGAAAGGCTATGAAGGAGCCGAGGCATATGCAGCACAGCTTGGCGGAACGGACGACAACACCGAGCTGCTTCGCGTGTTGATGATCTGCAAGAAGTACAACCTTGGCACTGAAGCTGCGGTAAAAGTTCTTGATAACTTGACCAAGATAGAGTCTGGAAAATGGTAAACTATTGAAACTTAAGGAGGCTAGCATTCTCCTATCACATTTTGAAATTCTATTTTACCTTTGAGAGTTAATCGAGTCAATCGAAAGGGTTTTAATTCTTGCACACGACTTGAAATGGCATCGCTTTCGGGTAAGGGAATCGCAATATTAAGGAATATGCATATTGACTTTGTCCAAGAATAGAATCGATCCCATCATAAATGACATAAGAATTTCCGATAACTATCGTATAGATCGTCAAAAAGAGAAGTTATCCCGCTCCACCCACCGTTGCCTTCTCGATTTGCAGGTGCGGAGATCCGTCGCTTACGGGAACGAGCTGTCCGGCCTTCCCACATCTCCCTGAATTGAACTTCAGGTCGTTGCCCACCGCCCGGATGTCTTTCAAGATCTCAAGGATCTTTCCTGATAGCGAAACGTCCCTGAGCAGCTTTGTCTTCTCGCCCTTCTCCACCAGATAGCCGCGCTTGGCGTTGAACTGGAAGACGCCCTCGGCTGTGTTGACCTGGCCGCCCCGGCTGCCCATCAGGTACACGCCGTCTCCAAGCTCCTCGAAGATTTCGTCAACCTGCCAATCACCGTTAGCGATGTAGGTATTGGACATTCGAACCACCGGCCTGTCGATTCCCTGCGCCCTGGCGTTCCTGGGCACGCCGCCCATCCGTCCTGCGGTCTCCCGGCTGTGCAGGTAGGAGTTTAAAACACCTTCCTTGACAAGCACAGTCTCCCTGGATACGCTGCCTTCGTCGTCGAAGGGGTAATAGCCATTCTGCATCAGGCTCGGATCGTCTTTGACGCTGACCATTGTCGAGCCGATCTGCTGGCCCAACTTTCCCTCGAGGCATGAACCGCCCTCAAGAATTATGTCAGCCTCTGTGGCGTGGCCGACGGCCTCGTGGACGAAGACACCGGCCAGCTCTTGGTCGAGAATAACAGGGAATGATCCGCCCTTGGGCACTTTGGCGTCCAGAAGGGCTACAGCCGTCTGACCTACGGACTTGGCCAGGTCCGCAGGGTTCTCCTTGTCGAATAGCTCCATCCCGCCAACGCCTGAGCGACCCTCGCCGCTTCCCTGGAAGAGGCCATCCCGGCTGGCTATGGCGCTTATGAAAAAAGCCATCCTGGTCATCTCAGACTCAAGGTCAAGCCCTTCAGAGCTCTGGTAGTTGGTGGTCAGCTCAACTTCTGAGTAAACAGCTTGGGTGGACGAGACGCCCGGAACTCTAGCCGCTTTCTCGATCTCCTTTAGAAGATCAACTTTCTCTTCTAAAGACAAGTCACGCGGGTCCTTCTTCACATTAACGTGAATGCTCTTGCCGGCAGGAGCCTCGGCCAGACTAAGATCTTCATGGCGATCTATCTTCCTGGCGATCCCCTTGGCAAGCTCGATCTTGTCCTCAAGCCCTTCGACGGCGTCAGTGGTAACAAATCCCCATGCTCCGCCGGACAGGGCACGCACCGCTGCCCCCTGGAAGGGAGCCTCGGAGATTTCTTCCAATTTGCCATTGTCCAGGACGATCCGGGTCCGGCTGCCCTTCAGGATGCGAAGGTCATAGAATTCCTGCATCGCACTACAGGCTCCGGGAAGGTAATGGAGGAGCAATAGGCTCGGGGAGGCTGATGCCTATCTTCTTCTCCATCGCAAACTTCTTGAGCTTCTCTATCAGCTTGGTCCTCTGGCCGCCCATTGCGTACTCGAAGACCTCGCCTATGGTGGACACGGGGATTATCTCAATCTTGTTCTTGTAGAATTCGTCTATTAGGACGTCTCCCATGTTGGACTTGGGTATCAGCACGGTCGTGATTCCCGCCTGAGCAGCAGCCTCGATCTTCTGGGTGACACCGCCTACAGGGAGGACATCGCCCCGGACCGACAGAGAGCCGGTCATTGCCACGTTCTGCTTGACAGGGACTCCTTCCAGTGCTGATATAACTGCTGTGGCGATGGATATGGAGGCACTGTCGCCCTCCACGCCTTCATAAGTACCTATGAACTGGATGTGGACATCCTTGTTGGTAATGTCATCTCCCTGGAACTTCTTGATTAAGGCAGAGACGTTGGTGACCGCCTCCTTGGCGATTTCCTGTAGTCTGCCAGTAGCTATGACCCGGCCCTCTTCCTTGGACTGAGCCGGGGTGACCTCGGCCATTATGGGCAGCACAATCCCCGAGTCTGCCATGACCGCCAGGCCGTTGACCCTGCCAATTTCGTCCCCCGTAGACTTGAACATGCTGTAGTCCTTGCGCCTCTCTAGGTAAGCGTCGGCAAGCTGTTGCTCTACTGAGCGGGCCATCTTCTTGGCTTGGAGAACGTGTCTGGCATCGGCGAGGTTCGTCCCTTCGGCCCTGGCCACATCTCCTGCTACCCTGATCAGGCCACCGAGGTCACGAAGCATGAGGCTAAGATGGCCCTTCCTGCCGGATCTCCTCTTGGCCTCCCGCATGATCTCCACCACGGCATCGCGGGTGAAGTGAGGTATCTTTCCATCACGGATGACCTCCTGAGCCACGAACCTCATCAGCTTATTTCGGTTCTCAAGGGTGTCGTCCATGCTGTCCCGCATATAAACCTCGTAGCCGTAACCCTTTATACGGGACCTCAAGGCAGGGTGCATGCCTTGGACTGCATCTAAGTTTCCAGCCAAAATCATGATGAAGTTGCATGGAACGGGCTCCGTCCTGACCAGCGCGCCTGAGCTGCGTTCGCTCTGGCCGGTTATAGGGTATTCACCCTCTTGTAGCGCGGTCAGCAGGCTCTGCTGAGCCTCTAGCCGGAGAGTGTTTACCTCGTCTATGAACAGAACACCCTTGTGGGCCTTGTGGATGGCTCCGCACTCCACCCTCTCATGCGAAGGCGTCTCAAGGCCACCTGACTGGAAGGGATCATGTCGCACGTCGCCCAAAAGCGCTCCTGCATGGGCTCCTGTAGCATCCACATAGGGTGCCTTCTTCTTGCCGTTATTGTCTACGAGGAGCTTTGGTATCATGGCGTCCTCTTTCGGCATCATGTAGCGCATGGACAGAAATATCAGCGCTGCGGCTATGACGCCGAACAATAGCTGGCCCGTGTAGTAAGCATAGACGATCAGGCCCATCACTATTAGCATGAAGAACATGTTACGGGTCTGGACCTTCTTCCTGGCCTCGATCTTCTGGGCATCGACTATCTGCTTGCCCCTGCCCGCGGGCACAACCCTAACCCGTGGAGCATTGTTGTCCTCCTGATTGTGGTAGACCAGAACGTCCTGAAGCTCCTCGATAGGAAGGAGCTCGCTCATGGCTCGACCGAGCATAGATTTTCCTGTTCCCGGCGACCCGATGAGCATGACGTGGCGCCTCTGATGGGCAGCCTTCTTTATGACTTCTACTGCGTCATCTTGGCCGATCACCTGGTCGATGAGATTATCAGGAACTTTAATGCTGCTAGTATCATCAAACTCGATATCCCCCAGCAGCTCTTTGGCATCGTTTGTTGTCAAGCTTTCGGCCTTCTTCTCTTCTTTTGACCCATCTTCTCTAAACCCATAATCCTTTAACCCATCTTCTTTTGATCCTTCTGTACTATATATCTGGTGCCCTGGATCAGGCTTCAAATTCATCAACGTTTTTGTCAAAGCCTTATAACACCTCGAAATCCCTTATCATCTGGGTGTATTCTTCCAGCATCTCTCTGGAAAGGTGCGGCTTAATCCGCTCCAACGCTCTCTTGAAATGGTCTATGTTAATCGTAATTTCATCCAGTATGAGTTCTTCTTTGCTCATGCCTGGCTTTATATGCTCTCTTAAGGCCAGCATCCCCGCCTCTCTGCACAAAGCCTCTATGTCAGCTCCGGTGTAATTCTCGGTAATTCCGGCCAGCCATTCAATGGTGACATTTTCTGAAACGGGCATCTTGGAGAGGTGAATTTGGAGTATCTTCTTCCGGGACGCAATGTCTGGCATAGGAATATAAATTAATCGATCAAACCTTCCCGGCCGAAGAAGGGATCTGTCCACCAGATCGGGCCTGTTTGTAGCAGCAAGGACTACAACGTCCTTCAGCTCCACCAGGCCATCTAGTTCAGTCAGGAACTGGCTGACCACTCGCTCAGTCACTTGCGTCTCTGTGCCGTTGCCGCGAGCGGGAACAATGGCGTCCAGCTCGTCGAAGAATATCAGGGAGGGGGATGCTTGTCTTGCCTTTCTGAAGATCTCCCGGACTGCTCGCTCCGACTCGCCAACCCATTTGGACAGAAGTTCTGGCCCCTTGATGCTAATGAAGTTCAGCTCACTCTCCGTGGCCAAGGCTCGAACCAGTAGCGTCTTTCCGGTGCCTGGCGGTCCGTACAGGAGGATTCCTCTTGGGGGCCTTATCCCTGTTGAGTCGAAGGCTTCGGGGTACTTGAGAGGCCAATCAACAGATTCGGTGAGGGCCTGCTTGGCCTCTTCTAGGCCCCCAACCTGCTCCCAGTGCACCTCGCTGACCTCCACGAAGACCTCACGAAGAGCACTGGGTTCGATCTTCTTCAGGGCGGTATAAAAGTCGTCCTTTGTTACCCGTAGATTCTCGAGAACCTCTGTTGGTATGTCTTCCTTGACATCCAGATCCGGCAGTGCCCTCTCTAGCGTTCGCATGGCAGCTTCCTTGCACAAGGATGAAAGGTCGGCTCCCACAAAGCCGTGGGTGATCTCAGCAATCTCCTTGAGATCCATGGTTTCATCCAAAGGCATCCCCCTCGTATGGACGTAGAGAATCTCCAACCGTCCGTTCTTATCAGGGATTCCTATCTCGATCTCACGATCGAACCGCCCGCCACGCCTTATGGCCGGGTCCAAGGCATTGGGCCTATTAGTGGCAGCGATGACGATCAGCTCTCCTCTTGAGGATAATCCGTCCATAAGAGCCAGGAGCTGAGCCACGACCCTTCTTTCCAAGTCGCCTGAAACTTCCTCGCGCTTGGGCGCAATGGAGTCGATCTCATCGATGAAAATTATTGATGGTGCAGCCTTCTGCGCCTCCTCAAAGATCTGTCGGAGTCGTTGCTCGGACTCGCCATAGAACTTGGATACAACCTCTGGACCGGATATCGAGATGAAGTTGGCGTCAGTCTCGCTGGCTACAGCCCTGGCAATCAGGGTCTTTCCGGTGCCTGGAGGACCGTGCAGCAGGACGCCTCTGGGCGGGAGAATGCCAAGCTTAGCGAAGAGCTCCGGGTGACGTAGTGGTACCTCAATCATCTCCCTGATCTCACGAATCTCCCTGGAGAGGCCGCCGATGTCCTCATAGGAGATCTCTCGGACATGCAGGGCCAGCTCCTCCAGAGTCTCCCTTGTTATGCTAATAATGGTGTCGTTTGTAATTAGAACCGGCCCGGAGGGCAAAGTGCTGACTACTATCAAGGTCAGAGAGTTGTTTATCATCTCCACCCGGATCTGTTCTCCCTTCACCACCGGCCGTCCTTCCAATATGCTAAGCAGGTACTTAGGGCCACCAATGAGCCTTATTTGGCGGGTTGGCGCCAAAACTATCTTTCTAGCAGGCTTTGCCTCGATCCTGCCCACCCGGACCTTGGCATCGATTCCAACTCCCAGGTTGGCCCTGGTGTTCCCGTCAATCCTGATTATGTCAGAAGGGTCATCTGGATTGTCAGGCCATGCCACGGCGCATATCTTCTCTTTGCCTGCGATCTCTACTACATCACCGTTCTTGACCCCGAGACTATTCATGGCTTTAAGGCCAAGCCTCGCAATCCCCTTTCCGGCATCCCTGTGGTATGCCTCAGCTACCTTGAGCAAGACAGGCTCCATCGAATCCTTCATTGTCTCAGAGGATTCGGCCAGAGTTGAAGTCAGATGCTCCATACTCCACCGGCGAGTTTAACAGCACCACGAGACTGTAGCCCTTTCAGGCACTCTTCCACTAACACCGCAGGAACCTCCAGCTTATAAGCCAGGGATGTAGTGCTGGCTCCTCCAGAGAGAAGGGCAACCATGATCTCCGCCTCAAGATTGTCCTGGGTGAACCTCTGGATCTCTGTAGCAGCATGGCGCTTAATCTCCATATCTTTTGCTTCTATCTCCTCAAGCTGCCTTCTCAGGTTGCAGCGCTGCTCCTCGATCTGACCCAGCTCTTCCTGGAGCATCTTCAGATCTCTTGTCTTTGGAACGTCCACGCCGGTATTCTCTGACCGGTAGGCTCTAACACCGTAGGAGTGCGGAGATACTGCGATCTCCACTACGGTCTTTCTGGCGATCCGGAAGTACTTCCTGCGACTTTGGCCATGGTAGCACTCGATTAAGCCCGCTCGTTCGAGCATCTCCAGGTGGTCTATGACCGCCTTCGGCCCTACATCCAGGCGCTTAGCCATCTCGTTAAAGTAGAAGGGCCGGAAAGAGAGGAGCTGAAGAATTCGTCTCCTGTTCTCGTTTCCCAGTATGTCCAAAAGCTCAACAGGGTCCACAATTATCACTTGATAAACTTGTGAATAGTAACTTAAGGTTAGATAAAGCTTGCGGTGGATTATTTGAGTTTATCTAGCCCAACTTTTTCCACATTCTCACAGCATCCTTCCCCCGGCCATAGTAGTTCCTGACCAGCTCCCTTTCCCGGTAGCCCGTCTTGTGGTAAAGCTCCATTGCTTCCGGATTATCCAGGGCAGCCTCAAGCCTGATTGCCCTGGTCCCGAGATCTCGCAGCTCCTCCTCAATGGCGAGGACAAGCCTTGTGCCCACACCCTTTCTTCGGTAGGACGGATGAACATCCAGAGTGTACACGGCTCCGCCACGACCAGATGTATATCCCATGACGAAACCGATAACCTTGCCGTCAGGCTCACAGGCCACCATAGAAATGGCATACCTGACGAGGTAGGCGAACATCCGTGGTGGGAAGGCAGTCTCCTCGGGAAAGCAGAGCCCTTCGATCTCAACGATCGAAGGAAGATCCTTTTGCTCTGCTCTACTGATCTTCATTTCTTATCGGAGACCTGTCGAACCACGTCACCATAAGCCCCGAATACCTCAGGCAGATCGATGGTCCCCGCCACGTCCACCACGCCCACCGCAGCAACAGTCTTTCCATCCGCTGCGATGGGTGCCACGGAGACCGGAACCCCTTTGTAGGCCCCCCTTTCGGGAATGGTACGAATTGGCCTGCCGGTCTTCAACACATCCTCGAGAATTGGACCGCTATAGCTGGAGTCTAGGACCTTGCCTTTCTCCACCCTGACTCCGGGATGCTCTAAACTTCGCATCGTAATGGGCAGCCTGACGATCTCATTGATCGCCAAGGCTATCGGAGCCAGGTCCTCAGACCTGGCATCCTCGGATATTACGAGCCTAGCCATGTTAAATTATTGAGGGCATGATGTAACATAAAGGCTGCCCTTTCACCGACACTTTCTTTTCAGTAGCCTCGCTTGGAACCCGTGGTACTTGGCATAGCCCTCTGCGTCGCGCTGGCTCAGCGTCTGGGAGTCGAAGGAGACCATATCTTGGGAGTAAAGGGCCTCAGGAGACTTCCGGCCAACAGGAATCGCGCAGCCGCAATATAGCTTCATCCTGACCGAGCCGTCCATCCTCTGCTGGCTCTGATCGATGAATGCGTTTAAGTCCGAGTACAAAGGATCGTCCACTAGGCCCATATAGGCCAGCTCTGACCAGGCATCGTCCACCACAGCCTTGAACCGAAGTTCAGCTCGGGAAAGGACAAGATGCTCCAGGTCCTTGTGAGCTGTTAGAAGGACTGTGGCCGCCGGGTGCTCGTAGTTCTCCCGGGCTTTGAGCCCTAGGACCCTGTCCTCCACCATGTCCGTCCTGCCCACGCCCTGTTCGCCTGCGATCCGATTAACCTCGCGGATCAGCTCGACTCCCCCCATCCTCACGCCATCGATGGATACCGGAACGCCCTGCTCGAATCCTATTTCTATCACCTGAGATGGCTTGCTAGCGTCCGGCCTCTTGGTCCAGGCGTAGATCTCTTCTGGTGGCTCAAAATAGGGATCCTCAAGCTTTCCACCTTCGATTGATCTGGACCACAGGTTCTCATCGATCGACCACGGTCTTTCCTTGGAGACAGGAACATCGATTCCGTGCTCCCTCGCATACTCGATCTCCCACTCTCTGGCCAGATCCAGCTCCCTCATCGGCGCAATGACCCGACATGGGGTACACCGAAATACTGCCTCGAACCTGAGCTGATCGTTCCCCCGACCTGTGCAGCCATGGGCCAAGTTCTTTATGCTCTTCTCCTCTGCGATCTCTGCCGCCTTCTTGGCGATTAATGGCCTGGCTATGGCCGTTCCCAGGACGTACCCCTCGTAGGAACCATTGGCCTTTATGAGTGGAAACAAGTATCTTTCCACGAATTCTTTCTTGGCGTCAATGACGTAATGCTCATCCGCCAGCTGCTTAGCGCGCTTGTTTCCACGCTCGATATCCTCCTGGGGTTGGCCTACATCTACCAGAACAGTCACGACTCTGTCAAAGCCGAAGCGCTCCTTCAAGAGCGGGATGCAAACGGATGTATCCAGGCCTCCCGAATAGGCCAGCACGACTTCTGTCACTCTATCACCGCCTCCGTAGAAGAAACAACCTTATCTTAATGTTATCTGTTCTTTTTCATTTTGGCCGATAACTCTATAACCGCTCCGAAAAATGGGGGTTCAATGACCCAGCTACTTAAAACGGCTGCCCTGACGGTGGATTTCAATGGAGAGCGGCAGGCACTAGAGGCCCGGGGCGCTCTGGCACTGATGGTCCAGCCGATCTTGATGAGTATAAACCAGAGGCTGACTGAGGAAAAGCCAGCCCTAATCCGAGAGAAGGATATTGTTGCAACAACCTGGCTACCCCCTATTCCTAGCGGCCCGTTCAAGAGACTACTTTTGAACGAGGCAAAGATAGCAATGGGTCGACCGGTGCCCCAGACGATATCCATCGAAGTGACACGTAGCTGCGGCTGCAATTGTGACCACTGCCTTGTAAAAAAGGATGGCGAGAGGGAGCTTTCCAAGGAGGATATCTTTCGTGTAATTGATCAGGCTCTTGAGATGGGGGCCTGCATAGTAACCTTCACCGAGGGCGATCCATTGCTGCGAGATGACATCCTCGAGCTGATCAGGCACGTCGATCAAGAAAAAGCCGTTGTCAACCTCTTCACTCCTGGGCTGGAGCTGACCATGCTGAAGGCTGAGCAACTAAGGGATGCAGGCCTCTACAACCTCCTCATTGGAATCTACAGCGCCGATCAAGAGTACCACGACCAGGTCCGCGGCCTACCAGGAGCCCACGCCAAGGCCGTGGAAGCCATAAAGGTTGCCCTCCAGGCAGGTCTCATGGTTACCATGGCCGCCCACGTAAAGTCGGACCAGGTTGAAAGAATACCGGAGCTGTACAAGTTTGCGACCGACCTTGGGGTTCAGGAGCTCTCCATCTGGGAGGGCATGCCCCAAAGCACGGAGGAGCAGCTAACGCAGATTGAACGTGAAAAGATCCTCACCCTCTACAGAAAGATTAACTCCACACCTGGCGGACCCAGGATCTTCGCCAGCACTTACTTCGAGGGTCAGATGCTTGGGTGCATGGCCGGGCGTCGCTGGCTTCATATTGGCGTGGATGGCAACGCGCATGCCTGTCCCTACCTGCATGAAAGCTTCGGCAACATTATGGAAAGCTCGCTTCGTGAGATATGGAATTCAGTGAGAGGATCCGGAAAATTTAATGGTTTTGTATGTACCTGTCCTGCTCAGGAGATTTTAGGATCTTCTCAGTAGCTTATCAAAGATATCTCTTCCGTGGATGGCTCTCCTTAACCTTAAATTTCTTCATAGACGATCCATGGCGCTAGGGATTGCACCGAACCTTTCAACTTGGTCTGTTAATATATAACATTATCAGTTGGCTTCTAAGTCTCTTTCCGGTATCTCAATAAAAGTATGGAAAATTATTAGTATTGATATGGCCTTAACCAAATCGAGGATGCAAATGGGCGTTTTCAGTGGCTTTCGAGAAAGCCTGGGTGCCTGGATAGGCAGGATCTTCAAGAAGAAAAGGGCGAAGATAGGTCTGTACGGACCGCCGAACTCTGGGAAGACCACTCTGGCTAACAGAATAATCAAAGATTGGAGCGGAGGCGTCATGGGAACAGTATCGCCCATTCCCCACGAGACCAGGAGGGCGGTCCGGAAAGAGGGCGTCCAGATCAACGCTAATGGATCGAGCATCCAGCTAGACATCGTCGACACACCCGGAATGGCCACAAAGATAGATTTCAAGGATTTCATGGCCTTCGGGCTGGACGAAGTCGAGGCTAAGAGAAGGGCCAAAGAAGCCACGGAGGGAGTTATTGAGGCTATCAAATGGTTGGACGATCTGGATGGAGTGCTGCTGATAATGGATGCCACCGAAGACCCCTACACCCAAGTGAACGTCACGGTCATAGGCAACATGGAGGCCAGGAAGCTCCCTCTGGTCATCGTGGCCAACAAGATGGACCGACCTGATGCATTCCCAGCACGGATTAAGGCGGCTTTCCCTCAGCATTCCATGGTGCCAGTCTCCGCTCTGGAAGGAACGAACATAGAAGAACTCTACCAGGCCATAGCAAACCATTTTGGGTGATATGATGCGGGAAGTGCAGATGGACCTTATCTCCGGCGAGAAACTCGCTAACATGACCTCGATGGAGAAGATCAGGCTCATCCTCGACAAAGTTAAGACCGGCAAGATAGTGGTTTTAGAGAGCGGTCTTACACCGGATGAAGAAGTACGCCTGATAGAGATGACAATGACGGAGATAAGAGTTGATGAGTTCTCCGGAATAGAGATTGAGAGCTACCCCTCTAGGAAGGAGCTATCGTTCTTGGACAGGATCTTCGGAAGAAGCCTGAAGGGCAGGATGACGGTCATAGGTCCCGCCAACCAGCTTCGGACCATCGAAAAGGATCAGTACCAGATCAGCACAAAGGTCTCAGTCGGTGAATAATGCCTCACATATGTACCAGGTGCAATAACGTCTTTCACAAAGGAGAAGACATCCTCAAGGGCTGCCCTGTCTGCGGATGGAAAAAGTTTCTCTTCACAAGGAAGGATCCCGAAGATGCGAAAGCATCTGTTGCGGGGGCCACCATAACTAAGGCCATGGGAGTAAGGATTCCCCCTAGGGCGGAATCGATTGTGAATGATGGCAAAATAGGAGAAACCAAAAGACGAGACATCACCCAACAAACAATCCCCCAAGCAAGGGTCCAAAAAGAGTTAAAACCTTCTCCTCTGCAAAATCAAGCGAACCTTGATGCCAAAGATGAAGCCAAGGTGGAGAGCATAAGGATAACAGCGCCAGGAACCTATGAACTCAATCTTCCTTCTCTCTTTGAGAGAGAGGAGCTGATAATGGCGGTCAAGGAGGGAACTTATCTCATAGATCTGACTTCAGCCTTCCGGAAGAGCAAGAAGGATTGATTTATTCCCTCTGCACCTTGATGATTATCTCCTTCTCGCCGACGGCCACTCCACGGAGGGATTCGGCCATTGCGACGGCTACATTTCCTATGATCGTTTGAGTGAAGTCATTCAAAGGGATTATCTTGCCGTCGACTGCCATTTCGACCTTCATTTTAGCTCCGAACATACTGCTTGTCCAACTTTAGCTCTTGTTTATCTTATGCCCCACCGAATATCGCTATTGGCGGCGTGTATATTGTAGTGTTAGCTGATATGGCCTGGGGTTGGGTTATTATGTCGTTCGCTATAGATGTTACGTTGTTGTTCCTTATAGTGAAGCTGGGGGTAAAGGTTATTGGGGTTGGGCCCTTTATAACTGTTG
>Ga0209777_10004443_pt1 | contig 16571 bp, 15 predicted proteins | sample FrelakmetHBP12HB_FD_187147 | JGI IMG/M metagenome (GOLD analysis project Ga0209777, IMG submission 187147) | Freshwater lake sediment microbial communities from the University of Notre Dame, USA, for methane emissions studies -HBP12 HB (SPAdes)... | ecosystem: Environmental > Aquatic >...
GCATACTTTGTCGCCTAAGTGAAGGCTGGATTATTGAAAAAATGTCATTTGTGTATTCTAATACACAGTAAATTTTATCTTATTTTAGTTAAATTTTATCTTATTTTAGTTAAATTTAGCTAAAAATAGTATTAGACTGAAAAAGAAAAAGTTATCAAGGCATACTTTGTCGCCTAAGTGAAGACTGGATTATTGAAAAAATGTCATTTGTGTATTCTAATACACAGTAAATTTTATCTTATTTTTTAGCAATTATATATTGAAAAATAGTATTAAGCTAAAAAGAAAAAGGCGATAAAGTACGCCTAAGTGGAGATTAAAAAAATATCTAATTAGATATTTTAATTTTTTTTAGTTCTTTGACATGTAGTACAAAATTGAAAAAATGTAGAACCTTCATCTCCACCTCTTGTTTGTTTACTTGTTGTTATAGTTTTATCAGATCCACAAAATACACATTTTCCAGCAGATTCAATTTTTGAATCAGATTGTAATAAATTTAATTTCTCATTATAATTTATTACATTTTGATCAAAAATATTAGAATTCCAAAATGATAATTCTGTATTATTTGTTTTTAATTTTTCAATATCAGGAATAGTCGATCCAAAAAATAAATTCAACTCTTCAGGTGAAGAATTTTCTAAAAAATGTTTTACACCTAAATATTCATAATTTATATCAAATTCATTTTTTGGTTTTTCGATAATCATTTGTTTTGCTTTTGTTGATTTTCTAGACATTTTTAAGTTATAAATAAAAAAAAATCAATTATCCTAAAAAATTAATTTCTAAATTTCCACTTCCTTTCATTATTCTTACATCTGATTGTTTTATTACAGGTCCTACTACTGGTATTGTACTTTTTCCAGGATAATCACTATAAAATGCACTTTGAATATAATATGTAATATTTAAATTTTCTTCTGATATATAAATTATTCCAGACATCCCATAATAATTTGAATCTGTAATATCAGCTGTATCAGTTGAATGAGAAGGATATTCTACAACAATTAATGGACATCCATTTCCACCTAAACTAGGATCTAGACTTGCTGTTTTCTGTAAAGAGCGATATATGTTAACTTTAGCATTATTTGTAGGGCAAAATGAAAATGAATTTAATTCTAAATAAGTAGGTCCTCTAACATTTAAGTTAACTTCAGACCAACTATAAATTTTTATATCAGATGATGTATCTGATATAAACATATATAGTTTAACTGCATTACCACTAACATTCCCTGCTCTATCTCCTTTGTCATTTTCATAATTCATATTAAAATTTATATTAAAATTATATCTTCCAGGTTGTAAAAATTTTATACCTACAGAATTACTTTTTTCAAAATATTGAGTATTTTTAATTGATAATGATTTTAAATTTTTTAAAAAATTTGTCTGTTTATTATAAATATTAAAATTACCAGAAGTAGTAGTATTATCTGTAGTTCCACCTTTTATAATTATTATAATAAATATTATAATAATTATGAATATAAAAAATACAATAAATATTATGATTAAAATTACAGAAGAATTTCCTTTTGAACTTGACATATTTTATTAATTCTAATTTTTTTCTTTTAAAAATGAATGAAATAACTATATTTTTAATTGTATTTTTTATATTAATAATAATATTAATTTTCGCAATTATATATAATCTAAATACAACACAATTGCCCAATCAAGTTATTTTAAGTGTTCAAGAGGAACCAGCTGATTTTGGATTTTCAAATGGATCATTTTCTCTAAATTGCAGTTCATTAAATCAATTATTCAATCTTTCTTCATTAACTATACCTCAAAATAATTATATTATATCATCTGATAATGTAGGTTTTTCTTTTTTAAAAAAAGGTTATTATAATTTTCAAATATATTTTACAATAACAAGTCAAAATTATACCGGTAAAAATTTTAAAGCTCATTCATTTATTTCAAATACATCATCTAAAATATTACCTATTAGTTATGATAAAGTAAATGGAATGGTAAATGGTCCTAAATATATATGTATAAATCAAATTTCATATTGTACTGGAGATGGAGCTTTACCGTATTTTGATAAATATTATCAAAAAGGAGAACCTACTGTAGGAGGTATATCTCCGCCATTAATTGTTTTTGGATATCCTTGTAAAACTAATAATTCTAATATTTGTTATTCAAATTATTATACATTTTCAGGTTCGATTTCAATTACCAGTTTAACTGATATATATTATATTCAATTTGCTCATGAACCAGGCGGATCAACTATGGATGGAAAAGGTAATATGTATTTTCAATATATAAATACATAAAAATTTTATATATAAAAATATGATAAGTGGGAATTTTACAATAAATAATAATGTTGTTAATCGTTTATTTAATCTTTCATCATTAACAATTACATCAAGAAATGATTTATATGTAAGAGAAAGTGGAGGTACTGGATTGCAATATTTTACTCCAGGATTATATAGTTTTCAAACTAATTTTAGTATTACAGAATCAAATAATAAAGATAAAGCTTTTCAAGTTATTTTGTTTTTTTCAACAAAATCAGCTACAACACCTCCTATTTTAAATACAAACCAAGTTTATGGTAATATGACAGGACCTAAATATCTTCAATATAATGCATTATCATATAATTATGGTAATGATGGTATTCCTGGCTATATATTTTATCCTTCATCTGATACAAAAGATACAGGGACTAATGATTGTCCTTTAATAGAAATATTTTATCCATGTAAAACAAATAGTGGAAGTACTGTATATTCAAATTATTATACATTTTCATATATATTTACAATAACAGAAACTGATTTAGGTATTAATTTTTTTCAACAATTTGCGTATGATGGAACAGGAAGTGTTTTACAAGGATATGGAAACTTTTATATTAATTTTTTAGGATCATAACTATAATTATAGTTAAAATTCAAAATAACGATGGAAATGAAGATTTAAAAATTGTAATTGTTTCTATTTTTTCTTCTTTTTTTTCTACATGATAAATTTCATTCCCAGCATCTATAAGTAATTTATTTAAATCATAAATTTCATCACCAAAAATTTTTTTATATGAATATGGTATTATCATATCATTATTTATATCTGTTAATACTTTAGATTTTCTATTAATTGAATTGATTACTGATTGTTCACAATATTCATCGGAAATTGAATAAATCCAAAAAAATAACGAATTTGATTTCGTTTTAAATCTATTTAATCTTCCAGGAATTTGCAACATTTGTATCATACTATATCCTGGTATACCAAATCCAACTCTCGGATAATTACCATCTTGATCATCTAATTCTATACCTTCACTACCTATTTTACTAATAAATAATAATAATCTAGAATCAAGATTAGCTTCTTGAAATTTTGAAATAATTTGCGTTCTATCTTCTTTATTCCTATTTCCAGTGATATCAATTGGATTATACATTGATAATTCTTTCATTGCTAAATTTAGAGGAATTTTATTATCAAAAAATAAAACAACCTTAACATTTTTAATTGATTCAAAACATTTTTTAACTGCATCCACTAGAATATATTTAGTTTTCGTTGCTTGAATTGTAATCATTCCATGTATAATCCCGGACATATCATCAATATCATCTCCATTCGAAAAATCTTTATAAAGATTTTTCGAAATTTGATTATCAAATACAAATTTTTTTTCTTTTTTCTTTGAATTATGTATCATATTAATTCCACTTTTAATTAAATTATGACCTTCATCTGGAATATTAAAATATCCATAATAAATAGATTGTTTTGAAAAAATATTTTCTTCAATAATCATATAAGATGAAATAATTGGTAATAATATATCTACGCATAACTGATAACAAACATTTAAAGTAGTTTTAGATGTAATTTCATTCTTAGATAATATATAATTTGTTTTCTCTTTATTAAATTTATTTGTATATTCAATTAATTCGTATATCCCAATTAATTTTTTAGTATTCCTATCAAATAAAGGATTTAAAATTATACCTACAGTATAAAAAAAATTAACGCATGTTTCTTCTGTATCAAATGGTGAATATGAAATACAATATATATAAGATATAATTTTATTATTTTCTTTATTATATTGTGTTATATATTTAGAAATAGCTTTTACAGCTTTTGTTTGATCTGTATTATTTTTTATTCTTTGAAATTCATCTAATATTAATATAAACCCTTGTTTAATCATATCAATTAAATAATCTGTCGGATAAAAATTTCCATCAATATCTTTTAATAAAAGATTATGATTAGGCATAGAATCTTTTTTCCCTCTTAAAGTTTCATAAGAAATAATATATGAGATAGGAAGATTATATTTAATAATTCTATTTTTCCAATCATTTTCAATACTAACAGAACATACAATAATTCCATTTTTTATACTTGATTCTTGTATAAATTTACTTGCTATAATTGATTTCCCAGAACCTGTTTTACTTTTATCAATAGCAAAAGAGTGATATTTAAATATATCTTTTATTTTATTTAAATGTTCTTCTTGAAAAGAATTGAGTATAATTTCGCTTATATTCATATTTTTAAATTTTTAAAGTTTTTTTTCATTTTTCCAAATGAAAAAATGATTTTAATTTAATTTTTATCCAATTAAATGGAACTTAATTCTATAGATTTTTTTGGTAATAATGTAACATCATTTAATATCTTTCCTCATCAATATGATAGTATAAGATATCTTCAATATATCGAATCTCAACTTATGAATCCTCAGTCTTTTAAAGGGGCAATTTTAGCTGATACTATGGGTCTTGGAAAAACGAGACAAATAATATCTTTATGCGAAGTTTGTAGAGTTAAATTTACTCTTATAATTTGTACTAAATCTACAAAATTTTCATGGTATGAAGAAGCATTAAACACAGCAAAAAATTGTACTATTTACACAGTTCAAGGTAAAAATTATCAATTTGTTACATTTGGTAAAGATTCAAAAGATTTTGATGTAACAAATATACCAGAAAGAAGTGCTAATTACCCTTTGTCAATGGGTAGTAAAGGATGTATTGTAATAATAACACATAGTGAATTACAAACAAATATTGATTTAATAAATAAATTAGAATGGGATAGAATTTGTATTGACGAAGCTCATATATTACGTAATGGAGAAGATCTTCTCATTTATAATTTATGTAAATTAATAAAACAACCTATGATAAATGGTAATAGAATTGGAAGTAGATTTGCAATTACTGGAACTCCAATATCAAATGCTAAAGCTGATATAGTATCATTATTTAATTGGATTGATGATAGATATACTATTAATACAGATGTTATTTTAAAAAATATGATTAAAAATTATTTATTTAGAAGGAATAAAAATCAAATTATAAGAGAATTAAAAGAATTAATGAATTATCCTAGTGAAGAACCTATATATTACTATAAAAACATATATTTACCTGAAACAGATTTATCAAGATATATTCAAAATCTTACTTATGATGAAATGAATAATTATTTTAGTGATAAAAATAATGTAAAATTATTAGAAAGTGATGAAAGATCATTTTATATTGTTTACAGTAATTTTATTAAAAATACTGTTGAACCTCTCCAAGCAAATTCAGATCTTAGAGTTGCATTATCATGCCCATATATTAAATTAATTCCAGGATTAAATGTTAAATTTTCAGGGAAATATGTAAGTATAAAAATTAAAAAGATTATAGAAATTATTGAAAAAGATAAAGGTGATTATGTTATTTTTCATAGATATAAAGAAATAGCTATTAAATTAAAAGAAAACATATTAAATATTTTTCCACAATGCGAGATATTTAATATTGATGGCGATGTTTCGAGTGAACGTAGATTTACTATTTTAAAACAAATTAAAGAATTGATGAAAAATGGAATACAATGTATTTTATTATCTTCAATTCAAAGTACAAGTGAAGGATTAAATTATCAAATGTTTAATAAAATAATGATAATCGATCAAGATTGGAATCCAAAAACTGAAAATCAAGCTATTCATCGTTCTTATCGTATTGGTCAATCAAAAAGAGTTGAAATATATATATTAACTTTTCAAGATTTTCAAGCTGGAAAACTTGATGGTCAGCCTTTAATGATTTGTATTGATAATAGAATATCAACTGTTAAATCTGAAAAAGATCCCTTATCTTTAATAATTGAAGATGAAAACGCAGCATTCTTCTTCAAAAGACTTTATCTTCCAATAAATGGAAGAATTCAAGCATCATCATATTTTGGGGATGATTTTGAATTAAGAGAAAAAGGATCTGAAAATGGACCAGATTCTATTGGTCCTGAAATATTAGAAACATATCCTTTATAAATTTAATTAAAATATTAAGTGAAATTTCACTTAATTAAAACTATATGACAAATCAAAAAAATATATAACAAATCAAAAACTTAATAATTTTCTTACTATATATTTTTCTAATTATTTGATTGAAAAAACTTGACTTTTTTCTTACTATATATTTTTCTAATTATTTGATTGAAAATATTAAAAATATATGACAAATCAAAAAACTAATTAAATGAAATTTCACTTAATTTTCTTATTATATATTTTTCTAATTATTTGATTCAAAATATAAAAAATATATGACAAATCAAAAAACTAATTAAATGAAATTTTTCAATATATTTTTAGTTAAATTTAGCAATTATATATTGAAAAATAGTATTAGACTGAAAAAGAAAAAGTTATCGAGGCATACTTTGTCGCCTAAGTGAAGGCTGGAATATTAAAAAAATGTCATTTGTGTATTCTAATACAGAGTAATTATTTTCTTATTTTTCAGTTAAATTTAACTAAAAATTATTCAAAAATAGTATTAGATTGAAAAAGAAAAAGTTAGTAAGGCAACAAAGTATGCCTAAGTGAAGACTGGAATATTGAAAAAATATCATTTGTGTATTCTAATACACAGTAATTTATCTTATTTTTAGTTAAATTTAGCTAAAATAAATATCAAAAATAGTATTAGACTGAAAAAGAAAAAGTTATCAAGGCATACTTTGTTGCCTAAGTGAAGGCTGGAATATTGAAAAAATGTCATTTGTGTATTCTAATACACAGTAATTTATCTTATTTTTTAGTTAAAATAAATATTATTAGATAGAAAAGGAAAATTTATCAAGGTATACTTTGTTGCCTAAATGAACCCTAAATTATTGAAAAAATGTCATTTGTGTATTCTAATACATAGTAATTTATCTTATTCTATATAATCAATCCATTCATTAATTATATCAATAGAATATCCTCTATCTATTAATTCTTTTCTTACTTCTTCTTTAACTTTATTAAAAGGATATTTATCTTTTATTAATAAAATAATATTTGCTATTTGTTCATTATCAGATATATTTATATTAATATTTTTATCAAAACCATTTAAACAATTAACTAATCTACTTAATCTCCCTGTAAAACATTTACATATAGAATCTTTCATTTCAATATCCATAATTTTAAATATTTCATCTTTCTCTTTTAATGATAATATAATAGAATAAGTATTTAATAGAAGTTCTTCAAAAGTAATATTAAGTGATGAATGAACTTCATTTGAAGAAATATATTCAAAAATAAGAGATTTACTTTCTTCACTTAATATATTATTTTCAACAATATGTTCTTTCAATTGTTCAAAAGATAATGAAGGTTTAACTGAAAGAACATATTCAATTGATTTTTTTATTCCTTCTTGAATATTATGATTATGTACATTTTGCATATCAGAATATACTTGATGTGTAATTTTATTTCTATTTAATAATCGTATTACTGAAATTGGAATGTTTTCTATTGGATTATTAGAAAATGATAAATATGTTAAATTTATACAATTACCGAGTGAAGATGGTAATCTAATTAAATTATTATGGCTAAGATATAATTCTTTTAATTGAATAAGATTACCTATTTCATTATTTACAGTAATTAATTCATTGTAATGTAAATATATTTTTTTCAATTGAATAAGATTACACATTCCAGTTGGTAAATATTTTAATTTATTATAACTAATATCTAAATATTTTAATTGATTAAGATTACTTAAATTTAAATATACTAATTGATTATTATTTATTTCTAAATTATTTAATTCTACTAAATTACTTATTTCACTTGGTAAATCTACTAATTTATTATAATTAATAAATAGTTCTTTTAATTTCGCTAAATTTCCTATTTCAATTGGTAAAGACTTTAATTTATTATAACTAATATTTAAAGATGTTAATTCTGTAAGATTACATATCTCAACTGGTAAAGTTTTAATTTGATTACTATTAATATCTATTTTTTTTAATTGTTTAAGATTACATATCTCTAATGGAAATTCTGTTAATAAACAATAATTAATAGATAAAATTTGTAATCTTTTTAAGTTGCATATACTATTTGGTAAAGATGATATAAAATTTTGATTAAGATACAATTCTCTTAATTCTTTTAAATTTCCTATTTCATCTATTATAGTAATTTTATTTCTATTTAAAGATAGAATCTCTAGATTGATTAAAACTCTTATTTTATCTGGAAGATAAGTTAATTTATTATCATTAAGTTCTAGTATTTTTATTTTTTCTAATAAACAGTCTTCTGGAATTTCTTCTAGTTGTAAGTAATTTTTACCGATTTTCATTAGTTTTATAATATAAAATTTTATATTATAATTATCCTTCTCTAAAAATTTTTATCATATCTTTTTAATTTCTCTTGTTGAATAATCAAAATATATATACAATTGTATATATTTAGATAGCCATATCCACTGAGATTTTACAATGAGATTTATAATCTTCAAAAATAAAATCTTCAGTGATAAAATCTTCTACTTTCTTTTGTCCTCTATCAATAATTTTTAATTTAAGAAATTCGTAAGGAATTCTAGATATTTGTTCTTTTGCTTGTTCAATATGATTATTATAAAGATGACAATCACTTATACTATGAATAAAAGTACCAACTTCTAAATTTGATAATTTTGCAATAATATGTGTAAGTAAGGATGCTGACGCCACGTTGAAAGGAAAACCTAATATTAATTAAAATTTTTCCAATATTTTTTAGACCAATGATCTTTTTCATAATCTGGAGGGCAAATACTTATTCATTTTTTACCTTCACATAAAATTTTTTCTATACCATCTTTTTTAATCGTAAAACGTAATATACCTTGTTTAATTAAGGTAATTTTTGGAATTATACAAAAATACCCATGATATTTTATTTCATCTAACTCATTTTCACTTTTAATTCCACCAACTTCAATAATTACATATTCAAATTGATCACTAATATTATATGGTTTAATAAAATTTCTAGTTCCCTTTTGAAGGTGGATACAGTAAGTTTTTCCAGTTTTACGATTTAAAGAACAATATTTTCCTTGATATGAAATTCTATTAATATAAAAATCAATAGAATTCGAATTAGTATTATTTCTTTCATATATATAATTAAATTTTTTACATATATTTTCTATTCTATTAAACATATCCCATTCTTTTTTTTGATCTCCAGTCAAATCTAAAATATAATCAATACTTTGAGGAATTAATTCAATTAGTTTTTCAATAAAAATCTCTTCATTTTTATACATAATATCATCATACATAGTTTTTTGTAAACCTAAAAATGATAAACATAAACTTTTTGTTTTTATTTTCCCAGCAAATTGTAGTGCAAATCTTGTTCTTTCTTTATTTATCATTACAATAAGCATATTATTATCGTATTTTGAAACATTATTTATACAATATGTATCTTGCAAATTATTTGTTTTAGTTAAAGTTTTAACCTGAAGTCCTTTTTCGGAACCATCTTTTAATATAATTTTAATATCACTTTTTTCTCCAGTTTCTCCTACTTTAATAACATTTTTAAAATAATTTGTTTTAGTAAAATATCACGCACATAATTTTCTGTAGCATCTCCAGTATCGATATTATCTGTATTTGAAATATGATTTTTAAATTGTTTTTCTTTTTCTTTTTCTTTTTCTTTTCTATCATATAAAGTTATAGAATCTATATGACATTCTGCACAATTTGTGCCTTTTCGTTTATTTGAAATTCCTGTTCTAGAATTAACAGCTGTACAAAAAGGTTTATGATTTAAATTTTTACATTTACATGTAATTTTAATATTGGAACCTGTGGTTAATTCATCAAAAATTATACCAGGATTTAAACTTTCAACAAATTCATCTCTTAAATAAGGATGAGAATCTCTTATAAAATGGATAATTTTCTTAAAGATAAGAAAATTATCCATTGTAATATTTCCAAAATCTTTTTTATAAACCCATATATAACCATAAGCTGATTTTCGTTTTTCTATTAAACAGTTAATAATATAATCTCTCCTATTATATTTTGAATTTGTAATTAAAATATCTTTAATATTATTATATATATTATGTATTTTTTTAATACCAGAATTTATTTGATAGATAATATTAGGATAAATATTATCTATTGTAGTAAGTAAATTATTCATTCCTAATATATCAAAATCTTTTTTATAAATCCATATGTAATTATCAGTTATTGCTCTTTTTCCTTCTAAACAAATATTAATATTATTGATATTGTAATCAAGATTATTACTTATTACATCATCAATATCATCATATATTTCGAATATTTCCTTTTCAAATATTTTAATTTGTAAAATACTATAAGGTAATGATTTATAAAATCTAAATTCTAAAGATTCTTCATTAATATTATTTATTATATTTTATATATACTTTTATCGAAAATAAATCAATTTTAATATAAAATTGATTTATTTTTATATACTTTTAAATAAAAAATGTCTAGAAATTTAGAAGAAGAACAATATTTAAATCAATTAAGAAATATTTTAGAGAATGGTCATGATTGTGAAGATAGAACTGGAACTGGAATTAAAAGTCTTTTCGGATTTCAAATGAGATTTGATTTATCTAAATCATTTCCTCTTTTTACAACTAAAAAAATGTTTACTAGAGGAATCGTGGAAGAACTATTATGGTTTCTTAGAGGACAAACGTCTAGTAAAATATTAGAAGATAAAGGAGTAAATATTTGGAAAGGTAATTCTTCTAGAGAATTTTTAGATAAATTAGGAATGTTTGATAGAGAAATAGGAGATTGCGGTGAAAATTATAGTTTTAACTTTCGGCACTATGGGGGTCTATATGTTGACTGCAATACAGATTATTCAGGTCAAGGTTTTGATCAAATTCAAAATATATTAAATTTAATAAGGGACGATCCTTCGTCAAGAAGAATGATTATTAATTTATGGAATCCATTAACATTAAATAATACAGTACTATTTGTTTGTCATTGTATGTATCATTTTCGAGTTTATAATAATAAACTATCATGTTTTTTATTCCAAAGATCAGCCGATATGCTGTTAGGCGTGCCATTTAACACGGCTTCGGCGTCTTTATTAACACATATTATTGCTAAATTATCAAACTTAGAAGTTGGGGAATTTATTCATAGTATTTCAGATTCACATATATATAATAATCATTTTTCTCAGGTTAAAGAACAAATATCTAGAACACCATATCAATTTCCACAACTAAAAATTATTGATAGAAATCAAAAATCTGTTGAAGATTTTACCTTCGAAGATTTTGTCTTTGAAGATTATAAATCTCACGGCAAAATTGCAGCTGATATGGCTATTTAAATATATACAATTGTATATATTATTATTTTTATCTTTTATAAAAGATAAAATGACTCTAACAGATGAAATTTTTGAAGAAATTAATAATTTAGAGCCAATTGATTTTGATATGGAAATGAAAACTGACTTAATTCCAGATTTTATACAAAGAATTTTAAGTTATACGTTTATATCATTTGAAGGTAAAATAAATTTAATGAAAAAGTTTGGTATATACTATATGAAATATGATTTTTTTAGAAATTTTACAAATGGATGTTGGTTTATTTTTATTGATAGAGAATATAAAGGTATTTTCCCAGATGAAAAAACAGCTGCTTATGAAGCTCATCGTAGATTTCCTAATGGAAATATCTTTTTAGTTCCAATGTATCCAGAAGTAAGATAATATCATAATGCATTAAATGAAAAATTTTTCATTTATATTGAATATTTTTTATATTTATATATAAAATGAATTTAAATATACCACAAGAAATATATGATATCATAAATTTAGAATGGGTAAATACAGAAGAATTTCTCCAAGATATCAATAATATTATTATTAATATTGATAATAAATGGTTTGCATTAAGTAGATATTTTTATCCATTTAATGATGATTTTATTATTTATGATTGTAAAGATTATAAACCTTTCGAATTAAAAAATAATATAAATCATCAAATAGAATATGTCAATTTGGAAAAAATAGGAATTAAAACAAGTAATACTTACGGTAATATAGTTGAAAAGAAATTATTTGAAGATGTTCTTAAAAAAACACAAATAATTAAATTTGAACATCAAAGACCAATTTATGAAATACTTAGAGCATCTAGTAAATTGTATTTATTAAATCCAGAAGGTCATGGTGCAGTAGGTGCATTGCATTGTCAAAAAGGATATGTTGGGAGAATTTTTTTACCTTTTGATTTAACAAATAATAACACTGATATTATATTTGTTAATAATAAATTAATTTCTCCTAATTTTGAATTAATAGTTAATAAAAATATATTTGATATAAATACTGAAATATTAAATATTACAGATAATCAATTAAAACTTGTCTCTTGGATAATTAATAGTAGAGATGATTATTTTTCATTAGTTAGAGAAGATAGAGATTATTTAGATTATTTAGGATATAAAAATCCATATAATTATCCTAAACAATATTTTAATATTTTACAAGAAGAAAAGATTGGAAATGATTTATTAATCAATACATTAATACCAAATTATAATATTGAAATATCTAATAATGATAATATAATAGAAGAACCTTTTAAAAATTTAGGTTTTTTAAATATGAATGACTATGAATTTGTTAGAGATTTATTATCATATGATAATTTGATTATTGCAGGAGAATTTGTACATGCATTATATAAATTTAAAATGAACGAACAAAGTTATTATGATATTATTGATTTATATTTTTATTCTTGTGATATAATAATTGCTAAAAATATATTAGAAAAAATAATAAAAACATTGTTGATATTATTGAATAATGATCGTATCCAAGATTTAAATATAATTAGTAATAAAGAATCATTTTCAATTATATTTACTAGAGAAAAAGAGTTTCATCTTAAATTTTCTAAAGTTATCTATCATAATTATATTGATATATTAAATAGTATTAATATAGATTGTTGTTGTTTATTAATTAAAGAAAATCAAATATATTCAAATAAACGAGGTTATTACTCATTAATGAATGATATAAATCTTATTAATTTTGATAGAATTCCAGATGAACATCAATTAATTAAATTTTTACAAAGAAATGTAGGTATTTATATACCGCAAATAAATCACTTTAAAAATAATTTCATTACTAATGTTAATCAATTGTGTAATTTAAAGTATGGGAATATAATTAATAAATATCTCTTAACAAATAAAACAATTGAACCAAGATATACTAAAATTAAAATTAATCAAAGAAATTATAAGAAATTAATATCTAATATTAATTTTTTAGACAAGATAAAAAATATAAAACTAGAAGATAATATTTTATGGTATCCTCAAAAAAGTTATCGAGAAGAAGAAATAAAATATTTTACTAATAATGAATTAATACAATGTGGTAATATTACATTTAATAATGAAAAGAATGGATGTTGTTTATTATCAAAAATTGAAGAGAAGATAGAATATTTTAATTATCATAATTTTATACTAGATTTATTAAGTAATTTTACAAGTAATCTATTATCAATTGGAACATTATGTTGGGGGCAAAAATTAGATATTCTTTTTAAAAATACTGATATTGAATTGGTATTTATCAATACTTCTCCAGATGATATGTTTAATATTTCAAATAAAATTTATAAATATTATTCTAAATATCTTCTTGATAAATATATGCTAAATTATAAAGGAGAATATAAAACTGAATATGAAAATAGAGATAATTATATTAAGATAAAAACAATATTTGAAAGTAGAGTTTTTCCAGATATTAAAATTCATACTAGAAATGATATGAAAAAATATAAAGATGTAATAAATTATCTTTCATTAAATGATTATAATGAAATAGAAAAAGTAATCTTAAATAAAGAAGGAGAATATTATTGTTCTGAATTAACTAAATATTGTGTAGAAAATAAATTAATATTAGGTAATATTAATGATATTGAAAAATATAATAAAATTGGATTTGTTAAAGTTATTAATAAAGATGAAGAAACTAATATTATATCTGAGTATTTTCAGAATTATATAGAAAGAATACTTCCTTTTTCAGAATCTTTTTTAAATATTGATATTCCACAAAGATATACTTATATTGAAAGAGATAAGAGAAAACAAGTAACTAGGTTTTTTCAATCTAGAAAGTTTAATGATAATTCATATGCTTCTCCTTAATTTTAGTTAAATTTAACTAAAAGATATTAACGATTAATTTGATCATGTGTATTCTCAAGTGAAATAAGATATTTTGCTATATCTAATTGATTATTTTCACAAGCTGTTTGAAATATATTATCATTATAATTATGAATATTAATTTGACCATGTGTATTCTCAAGTGAAATAAGATATTTTGCTATATCTAATTGATTATTTTCACAAGCTGTTTGAAATATATTATTAAAACTATAATATTTTAATAATTCAATTAAAAAATATTTAATACATATAATACATCCATTTTTAACAAATGATAATAATGATTCATATTTAATATCAGATAGCATTTGTTCTAAATCAGGATTTAATAAATGAGAAATATCATATTCATTATATTTAGATAAATATAATGCATCAATTAAATATTTATTATTTAAAAAACTTAATATATTAATAAGTTCAATTAATTCGTCTTGTATAAAAATCAAATCATTAGAATAAAAATTTTTTAAGATTTTTATTTTCAATTGATGTGACAAGATATTCTGATAAGTCTTCATTTAAATCTATATCATTTAAAATTTTTGAATCTTCTATTAATTTTTTAATGTAATTTTCTATCATCTTTTATTATAAAATATTTTTATGCAGGGAAAAGAGTATTTACCTTAGTAGTTAAAGTATTAATACTTGTTTGTAATGTAGAAACTGCAAATGCTGTAGCTAATGAACTAATTGAACTTTGTAATGTAACTATTTGTGCAGATAAAGTATTTATTGTTGTTTGTAATGTAGAAACTGCAGATGCTGTAGCTAATGAACTAATTGAACTTTGTATACCAGTTAATCCTAAATTAGTAGAAGTTGATAAAGTATCGATATTATTTGATAATGTATCAATTGATGATTGTATACTAGTTAATCCCAAATTAGTAGAAGTTGATAATGTATTAATATTACTTGATACATTATTAATATTACTTGATAAACCAGTTAATCCTGAGTTAGTAGAAGTTGATAATGTATTAATATTACTTGATACATTATCAATTGATGATTGTAAAGTTGTTAATTCTGAATTAGTAGAAGTTGATAAAGTATCGATATTATTTGATAATGTATCAATTGATGATTGTAAAGTTGTTAATTCTGAATTAGTCGAAGATGATAATGTATCAATTGATGATTGTAAAGTTGTTAATTCTGAATTAGTAGAAGTTGATAAAGTATCAATTGATGATTGTAAAGTTGTTAATTCTGAATTAGTCGAAGATGATAAACTATTAATTGATGATTGTAAAGAAGTTAGTTTTGTATTAATTGTAGATGATAAAGTATTAATTGATGATTGGAGAATATTTGTTTTGGAATTAGTTAAAACTAATGAACTATTAATTGATGATTCTAATGTTGATAAATTATCAACATTGTTTTGTAAAGTATTAACCGATGATTGTAAAGTAGTTAATTCAGAATTAGTTGAAGTTGATAAAGAAGTAATACTATTTTGTAAATTATTTAATTCAGAATCATTTGAACTTGATAAAGAAGTAATACTATTTTGTAAATTATTTAATTTAGTTGATGTACTATTTATTCTTGCATTGATTGAATTTACTTTTTCTTCAATTTGAATTATTAATTGTCTAATTTTATTAAAATTATCTATATCGCTTAACATTAAAATTTTTACAAGGAAAAATATATTTTTAACTAAAAAATAAGAAAATAATTATTCTGTATTAGAATACACAAATGATATTTTTTCAATAATCCATCCTTGACTTAGGCATACTTCGTCACCTTGATAACTTTTTCTTTTTTCATTTAATTCTATTTTTGAATTTATTTTAGCTAAATTTAACTAAAAAATAAGAAAATAATTATTCTGTATTAGAATACACAAATGATATTTTTTCAATAATCCATCCTTGACTTAGGCATACTTTGTCGCCTTGATAACTTT
>Ga0209777_10004444_pt1 | contig 16567 bp, 14 predicted proteins | sample FrelakmetHBP12HB_FD_187147 | JGI IMG/M metagenome (GOLD analysis project Ga0209777, IMG submission 187147) | Freshwater lake sediment microbial communities from the University of Notre Dame, USA, for methane emissions studies -HBP12 HB (SPAdes)... | ecosystem: Environmental > Aquatic >...
CGGTAAAGTCGAGTTTTGTATCTTGCCTTTGCATAGCGGACCTCACTTTGGTTGTTATTGGATGTTTGTTGCATCCCAATATACGAACCAGGGTCGAGGTCTGCTTTTTAAACATAAGGTCTGACACGCTTTAAGTCAGCATCTAAACGTTGCCACGCAATCAAGGCAATCCTCTAATCACGTAAATCCTGGTTCAGACAATGCGGTCTGAACCACGATTTTCAGGATTAAGGGATTACCGGGATGAAAGATGAAGACGATAAGATGGTGAGAGAATGGAGAATTGGAGTGATGGAGAAATGGAAGAATCAGAGATTTTGAGATAATGAGATGTTGAGAGATGGAAGTGGCTGGGTTTGGAGAGAAAGATTCAAGGATGACCGGAATGAAAGATGATCATGGCAATCCTTAAATCATGCGAATCCTGGTTCAGACACTATTCTGGTCAGCATCTATGCCGAGGAGGCAACGCATAGATCCCGACTAGATGCGAGTCGGGATGACGGACGGACGATGTCGGGGTGACGCTTCGCGTCAGCCCCGGTAGAACTCTTTCACACAATCCGCGACGAACCCGACCTGCTCATCCGTAAGGTCGGCAAACACCGGCAGTGACAGGCAATCGCCGGCCACGGCTTCGCTGACCGGGAAATCGCCCTTGTGATATCCAAGGTGAAGATAGGCAGGCTGCATGTGCAACGGAATGGGATAATGAAGTCCCGTCGCAATCCCCTTCCCGGCGAGATACTTCTGCAAATCAGACCGTCTCTTAGTCCTCACGGAAAACAGATGGTAGACATGCTCCACATTCGGGGCTTCGAACGGGAGAACAAGGTCGCCGACGCCATTGAGCAGTTTCCTGTAGAGCCCGGCAATCTGCCTGCGGCGTTGTGTCCATCGCGGCAAGTACTTGAGCTTCACTCCCAACACGGCCCCCTGGAAGCCATCCATGCGGTAATTGTGGCCCCACATTTCATGCTTGTACTTTTCCGACTGTCCATGGTCCCGGAGTTTTCTCATCTTCGCGGCAAGGCTTTCATCATCGGTAATCACGGCTCCTGCCTCACCATAGGCGCCCAGATTCTTGCCGGGGTAAAAGCTGAAGCAAGTAAGCGCGCCGAACTGACCGACATACTTCCCGTGGTATTTTGCCAGATGAGCTTGTGCGGCATCTTCGATGAGAATGAGTTTATGACGCCGGGCAATTTCTGAAAGTTCATCCATGGCGGCAGGCTGGCCGTAGAGATGCACCGGCAAGATTGCCTTTGTCCGTGGGGTGATCGCCCGCTCTACCTTCGAAGGGTCCATGGTGTACGTTTTCGGGTCGATGTCCACGAAAACCGGTTTTGCACCGAGCAAAGAGATTGCCTCGACGGTCGCTATGAAGGTAAACGGGACCGTGATCACCTCGTCTCCTTCCTTGATACCTGCCGCCCACAGCGCAACATGGAGCGCATCGGTGCCGGAACCGACGGCAATACAATGCTTTACACCGTGTGCCTTCGCGAACGCCTCTTCAAAGTCATGAACGGCCTTCCCGAGAATGAATTGAGATGTATCAATGACATTCTGAATTGCTGCATCTATCTCGGGCTTGATTGATCGATATTGCGCTTGTAGATCGACTAAGGGAATATTCATGAAAGTGCTTTCACTGGGTATTCGGCATTGAGGCTTATTTAGCTACCGACATTTTTGAGAGTAATTTTCTCATTATACGAACAAAATTCTTCTTTCCCAAAGTCTCCATTACCTCCCCGTCTTGCTGTCCCGTCCCGATGAGAATCGGAACGGGATGGTGAGCATCCACGCCTCCTCCGTCTTGCCGATATGTCCCGCGGAGCGGGATGGCGCCAGAGGCGCTCATTTCTGATCGGCATCTAAACGCCGGCAACGTGACCTCAGTCCAGATCCTGACCAGAGGCATGTCAGGATGACGCTTCGCGTCAGATCCCCTGCCTGCCCGCCTCCGGCGGGTTCCGGCATGGAGGCGACCCGATCCCTTGTCTTCGCTAGGGATGTCAGGATGACGCGTGGTTGGCCTCCATCCTTCCCCATGTTGCCGCCCGCGCCAGTATGACAACTACTGAATCTCAACCGCAGTCAGAGAATGCGAGTCAATCCACATCAAAAAACCCTTCGCTTGCTTCTTCTTGCAGGTGGTGCCTTTTTCTGGCATTTTCTCATTAGCGTATCTCCCTCTTGGGTTACTAGCTGATTATGTAATGTGCTCCACGATAGGGATGCACCGCTTTATTTTCTACTCGATCACTCGAGGATCAGAGTTTACACATTTTATGAATACAACTCATTGTTTATTTCTTTGACAAAACGTAATTGTAAACTTGGATTAGATTATTAATTTGTTTCTGCCAGGAGAGTTCTTCTTCGACCCTTCTTTTCCCAAAATCTGCCATCTTTTTCGATTTTTCTTTATCGTTCACAAGCTCAAGAATACCTTCAGCAAATGCTTTGACATCATTATTCTTTACATAAATGGCTGCATCTTGTGCGGAATATCTCGCTTCCTTTAAGTCAAAGGATACAGTTGGTTTCCCAAGTGACATATATTCCATGACTTTATTCATGGTGGAGCTATCATTCAGCGGATTATCTGGATCCGGAGAAAGACAAATATCTGCTGTCGATAGGATCTCAAGTGCGGCCTCATCGGGTATTCTTCCGGTGAATCTGACATACTCTTCAAGCTCATAATTGCGAACCATTGTCTTAAGTCTACCCAATTCGCTTCCGGAACCTATCAGATAGGTTACAAAGTCGGTGAATTTCTTTTCCCTCACCAAATAACTTATCGCATTAACTATATAGTCAACCCCATCTTGAACTGCCATTATTCCAATGTAAGCAAGAAGATACCGCCTTCCATTTTTTAGAGAGCTATCTGGTGAGAGTAACTTGAACTTCCGCGTATCGGGCCCATTTCTTACAATGAAAACTTTTTGTCGGTTTGGAGGGAATCTTTCAATTGCTTTCTGTTTATAAGTTTCATTGGTGGATATTACTGCGTCCGAATATTTGTACGATAGATACTGAAATGTTTTCAAGACTTTATAGAGCAAACCCGCTTCGCCTTCTGATATTTCGAATCTGCTCAGTAGAGTTTCCGGTGTCAGGTCATGTTCATCAAATATAAACTTGATATTAAAAAGTCTGCAGTAAATTGCCAATGGCCAGAAAATATCGGGAGGATTTGCAACATGTACAACTTCGAATTTCTCTCTCTTGAACCAGACCTTATGAAAAAGCAGAATTGTTTTTACCAAAGCAGCAAGATATTCTAAGATATAACCTAATTTTGATCCGTCTGAAAAGGAAAGGCGATACCGAAAAACATTTATCGAGTCAATAACCTCAAATTGTCTTGAGTCAACACCATCTTTTGGAGAAATAACACTCACCAACGCACCAGCATCTTTTAGAGCAACTGCTTCCCTCCAAACTCTCTTGTCGAACGGGACGGAATTGTTTTCGACAATCAGAAGGAAGTGCCTACCAGCAAATGCCACTGTAATTCTCCTTGTTCAACAAGCGGTCGCTCACGCGCACCAAGTCGATAATACACTTGTCGTCGATCTCAGCCAATTTGTCTGCAAAAACTGCCTCCTTAGTTGTAACTACCACAACCTCCGATGAGGAGATGACATCGTCGATCTCTGACGACAAAAGCTTTGACAAGTGCGGAATGTGTCTCTCGATAAACTCCTGGTTTGTACCGGTCAGTTTTGACAGATGAACATTTCTATCATAGATGCGAACATCATACCCTTTGCCGAGCAATGTTTCAATAAGAACAACGGAAGGGCTATTTCGAAGGTCATCTGTCCCTGCCTTGAAGGACAACCCCAAGAACCCGATCTTCTTTTTACCTTTCTCGATTATCAAATCAAGAGCTTTCTTAATCTGAAGCTGATTTGTTTGCTCAGCTGCGTTTAGAATGGGAGCATCTACATACAGATCATGAGCGAGCGCCTGGAGTGCTCTCAGATCCTTCGGGAGGCAGGAGCCGCCGTATGCAAAGCCGGGTTTTAGATAATACGCCGAAAGGTTGAGCTGGTGATCTTTGGCAAAAATCTCCATCACTTTATGCGAATCTATTCCCAACTTCTGGCATATATTTCCGACTTCATTTGCAAATCCTATTTTTAAGGCGTGAAACGAGTTACTAACGTACTTTATCATTTCGGCAGTTCTCACATCTGCAACGACAACTTCTGCGGAGAGTTTTGAATATAAGCCAGCGACTAACTCTGCCGCCTCACGACTGTTTGAGCCGACGAGAGTGATCGGAGGATTGTAATAATCAACAACTGCCGTACCTTCTCTCAAGAATTCCGGATTCGAAACCACGGCAAAATCTTTCCCCGCAATGCGTCCGGATTTCCTTTCTATAATGCCAGCAACTTTTTCCGCTGTCCCGGGCAAAACAGTTGATCTTATCGCAACGACATGAAAGGAAGATTTCTCCGCGATCCCCGCTCCAATTCCCTCCGCGACTTTGAAAATATAGTCGAGATTAAGATGACCCGTCGGAGTCGAGGGTGTTCCAACGCAAACCATGGAAATATCGGAGTTGAGAACCGCATCTTTATAATCTGTCGTGGCCCCGATGCGGCCATTCTTTCGTTGCTCCTCGATGATGGCCTCAATGTCCTTTTCAATAATGGTAGGCTTCCCGGAATTGATCTGGTCAACTTTTGTTGGGTTGACATCAACCCCCACAACATTGTGCCCGTTTTGTGCGAGACAGCCAAGACTCACGCAGCCGACATAGCCGAGTCCGAAAACTGAAATATTCATGGTGCTAATTCAAGCCTTTCTGAGTCAAAAAACCTCTTATGCCAAACCTCAAAAGAAAGGAGTGCAAAAATATGTCTCTGGTAATTCTCTTTTCGACGCTCATGCAAATCAATCATTCGATTTATGTATGACAAATTGAAATAGTTCCTGCTTGCTGAGTTTTTATCGTTGATAATCTCTTTAGCTTTTCCTGCAAGGTTGCTTTGTAACCATTCGTCCATTGGTGTTGCAAACCCTCTTTTCTTTCGATGTATAATTTCCGAAGGAAGCCATTTTCTTGCTGCCTTTTTGTGGATGTATTTATGGGTGATCCCTCTCAGTTTTAGGTTAACCGGAAGAGACTCAATGAACTTGATGAGGTCAACATCAAGAAAAGGAACGCGCAACTCAAGCGAATTAGCCATAGACATTTTGTCACCGAAGATCAAGAGATTGTCGGAGAGGCTCATGCGAGTATCAATGTACAGAAGCCTGGAAAGAGAATCGCATAGGCCGTGAGTTTCCTGATATAATCTTCCAACTAGCACCTTGTTCACGTCTTTTACATTTCGTTTAGCGTCATCATTCAATAAGCCCGATATCTGAGCGGGAGTAAAGATTGTATATATAGCAAGAAAGCGGTCAAGTTCGTTGTCGTACTGCAATGCGAAAACTGCTCGCTTGAATCTTTCATTGCGGGGGAGAACCTTTGCAACCAGATTCAATGGCAGCGCCCGGAGGAGCAAAGAATATTTATTGATGATGTTTTCGCCAAAATATCGCTTGTAGCCTGCAAGTGGTTCGTCGGCTCCCTGGCCTGAAAGTACCACCTTAAGATGTTGCGCTGCTAAACGTGAGACATAATACAGTGCGGGGATCGTGGTCTCGGCAATCGGTTCTTCGGTATAAAAGAATGAATCGTAGAAGAAATTCAAATATTCCTGTTGGTTTATCGTCATCTCATAATGCTCTGTCCCTGCGTACGACGCGGTGACTCTTGCATCATCAAGTTCATTGTAATCACCTTGGCCTGGGAAACCGATGCTGAAGGACTTCACGTTTCTTTCTGAATATCTGCTCATTAGTGTAGCCACAATAGCAGAGTCCAAACCGCCGCTCAGCAATACCCCAATAGGAACGTCGCTAATCATCTGTCGTTCAATGGCCTTCTCCACAAGTACTTGATATCGGCTGACCGCTTCCTCTTCTGTTATCGCCGTATCGGTCGAAGGTGCATACTCCCAAAAGCTGGCTAACTCCGCTCTTCCATCACTGCTTACAGACAAGTAATGGCCCGGATGAAGTTTTTTGATGCCCTTGAAAAGAGTTTGTGGCGAAGGATTATATCGAAATGTCAGGAAAGTATTAAAGGCCTCGTAGTCAATATCCCTTGGAACACTTGCGTCTTGCAACAAAGCCTTAATTTCCGAACCAAAGACAAGTTTTTCATGCGAAAGAAAATAGTAAAGCGGTTTAACCCCAAAGTGATCGCGGGCAAGGATTATTTTTCTACCTCGCTTGTCGTATATGGCAAACGCGAAGATCCCATTCAAACGAGAAAAGCCTTTGATGCCGTACTGTTGATAGAGACAGAGAATCACCTCAGTGTCGGAACAAGTACGAAAATGACAGCCCCTCCCCTGAAGCTCGGATTTCAGTTGAGGAAAATTATAAATCTCACCATTGAAAACAATCCAGACAGTTTCATCGCTTGTGGTCATCGGCTGATGACCGCTCGCCAGATCGATGATGCTCAATCGCCGGTGGCCAAGACCAACGCCGGCCTGATCGTCAAAATAGAATCCCTCGTCGTCCGGCCCGCGATGAGAAATTGCAGCACAGGAACGTCGGAGAAATTCCCGATCAACTGGTTGCACAGGATCGTAAGAAAAAATACCAGTTATTCCACACATCGTTCTTTAGAAAGTACTTTGAGATATTGTGTGAGTGCGTAAAAAAGCTGCGATTGAGGCCAGCGTAAATACGGAACACGATTCTTTTTGCCGAATGGACTTACGCGGGTTACAAAATATCCCTTCTCCGTCTGATAATAAAGAAGCTTCTTCACAAGATCATGTGACGTCTTAATTGCACTCTCCACATCGTCTTTCAGCAAGAGACCCAACGTTATTCCTTCGGCAAAATCATACAACTCAACCTTTGCCAGCGCAAATCTTCCTATCTCTGCAAATGGTCTAGGTGTACCGTCTTTGTAAAACAAGTTCCCCGCATAGTAACGGTAGCCTTTCCAAATTGAACCTGCAACACGTTCATCCTGCAAGACAATATTTGCCTTGTACAGATTCTTTAACACAAAGCAAGTGTGGAAGTTGTCAACAAATGCGTCCTGGGGATTCTCGATTGCGTACAGCCAAGAACCATCTTCTCGCTGATTAGCAAGAACAAAATTAAGATTGCGGATCGCCTTCCTCTTTGCTTCCTCATCTCCGAAACGTCTATAACCCTCCAAAAGCATGAAGGAGCGGTAAGCATTTCCGTTAACCACCTTGCTCGTATCTACCGGCGAATAACTACACGCCGCCATGTCTTCACGATAGACCGTTTCGTTAAAATCATGCAACGCAAAACGCAGACTTGAATAGGCGACATCAAGGAAAAACTGCTCACCTGTCACATCATAAAGACTTAGAAACGCTTCAAAACAATATGGTGTGGTCGTGATGAACGGGATACCTCGTTTCCATAATCCCCTGTTAGTTTGCCAATCGAACGGGTAACCCCAACAATGTCCCGAGTGTCCTGGAATTGACGACTTGAGTAAATCATTCGCTATGCTCTTAGCTTCCTCCAAGTATTTACTCTCACCTGTAATGTCATAAAGATTGAGAAACCCCATGATAAAATGAGCATCTGCAATTGGAAATCTTTTCGGCTTCGCAAACAATTTCCTCGACTCCGGCAAGAAAGCATCTAAGAAAATTAGAGGAGCAACTAAGGGCGCTCCCAACAGATGATTCACGTAATATGTCTTCTTGGCAAATACCCCAAACTTTGATGCCCAAAAATCGTATTGATCATAGCTCGAATAGCCGTTCAGCGCCAGCCAGTCAAGGAATCTGCGCAGAACCATGAGGGCGTTCTGAGTCAGCACGCTTGATGCTCTTTTCTCGATTTCGACCAAAGTCGGATCCATCAAGAAGCCATCAACTCTTCATATATCTCACAGTACCGTGCAACTACTTTGTCAGTGCAAAATTGAGCCGCCAATATACGATTATTCTTGCCCATGTGTGCTCTAAGTTCTGGGTGAGAGATAAGGTACTGAATTTTCTCCGCAAGTTGAACAGGATTCCTTGCCTCAACCCAAAGACAATTATCCGGTTCTTTCAGGTAATCTGCCGCCGCCCTAATCCTCGTTGTGATGATTGGCAGCCCTGCAGCAACAGCCTGAAAGACTGTCATTGGAAAGCCCTCTTGATGATATGTTGGAAAAACCAGGATATTAGAATTTGCGTAGTATGGTTTTGTAGATGTTTCCTGGATGAATCCTAGAAATTTCACATTCCGTTCTATCCCAAGTTCTGCTACCTTCTTTGTCGCCTCGTCAAATAAAATACCATCACCTAAGAGCAGAAGGACAAAGTCTATTCCCCTTTTCACAAGAAGCCCACAGCTCTCAATAACATCCAATATCCCTTTCGAAGCCATAAACCGCCCCGTAAATAGAAGAATAGTACAGTCATCATTGATACCAAGGCTCTTCCGAAAACTTTTTTCACGAACGTAAGACGATGAATCAACGATGTTCTTAACCACAAAAAGCTTATCTGCCGAATAGCCACCAGCTATGAAATTACTTTTTTCTTCTGTCGAAAGAACGCCGAATCCATCTACTTGCCGTGCAAGTTGCCGTGTCAACCACCTCATCAAGTTGCTCTTGCTTTCGAAAACATTGAGATCAGAACCATGAAATTTCAAAAAGATCTTTGGTTTACTATTTCTCAACATAAACAACGTCACGGCATCCCGAAGAAGAGCATTGGAATCAAATGCGCTATTCAAGTGGACTATGTCGTAAACCCCCAGTCGAATCCTGCTTTTCAATTTCCAAGCATTGCTGATAACGACCGAGATCCTCCCCCAAAAACCTCTCTTTGATTTTTTGCCGCCATACTCAATCGTCTCCACAGTATGACCTGACTGGCGCAATCCTTCAACGTCCTGCAACACTATTTCCAGATGAGTTTCCTCTGGAATACCCATTAGAATTCTCAATCGCACATCTCTTTCTTGGGACAAAACATTAGTATATACCGCGCGCAGAGGTCCTCCCCTTCTGTCTTCAGATCGTACAATGTACAGAAATCATCGAGACACACTACTTCCTGAGCTTGTGAGAGAAGTTTTTCCACGAGGTGGAAGCCGATAAACCCCGCTCCGCCGGTAACAGGAATAGGGATCAATGTTTTTTCATAACTTCGTCGTACAGCGTCAAGAAATTCGACGTCATTTTTTCAATAGAAAATTCGTCCCTGATTCGTGCTTTCCCTGCAACTCCCATTGTCCGCGCACGCTCGGGATTGTCCAACAGGTATTCTATTTTCTCTGCCATTTCAAGCGGGTCTTGTTGCTTTACCAAGAACCCTGTCGAGCCATCGACAACAAGCTCGTTTGTGCCGCCGCCGGTTGTCGCGACGACCGGTTTCCCTAGCGCCATGTATTCCATGAGCGAGTTGGAAATCCCTTCCGTAAACGTTGCGAGTACCCCAATATGGAAAATATTGATGATGGATTCAACACTCTGGTGCTTTCCCAAGAAGAGAATTCTGTTTCGGTTGTTCCGCGCGACCATTTGCCGCATCATTTCAAGATCATCGCCGTCACCGACCGTCACAAAAACGACATCATTCCGCTTCGAGAGAATTTGCTCCGCTGCCCTTAAGAATGTGGGGTAGTCTTTTCTTTCTGTAAACGACGCTACCATGCCAACCACATATTCGTTTTGGATACGAAATCTGCTTCTTATTTCTTCTGTAGATTGCAAAGATTCGATCCTCCCAAAGTCAAATCCGTTATGAATCACAACTCCCTTTTGGGGGGGTACATGAAATGCCTGCAGCCCGGCATTGGAATTCCCCACAACTCGAGTTGAAATGGGAAATGTGATACGCGACATCCAGTAAACCTTGCTGTACCATTTGTGATGCTTTGCATCCGTAACCATTCCATTGACGAGTTTGAGACCGAGGAGAGGAGAAATGGCCGCAGCGTAAAAAGAAGTCATTCCGTCCCACGTGTGGACAATATCCGGCTGTAATCTCTTGCATAGCCGAAACAATTTAATGAAGATACGTGGATCTCTCCTAGTCTTGCGCAATAGGAAATGCAGCGGCAAGCCCAGGTCGAAGATTTCTTGATAATGGATGTCCCTCGACATCACTACCACATCACACGAGATGCCGTCATGATGCCTAAGCTCCTTGAGCAGCTCGACGCATCTCCGTTCTTTCCCACCAGCCGCAAGTGCATCAATAAGAAACAAAACTTTCAACTTGATTCAGGTTTTTTTTGTCAAGCAACCTTAAGATTTCTTCTCGCCCCCTCTTCGGGTCTGCTTGTCTTGTGAATACAGCACTCGAAAGACTCTTCGTTTAATACTCATCGAAAGACCTAGTGTCGTGTGTCAGAGATTCGTTCACAAAGTCGCATTATTTTTCCGAGGATCGAGTCCGCTGTTGCTGTCCAGACAAAAGGATGTGATTGAGAGTTGTAATGGCGAATATAGTTCTCAATCTTTTTGATAAGCTCTTTGACACTTTTGAAGGTTCCACGTCGGATAGCCCTTTGCGTGATGATGTTGAACCAGATCTCGACTTGATTGAGCCACGACGCAGAGGTTGGGGTATAGTGAACGTGCCAGCGGGGATGAGTTACAAGCCACCGTTTCACCTTCGGATGCTTGTGAGTGGCGTAGTTGTCAACCACGACATGTATATCGAGATTCGGAGGAACATTCTCGTCCACATGCTTCAGAAAGCTCAAATATTCTTGATGACGATGTCGGCGTTTGCATTTGGAAATTACCTTTCCCCTGGCGATATCCAGTGCAGCAAAAAGCGTTGTCGTGCCATGACGCTCATAGTCGTGGGTAACTCCCTCGACGTATCCGAGTCCCATGGGCAGCATCGGCTGAGTGCGATCCAACGCCTGGATTTGGCTTTTTTCATCCACGCAGAGAACTACTGCCTTGTCGGGAGGATTCAAGTAGAGCCCGACAATATCGCGGACTTTTTCCACAAAGAATGGATCGGTCGAAAGCTTGAAATGCCGCTGCCTGTGAGGCTGAAGTCCAAACACATGCCAAATGCGGCTAACCGTCTTGAAGGAAACACCCCGTGTTTGTTCCGCAAGAGTGCGAACAGACCACTGGGTACCATCTTTGGGCTTGGTGTTGAGTGTTTTCCGAACGACCAGGGCCACTTTTTCGTCAGTAATGGTGCGTGGTCGCCCGGGGCGGAGTTCCTCATGCAACCCTTGGATACCCAATTTCAGAAAACGTGCTCGCCATTTCCCCACCGAGGGCTTACTCATGCTTAAGCGTTCAGCAATATGGCTGTTGGGTTTGCCATTGGCGGCCATTAGAACAATCCGGGCGCGGAGCACCAAACCATGTGGCAGGCTGCGCGATCCTGCGATGGCCTTCAATTGGGTTCGTTGCTCTTCTTCGAGCACAAGTGGTTGTTTTGGGCGTCCTGTTTTCATGGGTTTTCTCCAATATATGTGGTAAACCCATGATACGAAAATCCCAATACATAGTAAAGTTATTTATGACACACGACACTAGTGACTCGAGCCTGCACTCCGGCAACAACCACACCACCGTCATGTCTAGGGAAGTGACTCCATGGGTCAGAGTGACATTATCTCCAATTTTCATTATTCGGGGTTCACTGCCCTCATCGACAATGCCGGTTATCCTCACATTCGTTCCGAAATTAACACCGAGATGTTTTGAATAAGTAGCTGTTTGGCTGAACTCATCGGCTAATCTCAAAAGGAGAAAAAGTCCGGGCTTATCAAACAATGTTTCAATTGTCACATCCTAATATTTGTTTCTTAATAATCCGACAGACTTCGGAGAGTTTTTTTCAAACCCTCCGTAAACCCGATAGTCGGCTCATACTTGAGTCCTGCTTTTGCTTTTTCAATATCAGCGATTGAGTGCTTCACATCTCCGGCCCTCTGATCTTCCAGAATGGGACTTAAGTGCTTGCCAAGGATGGTATTAATAGCCCCAACTAGTTCTAATAGCGTAAACCGTTTTCCACAAGCTATGTTAAATACCTCCCCTGCGACATTATCTGCCTCACATGCAAGCAGATTCGCCTGCACGTTATTCTCGACGTAAGTGAAATCTCTTGACTGCAGTCCGTCACCATAAATGACTGGAGATTTGTTCTCCTTCATCAGCTTGATGAATTTAGGAATAACTGCGCTGTACTGCGACGTAGGATCCTGGTTAGGGCCAAAGACGTTAAAGTATCGAAGACAAACCGTCTCCAAACCATACAACTTAAAGTACAATTGGCAGTATCTTTCTCCTGCATACTTAGTGAGCGCGTAAGGAGAAAGAGGACGAACCGCCATCTCCTCCACCTTGGGAAGTTGTTCGCTGTCACCATACACAGACGACGAGGAGGCATAAATCACTCTTCGCACTCTAAATTCTTTGGATGCCTCTAGAATATTAAGTGTGCCTGCAATGTTAACTTCGTTGGTAGTTACCGGATCATTTATGGAACGTGGTACTGAGGGAAGAGCTCCCTGGTGAAGGACGAAATCGACACCTTTCAGGGAATCTCTCACGATGTGTAAGCTCCGCAAATCGCCTTCAATCAGACTAAAATTCGGATTATCAATGAATCCCTTCACGTTCTCACGCTTTCCCGTGGAAAAGTTATCGAGCACCCGCACCTTATGACCTTGCCGCAGCAATTCCGCTACGATGTTTGATCCGATAAACCCTGCACCACCTGTTACCAAGAAACTCAAACTCATATTTAATTAACTTCCCCTTTCCGAACAATTTTGATGAACGACTCCGCGGCATTCCCCATCGAGTGATACCGGGAGATGTAGCGAACAAGGGCATCGCGGTCGAATGCCGCACGATCCGCGCCGCCCCGCACAACCTCTTTAAATTTTTCGAGGTTTCCATGGCAGACAATGCCCAACTTATGTTTTTCGATTACGCCGCCGGGATCCACGGAAAGTGAGATGACCGGAGTGCCAACGCACCACGCTTCCAAAAAAGTGTTTGGGAAACCTTCGTATGGTGACGTGCATATAAGTGCCTCAGAATTTGCAATATGATTGATGGTTGTTTCGTGGCTCAAACGGCCATAGATTTTGGCGTTGGGAAGCTGTTGTAGCCGCTTGCAGAGTTCCTCTGCACCTTTGCCTCTCGCCTGACCAATCACTTTGAACTTCTTATCTGTCACAGTCTCTGCGATCTGGACAAATTCCTTAAACCCTTTACGAATGTCAAGCGAACCGACGTAAGCATATCCTTCTCGTCTCGTTACGGTACCATTTGAAAGTATGGATTGGATGTCAATAAGATTTTGAAAGACAATGGAGGGTATGTTCTTCCTTTCCAGCTCCATCTTTTGCGTTTCATGTTGTGCCAGAACAACATCGGCATGCCGCAGCAAATACGGCAGGACCATTTCAGTTGGAAGAGCTTCCGCAATCCAGTCATACGGATGCATACTTCTCAAGTAGTGGTGAAACAATCTTGCCTTGAATCCGACCACGTCCAAATCGGATGCTACCGCAAAAACAAATTCCGCATTGACTTTTCTTGCAGCAATAAACGGAAGAAAGTTGTAAAAACTTCTTGTCCTCGTGTAGTAGACGTCCGCCTGTTGAGCCTTCAAGACTTTGAGGAGCGCCGGGATGCGATGTGAGAGGGTCCTGAAAATGCGAACGCCGCCGTTCCACCCGGGGACAGAAAATACTTTGACACCGTCATCGGTCTCGAAATTCCTTCCTTCTAAAGGGTCGACCACAAAAACTTCATGCCCCGCCCGTGCAAGAGCCGTGGCGAGCAATGCGATCTGCAATTCTCCTCCACCGGGAGTTTTTCCAAGCAAGGCATTACTGACATTGCCGAAGAAGCAAATTCTCATACGACCCAGAGCCAGCAGCTATTCACTAGTCAATATATTTCGATAGAACTAAACGAAGTCGGGGTAATGATCATCGCACCTCTATAGGTAAAAACAAATAGTTATTCGGTCAAGATACTACTCCGCCGGACAGATCTCCAAACTATTGAACACCAAGTATAATTGCAGAATGCGGTTTCATGTCGAACGTCTGTTGTGTTTCCCAAACAACATGTCCGCCGGCTTCCTGGACCCCGCCAACCAATTTCAATGCCTTCCGGGCGACGGTTGAATTAAATCTCACAACATGGTCGGAAGGATTTACAATAACATCGACGGAATCGAACGAGCGCTTATACAAGCCCGACGATGCTTCAAATGCCTGGTCTGCATTTGTATAGTTCTCCCTTGGGCTGCCAATAGGGAGAGCGAATTCGGGAAAATGATAGAGGCTGCCGTAGGACATGTGGAAACAATAATTAAAATACGATTTATTGCCTTCTCCTAACAAAAACGAGGCCACACAAAACAGGCGGGCTTGTGCGTCATTCTCTTTCCCAAACGATTGGCAAAGCAATATCTTTCCCAGGCTGTCTGCAATCATAATATCGTTTACATTTATCTTCCAAATATCGAGAGACGGATAAGATGATGAATCGTTACTCAATGAAGAATGCAAAAAACTTTCGTTCATAGCTCCATCGAAAGCCGAGTTTGCCATAATCCGGAAGCCGCCATCTTTGTACGACCAACACCTACCCATGTTTGCAATCAGTGGGACATCCGATCCAAGCCGCTCTCTAATCCTTTTCGAGAAATCTATTATGGCATCTACCCATGCAGCATCATCTCGAGAATCCAGGACACCGTCTCCATTGATATCAATTTGCAAGGCCTTAGGTACACGAGAAAAATTCCACCTGATATCCTGCCAAACATTGTCAACAAAAATTCCCTCCTTTTTGCGATTATTCTGAAGCGTCAGAATGGAATCTGCCACCGCAGCGTAATAAAGGGCGAAGTCCCTGGACGCTGGATTTAGGAAAAACCTATCCCTATTAGGAGAAGTGGAATCGTATGGCTGCATGTATCCCCACGCATACTTCGCTTTTGGCGGGAGGTTTTTATTGACTTCACCCCCAATCGTCGGGAGCAAGAAATCCTCATGATGTTCAATAATGTCCTTCTTCCAACCAGTCGATCGGCTGCCGGGCTGATCGAGGTAATTCATGTCTAAGTAATGAAAAATTCCCACCATATTCGGCTGTCCTTTAAGGATTGCCTGAACATTATTCGTAGAGCTGGGATCATCTACGAGAATAGAGTAACCACTGAATGACTGACCATATTGTTTTTCGGGCGTTCTGCCATAGTACGCTATGTATGTTTGCACTGAATGCACTTGTCCCTGACTAACATTTGCACCTGCGACGATACAAAGATAGACAATCGCAATCGCAACGGATGCTCTCTTACTCAACTTCAACATTATTTTCATGTCTCCTCAAATAGTTGCATTTGACACCTGCCCCAAACGGATCTTATCTTGACGGGACAATTCCAAGGCAGCTTCAGTTAACGTAACAGGCGAAACATCCATTTCTCTTAACAATAGGAAGAAATTCTCCAAGAGATAATATAACAAATCTATTTCACTCTCATTTCTTCTGTACGGTGAGCAACCTGCCATCAATTCACTCGAATGAAACATCATTGTGATAAATTGCAAGGAACGACGGTTGGCTTCTGCGACAATGCTTTCAAGCATTGGCAAAGTTGTCCATGCGTAAGGACGAAGCCAAAGAGGTTGTCGACCGACGAACAACTTTCGTACTATTTTTTTTGCAAGCGATTCCTTCCACGTAAAATACATTCTCGCGAATGATTCATTCGCTGTAAGGGGCCATTTCGTCGGCAAAATCGTAACAGGAACCTCTAAGAGTTTTCCTTTTTCGGTGTTCAGAAAATAATGGTTATTTGAAAACCCGACAAAATTCGGTCCGCCGCTACCGCTCGGCAATCCCCGCTGGCCGGACCAGTTTACATACGGCGTAACAGACGAATCAACCAAATAGCCGTGCCCCACCAGCAGCTTTGCACAGATGTCATCGAAACCGAATCTCCCCGACCGAAAAGAGGTCGGCGCTATACCAAATGAGTCCTGGATTTGCAGTGTGATATTTGTGATTTTTTGATCGAGCAAGCTTTCTGCTAATTCATTTGCAAATGGATGATTCGGATCGTTAAAGCGCATCCCTTCAATATCCTTGAAGGGAGGTGTCGTCCATGAATGCAAGTGTGCTCCTATTTCAGCGGTTCCTTTTTCTAAGTAATTCTTGAAGATGTTTTTTGCAGATGCATCCTCGCAGACTTCCGAAGTCACCAGGTAAGTTGGTTTTATCCGATAACGTTCGCACAACTGCTGAAACCGAGGAACATAACGAATATTTTCAGTCGAAAGGGGAATTCCATGCTTCCACTGGTTGTCTGCCTCGGTGTCTATCGTCAATATAAACTTCATCTCAATTCTGCAAGGGATTGTCCCTCGTTTAGTGGAGATTCCTATGGCGATGCAGGGTTGTTGGTTTATTAATTATGCTGCCTGACTTGTCTGATCGTTTACCATTTCCAGTTGTGCG
>Ga0209777_10004445_pt1 | contig 16564 bp, 17 predicted proteins | sample FrelakmetHBP12HB_FD_187147 | JGI IMG/M metagenome (GOLD analysis project Ga0209777, IMG submission 187147) | Freshwater lake sediment microbial communities from the University of Notre Dame, USA, for methane emissions studies -HBP12 HB (SPAdes)... | ecosystem: Environmental > Aquatic >...
CGTCAGCTGTAACGCCTTCTCAGTCGACTTTACCTGTAAACCAGGGAACAACCTCCGGCATAAATTGGATATTAGTCTTTAGCGTTGCTGGCGGTTGTCTGGTGTTGGTGGTCTGTATTTTCTATTTTGCCTATCGGCGAAGACGTTCTCGATAGGCTTACCAGGATGAATAAAGCTAAGCTTAATTCCTTTGCGGTAGGCCCATTCATCCATGGCTCGACCGGCAAACTCGGGTCCGTTATCCACTGTAATGACCTCAGGCAGCCCTCTTATATCCGCCAGGCTCTCCAGGACGCTGACCACCCTGGCACCACCTAACGAGGTATCCACTTCAATAGCCGGGCATTCTCTGGAGTAATCATCCACAATGGCCAGGGCCAGGAACCGCCGACCGGTGACAATACTATCGGTAACAAAGTCTATGCTCCACTTCTGATTTGGCCGCTCGGGTACCGGCATAACAACACGAGCGCCGGCCGCACCCTTACGGTGCCGCTTTCTTCGGAACGCCAATCCCTCTTCTGTATAGATGCGTTCCGTCCGTTTGTGATTCACCACCAGATTCTCCCTTTTGAGCATGATATGCAGCCTGGGGTTGTCAAACCTTTTCCTCTGCCCGGCAAGCTCCCTTAACCTGTTACGCAGGATGGTATCGTCCTCCCTTTGGGTCTGGTAACCATAGGCAGTGCGGCTTAGGTCCATCAGGATACAGGCCTTTCTCGTGCTCAGCCCAAGATCGCTGACAATATGGGTGACCGCTTGTCGCTTCGCCTCGGGCTTTAAAAGTTTTTTGAGAGTAAATCCTTGAGCGCCCAGTTATCCAACGACTGCTCGGCCACAATGTGTTTGAGGCGCCGGGTCTCTTCTTCCGAGGCTTTCAGTCTCTTTAATTCGCTCAAGGTGAGACCAGCGTATTTGGCCTTCAAGTTATAGTAGCTGCCGTCGCTCATCCCATACTTGCGGCAGAGATCAGCAACTGGAGCCCTGGCCTCTCTCTCTTTGAGAACCTGGATAATCTGCTCTTCGTTGTACTTCTTGCGTTGCATTTTAAGTCCTCCCGTTTGCTATATTCTAGCGGAGAACTCTAAGTCAGGGTGTTACTGTTTTCGAGGGTAAGGTCACACATCCACAAAGGTTCAAATTGGTATTCACAGCACCATGATAATAGTCATCCCTGTTTGTGTCCCATTATCGCTGATGGTCTACAATCTAGATATTGAGCGTAAATGAAAGTTTAAGAGTTCTACCTTTCGTACAGTACCGCCCACCATTTTATCTTAATGGATTTTCCAGACACGGATAGTGGGTCAATTTGACAAATGGAATCCGTTTAAACTATACTTTATGTATAGTTCCGGTTTAGGTTGTTTTGCACTTCTTAGAATCCCCTTAGATTTATATCAAGTATTGGATGACCCGAGCTCCAACTAAATTCGCAAGACAGGAGGTCATCCAATGATTTTTCAGGACAAGTCGATCCAGTGTTCCGATTGCAAGACTAACTTCACTTTCACCGCTGGAGAACAAGAATTCTACCAAACTAAAGGCTTTACCAATGAGCCTAAGCGTTGTTCCTCATGCCGTCAAGCGAACAAAGCACGGCGTTCCGAGAGTGTTGGCAACAGCTACGCGTCACGTTATTAAGTCTTCTGCGTATCTATCCCCGATGTCTCCTATATGTCGTAGTACCCTTAGAAGAGCAGGCAGCATGAATATTTATCATGCATTTTCTGCTCTCTAAGGTTATTAGTGGGAAACAGGAAGAGGTATTCTTCTTATTTTGTCTGTATGAGGAAGAAAATGTACAACCTGGTTCAAGAAGCTGCTGGCAGGGAACTTTATAAAGCAATCTCGGCAGATGAGCCGGCAAATACCAACTATTACCAGATACTACGACGATTTACATCTAGTAAGTCGAACTTACCAGAAAAAATACTTCGTCAACCTGACGCCAGACTTGATGCCGGTGGCTTGAAAGAAATTGATGGGGCCTGGTTAAAACTTCAATACACTGAAAAGAACCTTCGCAAGGCGTATATGAAGCTTTATGCGGCTTCTCTGTAAAGTACCTTTATATCTGTTGAGTGATATCGACATTCCTTGTACAAAAGCCTATCAAAGCTCGCTATAAAAAAAAGAGAAGGGAGTGGCCTGCATATATGAATACAAATAATTTATCAAAATCAAGGAAAATATTTATTCGCAGGGAGAAGGCTCGTATTCGACGGAATATTTTTGATTTAAAAGAACAGGAAAAATTGATTAGTGGTTTGTATCCAACGGTTCATCAAGCGTAGATACGGTTGGTAAGTCATACCGATTCAGACTATAATATGTCCATTACCCAGGAATAAAACGGAGGTATTATGATTTTAGACTCCTTGTGTATTCATTGGTGGATGATCGGAGACTACTCGGTAGGTCATTGCAAAAAGTGCGGTGCCATAAGAGATTTCGAAAAACTAAGACAAGAAGAGCAGACACGAAGGACTATTCACAGGGGAAAAATGAAAAGCCCAGCCCTCAGTGTTCTCTAATTAATACTGGGCCAATATTTTAGGGGTAAGGTCATGCGAGATGAAAAACTCAATGAACGGGGCCTCTAAATGTTAACATAGCACAGGTACCTTCAGGGGTTTGCAAAAAGCTAATATCGTGTATGACAACTCCTGTTTGTTGCCCCGCTTCTCTAAGCCATGTGGACATCTCATTGGCAAGTACTTCCGGATTCTTATTTACAAGTGCTCGTATAATCAGACTTTTGGCTGGTATGCCTTCTTTAATCATTATGATTTCCTCCTTTGTAAAGGAAATTATATCACAAACAAAATTGCATCAGTAATTAAAGCTAGCTTCCTAACAATGAGGTTATTTCCGATTGGAGTCTGAAGGAAACATTCAAGTATATTGTTGGGTCACAGTAGCTTGAACTGTCTAATTCTATTGCCCCCCAATTGATTAAATACGCTATTTTCTTTATAATCCGATACAGAAAAAGGAGGCAAGCGGCCTCCGCCTTTTAGCAAGGGTGCTTTACACGCAGGGGGTCATTGGTTCGAGTCCATTACCGCCCACCATTATTTGAAGCTAAATAAGCTCTCATGTTTATTATTGCATGGGGGCTTTTATGTTAAATAGCACTAATTTGGCACAAAATTCATTAATATTGTGATGTCTAAAAAAGTTAGGAGCCTTCACTACTAAACATAACAAGGGGTAATAATTATATTTATATTGAAGCCAATTATTATTACTACTGAACAAACATCGGGATCAACGTTCACGGACTCCACTGCCCCAAAAAAGTTCTAAGGTTAAACAAGAAGAAAAAGCTAGGATATGCTAGATAGGGAAATGGTGTGTAGAAATACTATGCTGTGTAATTATTATCTGGTTTTCCTCTGTCCACCATATTAAAAGCTCAATTTATCCCATTTTTACTGGCGTTATATTATATATATGGTTTTGGGAAAGCAGGTCACCTGATGTTATAGTATACCGCGGAGCCTTGGGTCCAGGGCGTCCCTTATCCCATCCCCCACCATGTTGAAAGCAAAGACGACCAGCATGATAGCCAAACCCGGGGCAAATGAAAGTACAGGATTTGATATCAGGAAGCGGTACCCATCATAGACCATAGAGCCCCAGGCTGCTCCCGGCGGCCTGATGCCGATGCCAAGAAAGCTGAGTCCAGCTTCAGCCAGGATAATGGAACCAAGTTGCAGCGTTGATAGCACTATCATCGGTGGTAGCGTGTTCGGAACAATGTGATTAAACATGATACGTCGACTACTGGAACCCATGGCTTTTCCCGCCAGAATGTAGTCATTTTCTCTAACACTCAGGGTCAGTCCATGCATTACCCTGGCGTATCCGGGAAGCGTGGCGACGCTTAGAGCAATGATGACGTTTTGGAGACCGCTGCCAAGCACCGCCGATATGAGAAGAGCCAACAAAAGCATTGGGAAACCCATGAGCGCATCCATGGCTCTCATAACGATCGTATCAATTATTCCGCCAAAGTAACCGGCAAATAAACCCAGCAGCATACCTAATCCGGCAGCAAATATCGTTGTCACAAACCCCACGATCAGGGCTGTCCTTGCGCCGTAGATGAGCCGGCTTAAAGTATCTCTGCCTTGAATGTCCGTTCCGAGTAGATAGTGCCAAGAAGGTTGAGCCAGAGAATCAGCCAGATTTCCATTATACGGATCTCCAGGAGCCAGCAATGGGGCAAAGATGGCGCTGATAATCAATAGAGATAATATCACAAGACCGAATATAACCAGCTTGCGTTGAAATAATACCCGCCTAAAGCGCTGCCATTCACTCACACGCGGCGGTGCTTCGGTAAAATCTTGTAACGTCGTGGACTTTTCTGTCATTATCTAAAGTCTCCTAGGCGTAACGTATCCTGGGATCAAACCAGCCATAAGATATATCGACAATTAGGTTGCAAAATATGATTATGGCCGCAATTACTAAAGTGCTTGATTGAACAGCGACATAGTCTTGGGAAAATACGCTGGTCACCAAAAGTCTCCCGACACCGGGAATTGCAAATACGGTTTCAACGAGAACAGCACCGCCAAAAACCATGCCAAGGCCAATACCCAATAATGTAATCACCGGAATAAGGCTGTTTTTCAAGGCATGTTTCATGATTACGGTACGTTCGCGCAGGCCCTTAGACCATGCCGTGCGGATATAGTCCTGCCGGATAACTTCAAGCATGGCTGAGCGCGTTTGGCGTGCGGTGTATGCCATACCGGTAATGGCAAGGCAAAAAACAGGCATGATAGACTGTTTGAAACTCATCCAGAAATTAGTAAAAGGTGAGGTATACCCGTAGATGGGAAGCCAGTGGAACTTGAGACCAAGAACATATATCAATAATATCCCCAGCCAGAAAACGGGGACGGTTACACCAACATTGGCTATGGTGGTAGATACTGCATCTATCCAGGTTCCCCGCCTTATCCCCGCAAGCACTCCCAGTAATACGCCAATAACATTGGAAAGGATGAACGCCTCTAAACCCAGGTGTAACGTAATGGGAAAACGTTGTCTCAGAAGCGCACCTACATCCTGGTGATAATATATCGATTTTCCCAGATGCCCCTCGAAGACTCCCCCTATCCAAGTAAAATACTGAACCATGATGGGCTTATCCAGACCATACTCGTGCCGGAAGCCTGCCATCGCTTCTTCTGACATCGCGCCGGACGAAGCTTGCTGACCCATGAAAATAACCAGCGGGTCGCCGGGTAATAGGCGCATCGCGAAGAAAACAATCAGGCTCATTAAGATGAGAATAACGACCCCTTGGATTAACCGACGAATGATATATGTTGTCATCTTAGACCTGAATAATTACCTGGAATTCATCCTGCCAAAACTCTCACAGGTGCCTCTCGGGGTTATCTTCACTAACATAGAGGCGCCTGTTATGGATAATCCCTTATCTTATTACTATACCGGGTGGCTCACCAATTCTCAACAGATGGTATTTTAAGGGTGAGCCACCCGGCTTTTTTATATTGGTTTATCTAGTGTTTGTCCATCCAGACTATTTCAGTCTGCCAGCGGGTAAAGCCTGTAGTATACTGCGTGCTGTGTACCCACTTTTGCTGTATAACGTATCCCGGAAAGCCGTAAACCGGTATAACTAAGGCGTTATCTATCATATAGTGCATCAACTTCCCGGTCCAGGTAACTTGTTCGTTCATGGTGGTTACTCCCATTGCCTGGTTATCCATGGCAGCCTGTTCAGCCGTACGACCCAGAAAGGAGACGTAGGTGAATGGTTGAGTGCTGAACCAGCGTACGTAGGTCTGCAGGTAGTTGGTATCACAACCTCCGGCAAAGTACCATAACAGATCCTGGTCTTTCGCGGGTACATTATCTTTGCCATAGGCGGTACCGAAGAATCTGCCGGCGTCAGCAACGTCAATCGTCACCTCAAAACCGACCGTATCAAGCATTTGCTTTACCGCGGTACAGGCATCAATCGGGTCAGGCCCGAAGGCATTCGTGGTCAGCAAGGTGACCTTGCAGGGATTGGATGCCGAATAGCCAGCCGCTGCCAGTAGTGACTTGGCTTTAGCCGGGTCATACACACGGCCCATAGTGGCGTCGTAACCCATTTCACCTTCCCAGGGCAAGCTCTTCAGGGTCTTATACAATCCGTGCCCGATGGCTGTGGTGATAGCTTCTTTGTTAATAGCGTACTCCAACGCTTCCCGTACGTTCTTGTTGCTCATTTTTGAATCCGGGTTAGCGGTATTGGGCCAGAGCCCCCAGGGTAACAACGGCCAGGCGCTCTGCATGACATAGCCTTTGGCTATCAACTCAACGGCATCCTTCGCTGAAGAGGCAAAGATATCGCCTTCACCAGCCTCGAAAGCTGCACGGGCAGTTACGGAATCGGGGATGATTTTAACGTCGATTTCATCAAGGTAGGGTTTGCCTTTTTGCCAGTAATTGGGGTTCTTCACCCACGTCAGGCTGACATCGGGTTGAAAATCTTGCAGGATGAAAGGACCGGTACCGACGAGATGAGCCCGGGCCCACTCCTTACCTTTCGCCAGGTCTCCGCCGGAAGCATCATCCCAGGCCTTCTTGGAGTACATGGCTGTCCACCATCCCCAGGTAGCCGCCATTTGGTTATTATACTGCTTCATGTCAACAACAAGCGTATATTTATCCGGAGTTCTAAAGTCCTTAAAGAAATCTATGTACGGCATATTGTTGGCATCGATGCATTGCTGAATGTTCCATTGTGCTACATCGGAAGTCAGTTCCGAACCGTCAGAAAAGAAGACGCCGTGTCTTATGTTGTAAGTTATGGTCAAATTCTTTTGATCTACCTCAAAACTCGAGCATAACACCGGTTCAACACCGCCTGACATATCCCCTCTGTTGCTGTTAGTGTCCAGGAGTGCTTCCGCCGCTTCAAAGATGTTGGCGCGGTCACCGGGACCCATTAAAGGTACATAACTAAGAATCTGCGGACCGGATGAGGCGATAATTGTCAATTTGCCACCGGATACAGGTTGACCACCCGTCGCAGACGTGGTTGGTGTTGTTGTCTTGGTTTTGCTGCAGCCCACAAGCAACATTCCGCCGATGATAACTAAAACCAATGTAATAAATAGTAGTTTTTTCATGATTGGGATTTCCTCCTCTTTTTATTGGATTTGCCCGGTAAAGAAAAGTTTAAATATTCCATTCACATAACATACCTCCTTTCTGAAACATATGGTAGCGAATTAGCTTTGACCTTTCATATGATAGCTCAAATCGAGACCCAAAAACCACTTGACTTAGAGTATACTCCAAGTTATATACTTTTCCAATAATGATGGATAACAATTATAAATAATCAGAGAAATAAAGAATGAAAAACGTAAATTAGGAAACAACGGCCTTGAGGTTTCTGCTCTTGGGTTAGGCTGCATGGGACGGAAAAACTAAATATCAAGAGTTTAAAAAAAGATATTGTAAGATGAAATGACTAATCTATCATAAACTCTAAAAAGGAGGCAAGCGGCCTTCGCCTTTCAGCAAGGGTGCTTTACAACCAGGAGGTCATTGGTACAATTCTATTACCGCCCACCATCGCCCCTGATGACGCTCATGATAAACCTGTAAAACCCCAAGATACCGCCGGCGCTAGAGACTTTTTTAGGTGACATTACATCATGGATTTAGTGAACATTGCCGACATACTAATTAAAAAAATCAAAAGAGATTATGCAGATGATATTTCGGTTATGTGCATCTGCGGCTCGTATGTCCATCACCATACCTACGAAAAATCTGACCTGGATTTTTATATTATCCCTAAAACACCACGCGGCTATCAGATGGCAAAAACTTTTATCATCGAAGGTATCGGGTTTGATTTATGGGCGTTACCGTGGGAAAGAGCGGAAAACATCGCGCATTATCAGGAACGTATTGTTTCTATCATTGCAGAGGCGCAGGTGGTTTATTATTCCTCGGATGAAGATTATGAAAAATTTAAAAATCTTCAATCAATCGCCAGGCAACCGGAAGGCATCGTTAACTTCGATACAAGGGTAGAAACATTGTTAAATGAAAGTTATGCAACATATTTTGCTATATTGGAAAACAGAGATGATTTTTTATATACCAAGCAACATGCCATACAGCTATTGCTTATACTGATTGAAGCTATTGCCACAGCCAACCATACCTATATAAAACGCGGCTGGGGACATATTTTACACGAGGTACTGGCTATGGAAAATGGACCGGAGGGCTTTGAATCTCTGTTTAACGAGGTTCTTTATGCTTTTCAGAGTGAAGTAATTGTGAACAAAACTTTCGAGTTGATTCAATCGGTTAAAAAAGCGGTGGGAAAATTCCACACTGTACCCATTAATATTGAAGAAACCTGCAAAATGTTTTTTGAGGAAGAAAAAGCGGTGTACAACAAGTTATATCACGCTTGTGACACCGGCGATACACTTGCGGCTATCCTGGCGGGAGCATCTATTCAATATGAAATAATACATTGTATCGGCATGCCAGCCTACCAGCAGGCCGGTTTTATTGACATTGTTTCCGGTTTTTCAAAAAACGACCTGCCAGGATACAAAAACACGGTAATGAAACATGAAAAGCAATTTGAAGATTTTCTCGTTGATAACAACGTTTCTATTTGCCGATATAACTCTATTGACGAATTTGAAAACGAAATAATGAAAACAAATTGACCGTTACCTAAAAATAATTTAAATAGCCGGCCGGCTTTTCCCGTCCATCATACTTTTCGACAAATAGCATTTCCATTTTTCAATATCCGCCGTCTTAGGTGCATTGGTAGTATTATCAACAGTTCCCCTTACAAACTGAGCTATAAAAGTACCGTTTTATTTCCTCGTTGACAGCACCTGATAAATTTGTATATGATATACAAAATCATATACTTATATTATTATCTACTAAGAGCTACTTAAGAAACGAATAACAAGATATTTGGATAATGCGGGTTGCCAGGCATTACTGCTCTTTCGTGTTTTTTAGAAACTGGAGAAAAAACCTGCAACGTGCTAGGATTGGACTACCAACTAGCGTTTGTATTTGAACACATCATTACTAGAGGAGGTGCATCTATGTAAGATGAGACCAAATAATATGATGTTAAACCGGAGCAAAAGAGGAGGGAAAATAGAGCTAATGAAAAAACTAATATTCCTTATTTTGACCGTAGCTATGGTCGGTATACTAATATTCACTGGCTGCGGAGGAACGAAAACTACGACGCCTAAGACGACTCCGCCAGTTACAACGAAAACTACTACGCCTAAGACAACTACGCCAGTTACAACGACAACTCCACCTAAAACTACAACAACTGTACCCCCAACCACTACCGCCGGGCCAGTTACCGGCGGCACCCTGAGAATTATTTATAACGCAGGCCCCGCGGTCCTGGGTGGTTCAGTAGAGCAGGGACCTTTCGATCTATTTGTGCTGTTGGGCGGCGTGGAAAAAATCATGGAATACAATGAAAAACAGGTACTCGCCCCCTGGCTGGCCGAGTCCGTCGTTCAGGATGATACAGCTAAAACGATAACGATTAAGCTGCACCCCGGCATCAAATGCCATGACGGCTCTGATTTTGATGCCGCTGCCGTCGTTTGGAACTATCAGACCCAGGTTGCTAACAAAAGGATCGGCTACCTTGACCAGTGGGTTTCGATTGAAGCTATCGATAAAGTGACCGCAGTGATTCACTATACCGGCGGTTATAATAACCAGCTCATTCCGGCCTGGATCTGGTCGCCTCCGATGTGGTCCAAGGGAGCCCATGATAAGTTCACTACCGAAGATGAATTCGTAACATGGGCACGGAGTAATTTCTCCGCCACCGGTCCGTTCAAGCTGTCCGTGTTCCAGCGCGATGTCAAACTGGTGCTGACAAGATTCGACGGCTACTGGGGACCCAAGCCCTACCTTGATGAGATAGACTACATCTTTATTCCTGATTCCTCGGCTGCATCAGCCATGATGCAGGCGGGTGAGGCGGACTTATGGTTAGGTGCTCCGGTGAATGACCAGATCCATCTGGTGAGCCTGGGCCTTGTCAAGCAGGCAGGCCTGGGCGCGATACCCTGCATCTACCCCAACACAGCAGCCGCAGACTCTAAATGGAAAGATTCAAGATTGCTCAATGCTGTAGAATATGCCATCGATAAGCCGGCGATTGCCAAGGCTCTCGGGCAAGGCCAGTACACAGCTTTAAAGATGCTATCGCCCGAAGGCAGAGCGGGTTACGATGCCTCATGGGCGGGACATCCCTATGACGTGGCTAAAGCCAAACAGTTACTAGCAGATGCCGGTTACCCTACTGGCTTCCACGTTAAGCTGACCGCTCTGGTTGGTTCAGAAGACACGTGTACGGCTTTAAAACAGTACCTCGATGCCGTTGGTTTAATAGTTGATATAGACATTGCCGATGCCGGTCGGTATTACGGCGGCCTATATGGCATGGGCTGGGATGACCTGCTATTGACGGGTTATGGTGAAGGCGACATGCTGGGGAACTTCCAGAATAACCTGGGCGATCAACCGTTGACCCACATGGCTGCCGCCAGCTATGCTATACCACCCGAGCTGTTAGCTTTATCCATAGAATCGCGTACTAAAACTGACAAGGCAAGCCAGGACGCAATCATGGTGACGATTACCAAGTGGATAGGTGACCATGACTTTATCATCCCGCTCTGGCTGGTTCCGGGCTCTTTCATCAGACAGCCATGGCTCCACATCACCTATCTTCAGGAAGGCGGCTTCTCCTTCTATTTCGGAAAATACTGGATGGATAAACACTAGGCAGAATAGTATAATCGATTGGGTGGTTCGACCAATAGTATGTATTCAAAACCTTGGCGAACCACCCAGTCCCGTTGGAACTTAAAGGCTTGTCATACGCCGGACGGTTTTACCTCCGGTAGTGGTATAATGGCAATCTAGAGCGGTGGTTTTTCAGGTTATCAATAATCCGGAAATGTACCGATATGAGGGTTTAAATTTGAGATGACAACCTATATCATTCGGCGATTACTCCTGGCAATAATTACTATCATCATCATTACACTGGTTATTTTCTTTGCCATACGCCTCCTGCCCGGCGACCCCCTAATCATATATATGGGGAAGCAAGCCTCAAGCGGTATGCTATCAGATACCGAACTGCAAACACTCCGTGTCAAGTACGGGCTGGATAAGCCTGTCATGGTGCAGTACTTTAACTGGGCAAAGGGACTTTTCCGCGGCGACCTGGGCACCTCCATAACCTACCACGATAATGTGGGTAAACTCATGAAGGAGCGCTTCCCCATAACTTTGCATTTGGGTGTGATGGCGCTTCTTCTTAATGTTATTGTCGGAGTGCTGATGGGACTGGCGGCAGCCATCAGACGCGGCACATGGATAGATACCCTTTCAACCTTCCTGGCAAACGTCGGCGTATGTATCCCGGTTTTCTGGCTGGCAATATTGCTAATATACCTTTTCGGGGTTCAGCTCCACTGGCTCCCTATTCACGGCTATACTTCTCCTTTTACGGATTTCTGGCTGAACTCAAGACAGATAATCATGCCGGTATTCTGCATGGCCATTGGGGGTCTATCCCTTACAGCGCGGCTGACGCGTTCGGCCATGCTGGAAGTCACCCGCCAGGACTATATCCGCACCGCCTGGGCGAAGGGGCTGCGAGAACGCACCGTCATTATGAAGCACGCCCTGAAAAACGGTCTTATCCCGATAGTTACCGTGCTGGGAATGGGTATCGGTGGAGTCTTTGCCGGCTCGGTGATTATTGAAAACCTCTTTGCCATTCCCGGTATCGGCAGGCTGCTGGTTACCAGCCTCTATGCCCAAGACTACGTGGTGATACAATCCGGTACGCTGGTAATCGCGCTGATAATCGTATTATCAAATCTACTTGTTGAAATTTCTTACGTCTGGCTCGACCCCAGGATACGGTACACCTAGGAGTTATTGAATCATGGCGGAAAAGAATACCGGCGACAAAAATTTCTCGGAGGCTCCACCGCGTGTCAGCGAGTGGCGGCGTTTCTCAAGAGTATTCCTGCAACGCAAGATAGTTATCTTTGGCCTGGTGGTTTTCATTTTGCTGTTGATTGCCGCAGCATTCGCCCCGTTTCTGGCTCGGTTTAACCCGTACGTGGGGAACATGGCAGATTCGCTGCAGCAACCGAATAAAACCTATTGGCTAGGGACGGATATTCAGGGCAGAGACATTTTGAGCCGGATTATCTACGGATCCAGGACGGTGCTGGAAGTCGGTTTTATCACAGTAGCTGTTGGAGCGGTCATTGGTTTTGCCCTAGGATTGATTGCCGGTTACTTCGGCGGTGTTCTCAGTGCAGTTATCCTGAGGGTAATGGACGCGATGATGTCCTTCCCGATGCTGATACTAGCCCTGCTCATATCGGCCGTCCTGGGAGGCGGCATTCAAAACGTCATTATTGCCCTCACGATTGCTTCTATCCCAGGAAATGCCAGGGTTATGAACGGACTGGTTTTAACTACCAAGCAAAATGATTATATATTAGCCGAGCGTGCCATGGGGACCAGCAGCTTGCGTATCATGCTCGCCCATATACTGCCGAATGCCCTGCCGCCTATTATAGTGCTGATAACGCTCCAGCTGGGTGGCATTATTATGGCCGAAGCGGGCTTGAGTTACCTGGGAATTGGTATTAAGCCGCCAGGGGCAGCCTGGGGCGCTATGGTCAACAACGGATACCCCTACCTGACAACGAATCCCTGGCTCTCCTTTGCGCCCGGTATCGCGATTATGCTTGTTGTCTTTGCTTTTAACATGATAGGCGATGGGTTAAGGGATGCCCTAGACCCGCGGTTGCGCGGATTACTTTAAGGATTAATCACCTGATGGGGCATTGGTTCAAGTCTTCTGTTGCCCACCACGTCCCACCCCTATTTTCAGGTAACAAACTAAACGCGGTTTCCGATAATCTGCTGGGGCTCAATCTGTTGGTCTTAGCATTCCGTAAATTGTAAGAAAAATTATCTTAATATCTAAAAACAGAGACTGTCTTTTTATGTATTCTACGTCCAAACGTACGATATCATCAAATGAAATATTTCTCCGCCCGGGCGATATCTGCCATAGCCCGGTTAAACCTTGTTTTATATTTAGCCTCTGCTTGTGATGTTCTTTATACACTTCCACAGCTAAGGGGATGTCAGGCCGGGGGCCAACTATAGCCATGTCTCCCTTCAACACATTAATCAACTGCGGCAACTCATCCAGGTTGGTCCGGCGAAGCAGCGAACCTACTCTGGTAACCCTCCCTTTTTGCAGGAGTTCATAAAGGTCCTGTCCATTTTCTTCTCGTGTTAAGGTTATATTTTCTTGAACGTACTTGCGAGCTAACGCTTTGTACTGGCTGTCATCATTATTAATATACATGCTGCGGAACTTGTACAGGATGAATCTACGTCCGTCCTTGCCCACTCGCTCCTGACGGAACAACGGATTTCCAGCGGTATCTATCCTGATACTTATGGCAATAATAATTAAAAAAGGCGACAGAATTACTAGCGCCAGCAGCGCGAAGGCACGATCAAATATATTTTTCCAAAATAGATAGGTGGTCAAGGTTCCCATGTATTTTTTTACTATCTGCATTCCCTCTTTCCAGTATCTTGGTTCCCGCGCCGCACCTTGTCTAAACCGGTATATATCGGGATGACGCCATTTATTCAAATTGAAGCTTAACACATCTTCTTTATTGTGAGTGTAATATGATGAGGTTTATGATTAAGTTAGAATTGGGTTTTTAAGCGGTAAGAATCAAAATGAAACTCCAGAATGATGCCGTACTTAATCCCCACGTGAATCTGAACAACCCCCAAAAGTCAGTGACTTGAGGTTCTTACGCATTTCCCACCTGCCTTTAACCAGCATCCAACTTGGCAACGTTAAATTGTGATAGAGGGTTTGTAATTAGCAGCAACATTAGAATCATGATATCATCCAAAGAATGTCAGACCCAATGTGTGCCATATATCACTGAAGGAAAAGCCGATACAGGTGATATGTCTATCAGCACACGAGTTCAGTTACTGTTAAAAAGATACTTGTCTTCCAGTAGTAAGCGAAAACTCAAACGGTACCTCAACTCATTCATGCATTTTATGAGGAAACATAAAGATAAGGCTGTGTTACAATCGGCCAGCCCGGCAATAGCGGCCGGGTCTGCACCTGTTGCCATACCGCTCAAGCCGGGAGATATGGTCAGGGTAAAAACGCTGGAGGAGATTCAGGCAACCGTGAACGGCTGGAACGAGCTTAGAGGCTGCCTGTTCATGGATGCCATGAAGGAGTACTGCGGAACCACCCAACGAGTACTCCAGCCGGTAGAGCGGTTTGTAGATGAACGTGACTACCGAGTCAAGAAGGCAAAAGGAGTGACCCTTCTTGAGGGTCTCGTATGTCACGGTACCCCGAAGTACGGTCGTTGCGACCGTGCCTGCTACTACTTCTGGAGAAACGAGTGGCTTGAAAAGCTCGGCTAAAGGAAATTTTAGTCTGATGGAGACACGGTTTACGGACCTAATGAATACCCCTGATGAGAAAGTTGCCAAAGACTGCATTATCATGAAGCCGGACGATGCCCGCTGGCTGGCTTTTGCAGGTGCCCATCCCGATGCCACTGTTTTCCACCACCCGGCCTGGATGGACATCATTGCTACATGTTACGGCTTCCAGCCTTTTGTGATTGCGGTGTGTGATGCCGCGGGCGGAATCAGAGCCGGGCTACCCATGATGGATGCCAGCACTGTTTTCCGCCATCGCCATTGGGTTTCTTTGCCTTTCACTGACTACTGTAACCCTCTATATTTGGATTCAGCATCGCTTGAACGTTTATCCGCCGGTATCGCCTCATTCTATCGGGAAGGAATAGCCCGGAGCATCGAGTTGCGCTGGGACTTCCCGCCCCAGCAGAGTATGCATGCGTACTCGGATTTCGTTTTGCAAACCATCCCTCTTGTTCCGGACGCAGACAAAGTCATTAAGCGCTTCGATCGGGTACACCGGCAGAACGCCCACGCCGCTGAAGAGAGGGGCGTGCGCATCGTGCGGGGTGAGGGACGTGAACACCTTCGCCTATTCTACGATATGCAACTTAAGACCCGCCTTCGCCATGGTGCGCCGGCCCAACCCCAGCGATTCTTCGATTTAGTTGCGGATAAAATATTCAAGCCGGGACTGGGTTTCGTGCTACTGGCGTATAAAGGCGATAAATGCCTGGCCGGGCTGGTTCTCCTGCACTGGAAGCAATCTCTTATTGCCAAATATGCGGCTTCCAGAGAAGATAGCCTCAACCTGCGCCCTAACAACCTGTTGTTCTTAAACGCCATCAAGTGGGGCTGTAGTAATGGTGTTAAGGTATTTGACATGGGGAGATCGGCCAACGAACATACCGGGCTCAGGCGGTACAAGCGCGGGTGGGGGGCTGAGGAAATGCCGCTCAAATATTCGGTATTATCCAGTGCGCCTCCCCGGCGTGAAGCGCGCCGTTTCGTGGAGAATATCGCGCATACCATCATCGAGCACTCCCCGACCTTTGTCTGCCGTATCCTGGGCAACCAGTTCTATCGATATATTGGATAACCGGTATCAATTAAGACAGCGACTCAAACCTTCAACCGTCCACCATAATCCACCCATTTCCCCTTCCAATCTGAATTTCCAGGTTAAACACAACAAATCCTCAACCATATCCAATTATTTGCATGAAAATGTGATCTCCGTTTGCTGTAAACAACCGGAACACGGGGGCAATTTATTTCCTCACTATTGGTAAAATAATTGACTTAAAGCATGTTGCGCGATAAAATATCAACCAAGAGAAGAAACAATCTGCCTCCTCTCTTTCATAATAGCATTTGTTAAATAAGGCAGGAAATAAAATAATAAAGAATAGGAAGGACTGTGAAAATGGGTAAATATGACAAGTATTTCTGCACGACACTCCAGAAAAGGGATATGCTGCCCGGCCCCAACCCGGCGGAAAGGGACAAGCTCGCGGCGGCAGGCAAACGCATCAGCATGGAACATATCCTCTGGGTAGATAAAGAGGTTATCCCGGGCGCCTATTATGGGGAAACCACCTTTATCTGGCCGACCACTTATCCGGGGCAGATAGGCTGGGAAGCGCAGATGAAACTGCCTACCAACGATAAACCCATGTTTCCCCACTCACATGATTTCCCCGAGCTGCTCTCCTGGTGGGGCACTGACCCTGACCACCCGGAAGATATCGGCTCGATGGGGATTATCCTGGGTGATGAGGTAATACCTCTGGAAAGCAGCTGGGTGGCTTACATCCCGGCCGGCATGCTGCACATGCCCACCATGGGCAGGGGCGGCAAACAGACCAAGCTGCCCGTTTGCCACTGGACCTCCGGGCCTGGTTTCTACACTCGTGAACACGACCCTAAGGAAGCAGAAAAAGGCGCGTCAAAAGGCCCG